>Ga0116229_10000279_pt1 | contig 61632 bp, 47 predicted proteins | sample S1TSphgellanicum_3_FD_87313 | JGI IMG/M metagenome (GOLD analysis project Ga0116229, IMG submission 87313) | Host-associated microbial communities from peat moss isolated from Minnesota, USA - S1T2_Fc - Sphagnum magellanicum MG | ecosystem: Host-associated > Plants > Peat moss > Unclassified...
GAATCTGCCAATATTGGGACGGACTAATTTGTGTTGTAGGAAAGTGGTGGAAGTTCGTCGTGTCGAAAATCGAATCGTGATGTCGTCGTTAGACTCTTGCTTGACATATTGCGTAGTGATCACTAGCTTTCTTGTGATAATCTTCACCAATTTAACTTCTGATCATCCTTTCGTACATGGTCAACCCACCAACTCCAGTTTTACGAGTTTCGATTCCATGTCTATTGACGAGATCATTCTTTTGGATGACGCTGCCCAATACTTCTCTGACTAGGTTGTGCTCAATGCTCTGAATGCAGCTACTGGAACAGTTCCCGGATGCGGCAAGCTGATGTATAAAGAGAAGGTGTAAATGTTCTACCCTTCCACGGGTGCTGTAGCTTCCTTTCAGACCTCGTTTACGTTCTCCATCCTTCCTGCACTTGGGCAAGTAACCGGGGATGGCTTTGCATTTACATTCATGCCGGACAATGTTACTGAAGGAGCCGGTGGTGGAGAAATGTGCATACAAGTCGATCGAATTGATGGAACCGCTGCTAACCCGTATTTGGCAGTTGAGTTCGACACCTTTCTGAATCTCGAACACAATGATCCGAGTAACAACCATGTAGGAGTTGATGTCAACAGCTTCTCCTCAGTGAGCACCTACAACCTCTGTAATCTCACGAGCAACCATACATATTGTAAGTATCTCGCCAACCCCGACACCAACTTTACTGCGTGGATCGATTATGATGCGACAACAGAAGTGCTCGCAAATAGTTAACAAATTTCAAAACCCACATGTAACTCACCAATGATGAAAAGATGGTTATTTACTGCAGGAAAACTGCCATAATACCATCACTCTTCTTTATTGGAACCATTTCTTTCTTGATTCTGCAAATTGACCTATGCCACAAGGAGAATAGCTATCCAAAGAAGCACTCTTTGCATATGTGTCCAAGAGAGCATTGCATTCACCTGACTGTCAAGTTGCCATTGGTAGTTTTGTAAGAATTCTAAAGGGTGTGCCATAACTGGAAACTCATTCATCTGGCAAAAAAATGCCCTGAAAGTAATCCTTATACTCAACATTGACTATCTAAAAGAATGCAGCCAAGCGAAGGGAATAAATAAGGAGAAACACTTGACGGTCATCTTCGCCGTAGGTTTAGCATGTCTGCATACCTAGTACTGATGACTGTACACAAAGATACTCATGTACAGGGCCAGCTATGATTGCAAGCTTTACATATACAAGCCTTAGGGAACCCCCTACTTCTTCTTGTACATCACCTTCTCCTTTGCCTTCTTAAAATCAGCTTGTGTGACCTGCAGCCAATCTTATTTCCATCTCAGGGGTAGCCAAATGTTCGATTTGTTTGTAATCATGGGCACCTTCAGAGAACTGCTGCTTCAGCTTTACCTGAGCTGAGCAACACATACTTGAATGCCAAGTATGAGTTCATACTCTCTTACATAAGATGCAGCATAAGACGCAGCCTTAGTTCGCTTCCCACAATTCTGATCACATCAAGTGATGAGACCTGTGTTGTGAGGCAAATACCATAAGCAAACAAGAAACCGGCCTTCATAAGTCGTTCTCGGAGAGCCAACAGGCCAGCTTCTGTACAGATGGCCTTGATGTCCACCCCTGAAAATTCATCCTTTGTCATTACAAACTCTTCCAAATTGACATCATCTGAGAGGGTCATTCGGGATGTGTGAATCTGCATGTGAGTACGTCACCACATGATCACCTTAGCAGCTACAAAGAAAATGATCGGTGAATAATAAGGAGCACAAATATGCACACACTCAATCTGCACACTTTTCACGTGTTTAACCTGTTTCAATTGCAGTTCTGACAAGTGCAGCCTGGAAACAAAACAACAGAGCAACGCAGAGCAATCCAGGACACAAGAGTGACTAAACAACTGTAAAATGTTGCATGCAAGAGTCTTCACCACAGACCGTCCAACACAAATACAAATGCAGAACAACTAGAATTTGTTTCCACACACTTTGCACAACCACCAAATTTCTGAGGATGCAGTATAATGACCTGGAAAATTCTCCGCTTTGTCTTAATGTCGGGCAATGGGAATTCAATCTTACGATCAATTCTGCCAGGCCAAAGCAGAGCTGGATCTAAACTCTCAATGCGATTGGTCGCCAAAATTACTTTGACATCAGCACGTGCATCAAGTCCATCCCACTGATTCAACAACTCCAGCATAGTTCTTTGAATCTCTTGCTCTCCCCCTGAGTATGCATCGTATCTGCCAAGTAGTGCAGGAACTTCAGAGACCCACTCTACAACACATCACTCAAGTTTGAACTATCAGAAGTGTACCTGTGGTGGAAGAACTGGATTGTTCTTACCAATGTTGTACAAGAGGAAAACCTACCTCTTTGTCCCAACAGCATCAATTTCGTCAATAAAGACAACGGACGGGGAAAGGCTCATCAGCAACACAAAAGAGCTCTTGCGCCAAACTTTGGACCATCCCCCAAATACTTCTGTATGAGTTCACTTCCAACCCACCCACAAAAATGTTGCCGATGTGGAATTTGCCACTGCCTGCTCCGAATTCCAACCCAAATTCTTACTTTTAGATTGTACCTGATGCATTGGTGGCAATAACAACTGAAAACAACAAAATCCCTGAATCCTCAGCAGTCCATCGTGCACTTGGAAAGCTCACCTTGGCAAGCAATGTCTTTCCAGTCCCAGTTTCACAGTAAAGGATAATACCCTTAGGAGGCTTGATACCAATGTCCTCATAAAGCTCTGGATGTGTAGGTAGATGAAGTGTGGGATCAAGGTAACAATTATTTACAAACACCTCAGAGTCCATAGTTGAAAGTTTCATAAAGAAACACCAAGCAATGATACCTTCACTTCCAGAGTATCATCAAGTACCACCTAATTCTCAACACATGATTTGCATGGGGGCATTGAACACCACGATGAGCATCCCCAAGAAAGAGTTGGTGTCAACTGGCAACACTGATCCTCCCAAGAAAAATTTGGCATCAACTAGCAACAACTGTCCAAACAATTCAAAAACTTGGGGAAAAAACTGCACCAAAACTAAAAGCTGGATCCAAATATGATGAAAAATTTCCTGCATTTTTTGTCTTTTGAAAAGTTTACAAAATGTTTTCCCAGAAAAACAGATATTTATAAATTTGTGACAGAATATTCTTATTTCACATTTTTTGTTGTTGCGAGGATGTGAAAATTCGACACTTAGCCCTGATACACAAAATTAAACCTCGCATACATCAGATGTACTTCAGATGCCTTACAGCTGTGAAAAGGGGTTTGAACCATGTTGCTAGGTTTAGGGTATTGGGTAGGTTTAAGTTCAGGTTCTAAGCAAGGTTTTGGTATACCTGGACTACAGCATAGGTTCAGACTTGTGTTGGCCTTTGCTACCAAGGCAAGGATATTGTGTTTAGATTCATTATAGAGTATAGTAGCTTAAGGGATTTTGGCCCCTAGGTAGTAGGTCTATTTTTATATGAAGATTTTTGAGAGATGATATTTTTGGCTTGTGTTGAAACTTGAGATTAGTTATAGAGTTATAGTATCTTGAAGGATTTTGGTTTCTTTTAGAGAACTTTTTGAATATCATATTTTTTCATGGTGAAATGTTTGAGTTTCCATAATTCTTCTTTTGCCTTAAGATACTTTTTAATGTAAATGGCAAGGCCACAATGTGACACACACCCTTTGTTGAAACTTGATTTGGATTAGGACCATGAAATGGCTTCTTATTGAAATTGAAGCTTGAACTTGGACTCGGCTGTTGTCTCTTTTAGAGCAGGTACAGGTTCTCTATTTGCATAAAGTACAAGGTTTTTTTAAATTGCAAAAATTAAGCCTTGCTTTTTGGATTGTGACAATCTAACTTTTGGTGAACCCTATTGATAACTTGTGGTTGGGGACATGTTGCATCACCAAACAAAATGAAGGAAAGAGATTGCATCAACACATTGTGGTTTAGTCTCAAGATTGAACTTGGCATGTCTTCTAGTTCTCACTTAGTGAACTAATATGGTGCCAATTCATTGATTTGACCTTTAGTGAACTAGCTACCAATTCATTTGCTCCCCTCTCCCAAAAAAATAACAAACCAAAGAAAGGAGCAACTGCTCCCCCCAAATTGGGTGTGTTGTGATGTCTCATTGGTTATCAAGAATATTTGTTCTCCACCAATTTTCTCTTACATTAATACCCCCCACCATAAGCATGGGACCTTATTTAGGCAAAGTTATTGACTTTTAGTTGGGTCTGATGAAGATAGAATCGAACCTGATCTTAAACTAGACTGAACTTCAATATATTAAAGAATTTTGTTACATTTCTACTGAGTTTTTATGAGCAGTTTTCCATCATTTGGACAGCTCTCTAAGGTAAGAACCTGTCACCAGTTAATGATAAAAATTTCTTGGGATGCTCACTAATGATGCTACATCAAAGATTAAAAAAATTTAAATGAAAAACACACACTCTGGTGCAATGCACTTTTTGAGAAAATTGATTTCTTTTGACATGACATTCTAACTTTGAAAATCAAAATTTTGGAAGATAAAAAATTTGTAAGAGAAATACAAAAGTAATATTTAGATTTCTTTGATATATGTCCTCTAGGTACCAATTTGGAGGTCCAAAATCTGAGCTCTCCAGTGTCCACTCTTTGACTAACATGACCATACTAATAGGTTAGGTTAGAAGAGAATTTTACTAAATCCAGAACTAAATTCTGACCCTTATATGAGTGGAAGAAGAAATCATCTTTTAACGTTCAATGTCTGCAAGGTCTGCTTCGGAACTCTCTTTTCTTCTTTCTTCATTTCAGAATATGCAGAAATTCAAGTTATGGGACCACCAAAGAGAAGGAAACCTCTTACCCCTTAAGCTGTCTACAAGGTCCACTTTGCCATATCCAGATAGGAGAAATTGAAGTAATGGGACCTCGGTTTATTTTTCGGTTTTGTGATCCAAAAAAAGGAAAAATTTGTCAAATTTAGACCAGAAACACAAGAAAAAATCTTCCCAAAATTTTTGCAACAAAAAACTCCTGATGGGACCACAAAAGGGAAGAACTAGTACAAACTATGAACCAATGGGGCGGGTATCAACTTTTCAGCATACCAGCTTATTGGATCTTTTCTTTTCAATTGATACCAGCCTGGTACTGGTATTGAATCTTTTTTTCTAAAGATTCATACCAACCTGATCCTGGGATCCAAGGTCAAATTTTGGCTCCTATGAGGTAGGTATATATACTTGTTAGTCAAAGTAATATGACCCTGGTATGAAGAGAGTACCTACTACCTCCAATCCCTAGAAGGCAGGTCTTGGTGCGATGCCAGTATTTACCCTCATGTCCCAGGCAGGTACAATTTACTGGTTTGAAACTGTTATCGCCTCCCCTCAGGTCATACCAGTCTTGGTCAGTTCTTTGATACCAGAACCAATGCAGTATATACCCAGGGTTCCAGCCTGGTACCCACCTGATGCTGGTATGAACAGCAGCAGTGACAACCCTCCCACTTATTCAGGAACCATGAAGAGAGAGTAACATGCAGGCTAGCAACTTATCTATCACAATGTACCCACTGACTTCATCAGCTCCCTACAGTATAGGCAAATGGAACCACTGGCCTCTGTATTGAATTTCTGTCACAAATTGAAAAACATTGGGAAGACTCAGCCATGATACTGGCTAGCATCTAACACCACAGAAAGGGAAGACATGAAGAAAAAGCAAGAAAACAAAAGAAGATATAGGAAAAAGAACAGAATATAAACAGAATATGAGGGGATAAGAGAAACAAGGAACAGATGGATCAATGACATGCCAATCTGCATCCACTGCTAATGAAACTGCTTGAAAAGCAGACCAGACATGAATCTGAGTTGTCAGAAGATGTTTCCATTTATTTGATATCCTTTAAAGAATTTCCATTCAACAAAGTTGAGAGATGAACCTAACAGGACCGCATGAGCAGCAGGTAAAAACCACTATGGCGACCAGCAGTGCGTCGGCAGGGGCGATCAGTTGAGGCTGTCTCCACCTCACTGCTGTCACTTGTTGCACTCCTGCCATGCAGCAGATGACTGTATTGCCACTTATGCTGTGACACTGCCTTTGTCTTTGCCCTACTACTTCTCTTCCCTCTTGAGCCTGCTTGTGGAACTTCCACATATGTTGGTGTCTTGGGTGTCTCCACTTTACAAGAGGTCTCCCTGTGTGGTGTATTCCAACATTAGTCTTCCAAGTCTTGTAAGCAAGCCTGCTGCAACACTAGCTCAAACACTAGCTCAAACACATTTGAGAGGATGAATAAGATTTTGGGTAATTTCTGCCAACTTGTTTAACAATCCACTGTGCAGAGAACAGCCAATGAATGCAATGGAAAAGTGCATCAGGAAGGCTGTCCTGGATGCTCAAGACAAGACCAATCAAAGTCAGAGCAACAACTCTGGGGGAATACACTTTAGCAGCAAACTGCAGAAGTTCAGTTTGCAAAACAAGGTAGAACAGTAATTAGGAGTTTTGGCTTACTCAAAGTTCTGTCTGTACACGAGAAGATCAACCTCCTTACAATGCAGGGGCATCTGCACAAGCCTGGCTTGATCTTCACAATCAGGACACATGAAGTCATCACTGTTGTGTTGATCTGGCAAATCCTCATCAATGTCAGGCTCAGGCAGCTGAAGACAGCTATAGTGATACCACTCACCACAGCAATCACAAGCAATCATTGCCTGCTCTTCATCATATGGCTTTCGACATATGCAGTAGAGTATATTTTGTGCTCTCAAACCCTGCCACATATCCAAAAGACAACTTTCATCCAAACCTGAGTGCCAGCACAATACATACTGCAGGAGAAAAAGGTGACAAGACACAGGACTGTCAACAGTGCAGTGCAAAACACTGGAGACCTATGTCTAGATACAGTCACATTTCTCAACTGCTAATAACAAAATTGCTCAGTTCATTTCATGTCATGCATCCTGATCAAAAAAGTTGAGCTCTCCAAACTGCCGACATCTCTCATCTGCCTGTACATTCCTTTGTTGACAATAATGTGTAATGTGAATCCTGCATTTAATGCTAGTGCTTTAGGTTGAATAAAGAATGTTATTGACCTGTTTCACACGAGTTGACCAGCTAGAGCCACATGACTCCCAATGTTTGTGATCCGGTAACACATAGTCATCATCGTCCACAGATGATGCAAGTTCCTGCTCAAAAGTTCATACGGCCACCAGCAGGTTAGTTTCAAACTCCTTTTGAACCAATTCCCAAATGAGATTTCCTTCCTCAGGGAGTTCAACTGTTACCAGCAAATAGCTTGGGTAATGGTTAGGAGAGCTGAACCAGGGATACAGATAGCATTTTGCCAGCTATATGAGAAACTGTGGTAGATCAGAGGAAGCTACTAGCAATCATATGCCATCAATTCTACCTACCATACCTCTCTAGCAAGATTAGTTGTACATCGTAGTGACTGCTTGTCCGGCCTTTCAAGCAACCGTATTGCATGAGTACTTTTTGCTACAGCAGCCTTCACCCTATCATTTACTTCAGTCTGCACCTCCATGGTTCCAACAGCCTGCACATGCTCATTCAACCATATTGGCAGTCAGAGTTGCCGCTACTTGTCAATCACAAAAGTCTTCAGTCATGAACAAGTGACTAACAAAGAAAATGTGAAAGGTTTTCAAAGAACGTCAGATCCTTTTCCAATTACATTTGAAGCACTAAGGTTGGAATTGCTATATACAGAATACTATCCAGTGAACCCAAAGCAGCTGTCTATAGGCTTGTCTGTACCTTCAAGATGTGCAGCAGAGAGAAGACATCAACTGAAGTACTGCAGTCATGAAGAGCAGGCTCAATAATCTCAATCACACGAGCTTCCCAGGCATGGACTGCACTGATTAACTGTTGCAGCATCTCCTGTTCCTCCAGCCTATCAAAAGAAAAAACCAGACTATTAGCATCACAAGAAATCACTACAATGAACAACCATTCTATAGCAAATTTGGATTGTTAACCAATCTGAGAGAACCTGCAGCAAATAGTATTGGCAGAGTTGAAAAGCTCCACAAGAACAGCCAGTGATGGTCTCTGTGTGACATGCATCTGCAAACACCAAAGACCTCCTGAGAACATCTCCTTGAATAATGCTTTCATTTTTTCACAAAAGCAGTTGCTGTACCTTCATAAAAAGGACCACAGCTTACAACATGAAAACAAAGATGCTGCACAATCTAATGGAGAAGGTGCTATGAACATACAGTGCAACATGCAATTTTGTAAACAGCATCATACCTTCAGAGTATTATCACAAAAAGCCAAGATTCCTGTAGATAATGCATTACAAAATGGGCAAATGTACTGCTTCTGGACCCTAGTTTGAACTTGTGATACACCAACACAGTTTGGATGGTACCTGCCATATCACATGACAAAAATTAAAGTGGTCAGTTTACTGACCAATCACTCAAACCACTCAAATATAGTGGCATTAAGAGCAGAATCAATTGGTACACAGATTTAGTGAACTCAGAAATGAAATTGCAACAGCATACCATCCCTTGCAAGAATCACATTGCAACATGCTTGAGTCTGCTCCAATACAAGTTCCTCCACAAACACATTCCACGTCCTCCCCTTCCACTTGCTGACAAGCTCTTTCCACAGACTCACCCATCTGCCAAAGCCACCATACTGGGTAAAGTTGGGACAACAGCTTATACAACTTCATCTTAAATGAAATCTACATTTGTAACCATGAAGTATATGTTTCATACCAAGAGGAGAATTAACAGATAGCCTAAATTCTGTGACATTTCAAAAAATGTAAGACAGCAGTTACGGATTATTTAGTGTAGAACCAAAGTAATCCACCAAATAGGGACAAGATTGGCAACAAGAAGCCTAGTGGTAGAGGTTTCACAGTTCACAGTAGCAGGCCCTTGGGAGCCAAGGAGGTGTAAATGGAAAAGGAACTCTTTCAGAGTTATGCAGAATGAAATATTGATGTTTTCTGATTCTTATGTGTACTTAACACACTCCCATCAGGCAGCAAAGATCTGCCACAACCAATAAGAACTACACTCTTGGAAGTGGATCAACAGTCCACAGCAGCAACTATCAGTATGATCAGTATACAGACATGCAAAGGGGTTTACATGAATAAGAAGCTCTTTTAGAGTCTTAGAGGAAGGGCTTGATGGCAAAGAAATGGCCTTGTAGCAACTTGATAACCATCCCTCTGCAGAAGCCAAGACTGCAGAAAGCTGCTGTTGCATATCACTATTGATGTGACTGGCAACTCCATCCTCCTACACAATTCAGAAAGAGTAGTTCAACTCCTGGAAGGTCTCAAATGGCCATAGGTAAAAGCTAGAAAGAAACAGTGAGGCAAGATACTCCTACTAATATATGGTGTTACTTTGCACCAAGTTGTATTACTCAACTCATCAGAGTTTCATTAAATTCAGAAAGCAGATGCATTAAAAGAGCAAGGGCAGCAACAAATTAATACACTCAGATACAAATGAATAGAGCTCTCTGGGATTATATGTCAACACAGAAAAATACTGGTCTATGGTTCAGCAAAGTAATACCTGCAGCTGAATGAGTTCTGCTTTTGTCAAGCAGTCTTCACTGCAAGAAAGCGCCTGGCTCACCTTTTCTTTCCAAGACCTGTGGCATGCAATAATGCAGCACTGGCAGTGAGACACAGTGCCATACCATATGACCTCAAGTATGATTTCCTTCACTGGGCATTTCAAAGAGATTAAAACCAGAGTGAATTACTGTGGTTTGAATCATCAGTGATGATATTTCCATTCCTAGACAGCTTTCAGAGTTTACATACATACGCTGATTCACAGATATGGATATGGAATTCAGCAGATTACACCACTTCCAACAGTGTGTTCAGTAGCTAAGATACCTGTGTACTGCAAGTAGTTGAGAAATATGGCTCACATCGTTTGTCAGGGAGACTGATAAGGACTGCACACATGCATTTAAAACTATTGTAAGTGCCTTATGCACTGAATGCTTCTTGCATCCTATAGAAAACATTATCTGGTCAACTGGAACAATTCAACTATGGGCTATAAGTTGTAGTTCACATTATACCTGCGCTTCTTCCAGAAGTTGCTCAAGTTGGCCCTCAGTGCAGGAAGGAGAATGCCCATAGGAAGGCACCACAGTGGCAACCTTCTGTAGCCAAGAATGTGCTCTCAGTATAGTCTTTTGCAAAAGAATACCCTGTCCTGTCCCTAATAGAAAACTTTTTCCCTCATTCCAGAGAGACTCCATTTCCTGCCAACAAAACACCCAGAACAAGTAACTATTTAGCTATAATGAAACCTGCAACAAGTCGAGAATAGCATTTTCTGAAGCTGAATGAAGTCCAGCACCAACACAACCTTGCAATCTCCTGGCTCATAACAGCAGCAGTAACCATGAACAGAAACATCACAGGTGTATGTAATTACATTAGACTAAGCCATTTACTGCTTTCATTCACTTCCATAACTGGCACTGACACATCTCCCTGAGATTAGCTGGAGTTTTAGCATTCATGTCAGCAGGGCAAGCTACAATAAATTAACTCCTCACAAGACACCAACAGGAACTTCTCTCTTATACACAGCAGGCTCAAAGTTGAAAAAAACACCTCCAATGCAGGCTGAGTATGGAGCAAGAGTGAAGCCCTGATGCTCCATGTAAAAGCATCACAAAGGGCTTGAAGCTCTTCAATGACAGGCAAGTCAAGTCCAAGGGCAAGTCCATCCTTTACAGCCTCCTGTAAATTCCGCAACTGTTTCTCCAACACTACCCTTGAATCCTCAAAGGTGTAGCCAGAAGGATTGTCTTCCTCTTCAGCCACAAATAACACTTTTTGTGCATATGATTTCAAAAGAGAGGCGTTCCTGGTCCAGGCCTCTGCATGTGCACTGTATGTACGCAGCAGGTTAACCTCTTCAAACCTTACTTTGAGCTCTTGTGACTCTTCAACCAAAGCCTACAAAAACATTGTACATAAGGATCTGGAAGTTAGCAAGCTACCAAGGAAGAATCACTAGAACTTTTACGCTTTCCTGAACTAGACACAATTGATTCTTTCTGAGACTAGAAGACAGTACTCAGCCTGAGTGTCCAACAAGTTGGGCCTGCAGTCTTGGATTTTATGGTATGAAATATGGATGCACATTAGAAGAGATAACAATTGTTCCACAAAGAAATCAGAAGTCAAAGAAGCTGAATCACACACCAGGAGAGTAGACAGTTGCAGATGGTTATCAGCGTCACCCCTGGGAGTCTTCAGTCTTGTACGTACAAAAGGTAGGATTCGTTCTCGAAAGGAGCTTGCTTGTGCAACCACGTCTTTAAGAGCACTCAACCCTTCCAACCTTGCACCTATGTTGCTTGCATCACTGCCAACCCACATATAAAGTTACAGTCTGCTCAATGAGGGAACACTTTCTACAACTGATTTAAATCCACACCCCAGTCAGCTGTTCTGCCCAAATCATGAAACTACACACTGAGAGCCTAAATGCAATGCTTTGCTCCTTTGTGTAAGGTCATTGTACAGCATACAATGGCACACCCAGAAGAACAATCACACCATGTATGCCACTGATATATCTTTTAAAATCTTGAGAATTCTCCGCTCAAAAGTTACATCAATCTGAATAGAATTGAGAAGAGAACCAGTAATAAAGTCACAGAAATATTAGATCTGACAACATATCAGTAGACAAGAACAAGTAAAACAGACCAAATAACCAAATAAGGACCCAAAACATAAATAAACAGACTGAGGAGCAGTCTAATCAGCACTCACAGACACTCAAATCTATCGTTATCTTCACCACAAGGCTACATCCTCCTTGGATAACAAAAGGGAAAATAGACAGATGAAACTTCCTCCAAATGACTCTAACCCCTAAGTTCTGAAGAACACTGGTTGGCCATGTTACACCTATCATAATAAGGTAAACAATCATGGACAAATCTACAACATACTTAGTGGCCTTGAAGCCATGAACACTAGCAAGCTGCCCATGAACCCTGTCCAAAAGAAATGGCTTGATGTTAACAAGAAGTTTTAACAACAGGACAAAAAGAGTGCTTTGACAACCTAATAAGCTTCACACAGTTGTCAAAGGATTCCCCATGCTTTAGAGCCTGCTGTGCCTTCGATTCCCAGTGAAGAGCAGTCTGTGCCAATTGCTGTACTTGGAGTACAAGTTTTTCTTCTACAATCTGCAGTCTGAACCAACTCACACCAATCCATGTTAGCATACCGATAAGCTTGCCACAGCCCGTTTGGAAGAAATATACCTGGACACAAAAGGACCTGATCTTTGTCAGACCAAGATAAAAAAGTGAGGACTGATTGGAGCTCATGTACAGCACCATCCATGCACGCATTCAATCATGGAGACACAACCCAAACTGAAAACTTCCAGACTAACTTTATTCATTGATTCAGATTGCAGAGCATTATTAGGCCAAACCTTGTGGCTTCATTCAAAAGGTACTGAATCACTTTTGTTGAGGGACGCTCTGCAATAGTCTGCATCCATGAGAACAACAGTATCATGCAATGAACCAACATGCTTCCAAAGAACAAAAGGGAATGATAATGCTGACTGCTGCACCAACAGGAAAAATGGCTCCCACAGTCAGGGACCAATACCTTGGATGCTAAATCCATCCACTGCATCTTCCTTAGAGTGGCCTGGGCAACATTCACTTCATCCACTGAAAAGATAAAACCAATGCAAACAAACCAATTAACACTGCAAGTTCTGAGAGATGGTTGAATACTGCACATCATGATACCAATTACATGACAAACATGCTGAGCTCATGAAAACAATGCAAGTCCATAAAGAAATATATGTTTTTGCAACAGTGCACATCAAAAATAGAATGTAAAAAGGCATGCCAGATTACTTTGAACATGTAGGGTTGATGCAGCTGCAAGCAAATCAGTCAAGAGGGTAATTGAGGCTCCAAAGTCACTGTAACTTCTTGTATGAGCTAATGCTGGCTTTGCTTGCAGGAGCCAGGCATGTGCATTTGCCAAACGCTGCTCCAAGTCTTCCAGTCCAGGAACCTGAACTGGCAATGCATGCACCTCCTCAACCAGTGCCTCCAACTCCTGCTGCCAAGGACACCACAGTTCAGAACTGCCTAAAGACAGTACCCAAAATGAGTCCAACCTTCAGAGGATTGTGTTTCAGGGGACTTTGATATAAATTTGCTAGTCTACTGTGATATTTATTTCTGAACGTATTTCTAAGGTCCTGCAACTCCATATTCCATATGAACTGAATGATGATATTCTTTGACTTAGAAACCTACGCTTGCTAAGGGAGTCCAATTCCAAACTCCCTCCCACTGTAAAATTGCTACATTGGTCAAAACATAGTTAGGGTGGGAGCATGCCAAAAAAATTGACAGAGCACCTGGAGGGGTGCCACTAAACCAAGCATCACATTGACACGATGCTTCAAGGTGTGGGCTTTCTTTATCACACAATCCAGAATTTGTTTATCCTCTGTCTTCACTGGCAGCAACAATCCCTAGATCCCCCATCCAACATTGACAATTGAGCTTCTTTGCTTATCCAAAGTGTCCAGAGCTACCAAGGCCAATCACTGGAAAACCCTGCAAGTATCCTTCTCAGTCAATCTAACTCAGGACCTCAGCTATCTCTAATAGAACCCATATCCAATTTGGCCTCCAGATTAGGTGTCCAAAGCTTGAGCTTGGTGTCTTCTGGAAATTGACAATTCCAGCAATTGGTAGCATATACATGCAACACAGCTCTTGAATGAGTGCACCGCATTCTCATTGTCCGGATTCCCCCAAAGTGCCTGTCTAGGGTACATGACTTGGAAGCTGTGTTCATACTTTAAAAGTTCCCAATACATGGAATTAGTAATTCTCTAAAAGAAAAGATAGGTGATATTAACAAGAGCATTACTAATTGTAATCTGACTCAAACCCTAACTGGTTCTCACAGCACAAGTATGAGGAGAGCACAAATCCCATCAACAAACCTCCTTCTGAAGGGCCAACAACTGGTCAAGCCTTACAAGGCCACGATTCCGCAGCGCCTTAATTGGTGGTAACAGTTTCCTCACACGCTCTGACCATGTCTGCAAATGAAGAGAAAGATAACTGGTGTCAGGTCTGAAGCTGCTGTTTCTTCAACATGACACCTGCAACAGCCTAATGCATGGGACCAGGCCCACTTGTCCTGTTGTTCATGTATATTGACAAGAATGGCTGTGTCAAAGTTCAACATCCTTAGAATAGGAAATTAAGTGTGAACAAAAACCTGCACAAACAAGAATATGAGAGTGCAAGGCACCTTTCCCAGAGACACTAGCTGCTGTAGACGTGGCAGCTCTTCAAACTCCAAAGGAAAGTTATTGGCCTCCTTCAACAGTGCCTCTACATTCTCCTTCTGAAAACATCAGAACCATCCCTTACCATTACTGAACTTCTTGCAATTGTGACCCAAACTGACAAATTACCACACAGCTAAATCCAGGTGATCCTTCAACCTATGCCTCACCAGCCTCTTTGTAAATGCTTATCTTTCTGCACTGCAACAGTCTTTGCCCTTTCACTTTGGACATACAGAGAAACAATCTCTCATGAGAATTGAGAAATGTCCCTTCTCATGATTAAAGCTAGAACAAGGTTAAAGTCAAAGAAAGGCTTCCAAAAAAGGACTTACAGAGCAAACAGTGTGCAATTAATGCTGAAGTACCTGGGGAGGGGGTTGAATTGACAACAAGTTGACAATTTGCTGTTGCATGGACTGTGCAGTTCCAAAAAAATCCTGTTTGATACAGACAAGTCTCTTAAGACAGGATCATTTCAGTAGCAAACCATTAGATGCAACATTGATGTTTGAAAGATTTGCAGTATTTGAAAATAACATGAGCTCAAAGATGTCAGAAATTGTCCACTAACCTTCAACAATGCAAGGCATGGCTCTTCACATGGCACAGGATCAACAGTTACCAGCTGTTCAACCCTGAAGAATGGAACTTTGACTGATGGTCTACTGTCCTTGGCTTGCAGCCAGCTACTGACAGTGGCCCAACATTGTGCCACTTCTTCACCCCAATTACAAGCAGCAGCCAAAGTTCTCTCCACCACCCGCACCTGCATGGACTGCCATCTTAGGTGTATTGCATAGCAAACAAAGGTCCATGCAACAATGGTGGACTAACAACAAATTGAGCTGCTGAGGAGAAGGAACATACTGGGTCCATCTCATGGCCTGCCCACAAAAACTGCTCAACTTCTGTGAGCAGCTCTTTCACAACTGCCAATGTAAGAGTATGCTTCAACTGAGCCTGTGCCTTTGTAAGCCATTCTTCGGCCAGCTTGAACAACAAACCCATGTTCCTTCCATTCACCTGCAGCAAGGACAACAGGAACAATCGGAAGAATGAGACAACAGACCACCACCATCACATATGAAAAGTCCCAAGCAACCAGTGAACATATAGATAGATCTAACAAATACTCAGAAAGTGAGGCAAATTCATCAACACAAGAATTTCAATATCAACTTGCCAGTAAAGCTCTTTCCCAAGGAAGCACTGCAAGAGACTAAAGACAGTCATAAGAGCCTTGATGACTGTAAAAGTAATGGAGCACAAACCAGAAGACAAACTATATCAGAACTCCTTGGCACTATAGTCCAAGGGGAAAAAGCCTGACCAAACCTTTTTAGACATAGACTGGTTTAAGGAGGGAGCGCCACGACGCAATGTGCGTTTAGTAGGCATAGATTCTTCAACAAGAACTCCAACCTTGGTATCTTCTGGATTTTCATCTTTCTTGAAAAGCAAGTTGTCCAGCTCAGCCAGTGAATAACGGTATAGGAGGCGCTGCTGATCTGTTGAGCACTCACACAATTGTTTTGCATGCTGCAGTGCAGATTCTATCAGTAAGTCACTCCTGCTTCTAATAGTACATGTTACAGAACCACTTCAAAATTTGGTGAAATCCTAAAATTCAATACCAGGTGGCCACCAATATCTACCCTGACACCTCTATGGTTGAAACCTTCTTTGGCTTTTGCTTGTAGTTTTGTAAGCTACCACCATAGGTGCAGGGACCTTGTAGCAGTACACATACCTGTAGGCACACAGCCTTTGTAGGACGACATCCACACACGACTGCAGACAGATGCAAGTAATACCGGCATATGACACACTCTGGGTCCTGCCAAAAGAAAAGGGGTCATAAGCAAGGTCAATATTTCAATGTACAATCTCCAAGACAACCAGTGAACAAGCTAAAAGCTTTCCATGAGCTAGCAGCTACTTTGGAAGATGGTGGAGAATAGGACAACTGGTTTATGTGTGACAGTTATGTGCTTTGAACAGGCTTCAAAAATGTGAACACAGTTTGCCCATAGATTGTACCTCTTCCATGCTGATATGATCTTGACAGGCACGAGGGGCCATGCGTGTACTCTTCACAACCCCACTGCTCCAAAGCTGCTCACGCTGGGCACGTTCCTTTGTTACAATGCCCCTCAATTCTTGCTGAACAAATGATTCTGTTTCTGGGCTGAGCTCATTCTGGACATGACTCAACAAATACAAACACATAACTTATTAGGACAGAAGTACATGTGCAACTCTGTTAATCAAGATCAGCATCGTCACAATGCAGCACAATCCTTGTCGTGCATGTTATACATGTTGGCTCCACACAGCCTTCCCCAATAGAGGTGGAATATTTGCACGAGTGCTTCACATATGTGGCCTATGTGCAGCAATTTACTGCAACCCCTACTTGGAAGGACAAAGTGCCATTTGAACAGAGCAAGGTTGAGACTTGCAAACCTTTGCAACAACGCACAGCAACTCATCATGTGAAAGCACTGCTCTTTTATGGTAAAAGCGGTAGCGTTCCACTGCAAAACCACCCATGGGTAGCCAGTCTGCTGGGGCAAAGTTGACAGCTTCTGCACAGTTGAACCCTGCAAGGATATCTCCCAAATTTATGAACAATCAACCCTCTCATCCAGCTCCATGTTGTGTAAAATCAGACAAAGTGTACTAATAATCAAGCAGATCCCTGAGTATTAATCATGCGTGCTCTACAGAGGACACCACCATAAGCACTCTTGACACCAGACCACCACTGCTGATCTAACAATAGCTACTAACTTGTAGCTTCAAAATTTGTCAATATAAGGGACTGAATGGGAGGATCCCTTACAATGACAACAATATCTGCACCTAGCTTGAGTCAAACCAATTTGAACCTAGATACCAAGTCCATTCAGCTGCCCCATACTAGAAACAAATGGGCATTCCTCTGACAACAACTACTAAAACAGTTTTGAAAGCAAAATAGCACAATCACAGTAAACATAGGGTCACCTCCAAAGATCCACACACAAATCCTGAACTCACCATGATTGAAGCCCCCATGGTAGGACCTTGGGAAGGTGATCACAAAATTGCCAGGCTCCTGAACAAAACAACAGCCAGACAAATATCACTTCACAAATCAAAGCAATATAATTGCTCATCACAAGCAAAGACAATCAGAGCATCAAAACATATGAAAGTGGTTGCAGACAAAAACATGTAAGATAACCAAAAAGTATTTGTGTGAGTTCCAGAGAAATCTCCACAAGTTTATGAGTGCAGTCATAACCTTATGAGAGTCTCTCACAAAGTGTCAGACTGTCACATTCATCACAAATAGCAGTGACAAGCTGCCATGAAAACCCCGACTTCATCAACTCCTGACAATGGGTGTAGTTAAGTACACAAAAATCTGCAGCCTGAGATTCTAACACATTTCCAGAAGCAACAAGACAACTCAGGAAAAATGTTCGCCTGCACTTAAAAGTCAATAGTAGCCTGCACTTAAAAGTCAATAGTATCCTCATTCAAGCTACAACAAGCTTGTAAGCACAATCTTCACTTCATTTTAGCTTGTCCCTGTACAGTCAAGCATCTAAGCCAATGGCATAGTGAGGCCTACATAAAGGGTTCCAGTCAAACAACAACAAACATGACCAGAACAAGTGTGGTCATAACTTTGTGCATGTCACTCACTAAGTACCAGATCATCAACTTCATCATGAAAGGCAGTGAATAGCTGGCCATTACTCCCCCAAATACTGTGTCACTCTGTTATAGGTCTAGATCAGACTATATCAAAGTGCTTTAGATTAGGAGATTACATGACACAATTACACCAAAATCTGTGACCCAAGTTGCTGTCATATTTCTGGAAGCAAGAGGAGTTTCTGAGAGCAATGACAGCATCAAATTGTGTAGTTCGCATAAAACTGGAGACAAAAAGACCTTGAGGAATTCAAAGCACTGGAGGCAAATATACCTAGCCCCAAGTATATGTGATTATAAGGAGTTCTAGTCCAATCTGACAGAAAAAGAACACCTCCTGATACTATATACAACATAAAATGATGTGGAACAGAAGCCACAAAAGGGAAAATGAACTGAGTGTGGCACCTGGACTGTGGTGCAAACAGGCACACCATTGTCTCGTACTACTTCTGGGCTTAGCATTGTGACCAATTGAAACAACAAGTCTGGCTGTGCCTCAAACAGGTCAGGAAAAGCCTTTTGCATGACCTGTTGAACAAATGACAACATACGACATTGTCAGATAAATCTAAGAACCAACTTTCATGATGCTGACATCTTCAAACACAACTATCTGCAGCTTTGATTATTTTTTATCTTGATTTCTCCAACTGGATTCCGAGGCCAACATGTCTGACTTCAAACAACTTGACATCAGACTAACAAAATATAATTTGCAACAAATCCCATGGATCCAAAGCAAATCTGAATACAAACAGGCATCAAAACACAACTCCGGCCACAACTCCAGCATACAAAATTCCACTAGCAAGGAAAGAAGATTTCTAAAATAGTTCTCCTTTCAGAAATACCATTGGATGCTTACTTTCTCAAAATCACTGGCTGCACTGCCAGGAACACTGTACCAAGTCTTTGGTGCTCCACTGTACCCACACATCAGGCACGCAGCAAAATCTCATTAATGTGTGATAAACAACATAGTCATAACCCTTTGCTAAAAAAAAGGTTAAAAAGTGCTATGCACGGCTCCACTATTCAAGCAAGCACAGCATCTTGACAGGTTCTCAAGAGGTCCCATGCATTGACTTTTCAGCAGACTTGAGGGTTCTTTTTTTTTCACTTGGCTTGCTTCTGTGTCAACAATAGGAGGTGTTACACCGTCCTGTATATAGGACTCCTCCTGGTACATGATGATGGGTGACAAGGAAGATGAGATATCATGTCCCAGCCAAGATTACTTTAAGACTTGTGAACAAAATGAAGATGGGTCTAGAGACCAAGAAGAATGGAGCAAAGTTTGCATCATCATCAGGGTGAAAGGATCAGAGTTTCCCATACTGGTGTAAGTAGTTGACAGAGTAGAAGCAATGATCCTCATAGTGCCAGCAGAAAGAGGAGAAGAGCATGCCCACATACAGCCATGGAACTATCACACCAGGGATATTGTCCTGGACCATGCGCAACATTGAACCCCTGAGCTTTGGGAAATTGTTGAGATTCCATGGGTTTTTAGTATAAGCTGCCCACTCATCAGGATCACAGCCAGTGCGCACAGCATCAGATAGCCGAGGGAAGCCACTGCCATAAACTCGGGTGTCAATGTCACTTCCATAAAGCACTTCTACAGGAACGGTGGCTCTTTCCACAATATGCCACAACTCCTTCTCCACATCCCCCAATTCAGCTGGCCGCGATCCAAACCACTTGCGCTTGAACCGCTCTGCCATCCTTTGAAAGGTAAGGTATGTATACTCCTTCCCTTGGACAAACCCAAAGGAGTCATTTGAAGAAGACACACAGTCCAAGCAGTACCAGTTTCCAGGAGGGACTGCTGAAAGAGGGGGAGAGAGACAATACAGATGCCATCCCCGGTTACAGCGGTCACACAAAAGCATGAACTTCTCGTGTGCTCCACTGTGGCACTGCTCACAGATTTGATCCACCCTTTGCTGCTCCCCTGATATGGGTGGCTGAGTATTTGGTGGATCTGCAGAAGACAAATCCTCCTCTTCATCAACAACCACATCCTTCTTCCAATCTGCTGCCTCAGACCTTCCCAACTTCCTTCTCTTTTGTCCAGAATCCGATTCTTCTATCTGTGTAGGTCTCTTCCTCCCTGTCACCGCCAGCTGCTGCTGCTGCTGCTTCCCTTTGCTATTCACCTCCACCGCTTGCTGCTGTTTCTTAGGTATTCGCAAGAGCTTACCAGAGCCCACATTCGCTTGATAGAGTTCGTAGTTGTAGAGATGAGACTCATAGAGCTCGCGGAGACGTGAAAGCGTGGAAGAAGAGTTCGTGGAGGAGCTTCTTACGGCGGGTATCGATGATGGCGAGTCTTCCGAAGATTTCAACATGCGGAAAACCTCTGCCCACTTCTTCTCATCGCATACCTTCTTGTAACCACCGTGACGCTTGACAGCGTTGAAAAGCTTACAAAGATCAAGCTCCTCGCGTTCAAACTGAGGCCACTGTTGTTGTTGTTGTTGTTGCTGCTGCTGCTGCTGTTGGATCCTCGTTGTTGTTCTCCCTTCTTTTTCCTTCTGCTCCACCAGGTAGCGTCCATACTCGAGCTTGAAAGTCTCGGCATCACAAGCCGCAGGCCTTTCCTGGAGTTGATGTATGGCTTGTATCTTGGTGGGGAAGGTGAAGGAGGAGGAATCTAGAGCAAACGGCGGACGCCATGACTGTGGAGGGACGATGCGACAGATGCCGTAAGGCTCCGCTTGCTCTCGGATCTTTGCTATGAATTGCAAAGGATCCACAAATTCCTCTTCTGTAGGATAGAAGATCGGAGCCTCTTCTAACGCAAAATAGCTACTGCGGCGAGTCGGAGGCGTCGTCGTCCTCCTCGTCCTCCTCCTCTCCTCCTCCTCGCTGTTGGTATTGTTTTTGTTGTTGCAGTCCACTGCTACTACGCTGTTGTTAGAGCTTTGCTCACATCTCTGCCTCCCTCTTCCCATCATCGGATTCGTAAGCTTCTTACTCTGCCGCTGCTCCTCCTCCTCCTCGCATCATCCTTGCTGCCTCCCGCATCCGTTTCCCCTCCTCCAAACTGAAGAGCATCAGAAGAAAACCGCAAAACCTGGCTTCTTCTTCTCCTCTTCAACTCCTGCTGTTGTTATTGTTACATGCAACTGCTGCATTCAAAACAAACAAGCGGCGCCATCTTCTTCAAAGTACTTGCTCTCCTTCTTTCCTTTCGCCCTCCCGTCGTCTTCATCGACGGCTCCATACTCCAAACCGACAAAAGGAAAAAAAATGACGAGGAAAAAAAAAAAAAAGAAAGGAAAATCAAAACAAAAGCTGAACAAACTACTGAAGACTCGGATCCCACCACCGCCCGCACAATTTCTGCCAGAGAAAACAACACTACTGCTGTCCGCAACTCTTCTGTCTGGTGGAGACGGCTATGGAACACAACAGGAGCAGCAAAAAGAGGATCGAGAAAACGAGGGGACAAGGAAAGGATTATCCTCCAAGCTTCTTCCGACATCGCACCGTCCAACGGACGCAGGGTTACCGTCCTGGGGTTGGTGCTGATGTTAAAGAGTCTTCCTAATACGCAATTTATGAACAAAAAACACAACTTCGTTGTTTCGCTCTCCAAAGGGATTTCCATTACCGTCCATTGGATTCCTGTTCCCCGTCCGCCGGTCGGATACACTGTCGACGCCGCGTGCTGAAACCCTTTCACTCTTTCTCTCAAGCAGCGCGCTGGAGGCTTCGTCTTCGCTTTCTTTGCGGGTTCGTGAGCGGCGGTTCGATTCGGAATGTTCTTCTTCGCACATGTGGAGTTTCACTGCTATCGTGGTAATGATAAGGAAGCGTACGTTGTTGTCCTTCGCTATTTTACCTGCATTTTTCTATTCTTCTTTTTCCTTTTTTCTTTCTTCGGGGGTTTTGTTTCGATCTCAGATGTTCTAATCTGTTGCCAGAATCTCTAGACAGAGATAGAGAGAACCAGATCGAGATGTTTTGAGTGCGAAGCTTGCAAGATCTGAGTTCTGGAAGGCCTTGTTTGTTGTTGTCGTTGTTGCAGAGGTGGGGGAATTCCAGCAGGAGCAATTAGGATGGGAATGAGATAAAGGTCGTCCGTCCTCGCGAAGGAACGGGACTGCACTTCTTTTATGTGAAGAAAAAAGGTTAGCGTTTCCTGTTCTCGTGTCCACTGAAAGAAATAAGTGCTCTCTGTCGCTGAAGAGGAGATCTCCAACCGTGCTTCTTCGGTAAGCTTGTTCCTGAACTGCTTGCTTGTTGGAAAACGGCTATGGAAAAGTCTCAGAGAGAGAGACACAGAGAGAGAGAGAGAGAGAGAGGAGAAGAAAAACAAACTAGCTTTGTTTCAAGCTTTTTGAGTTCTGAAGTTTTTCGTGCATGTGAACTACTACAGCCATACTCATTCGAAGAGCGGTTTGAACGGACCGTCAGATCGCAACAACAGCAACAACAACAACACAGCAAGCGTGTCTAGAGATCGTTTTTTCTAGAGATAGAAAAGAAGAGGAGAGAACGGGGAGAGGAGACTCAAGAGATGGCGAGGGGATTCGTGTGGGCAACAGCGGAGGATCTGCTACAAAACAGGGCATTCGTCTTGTCACTCTATAGGAGTTACCTTCGAGTGTTGGCTTCTGACAAGCTCTCCTTGTCTCTAGCAGCACAGGCGAGCAAGAGAGCGCAAGTGCGGGAGATGTTTGACATGGGAGCTCAGGAACGATCTCTTCACAACATTCGGGATTTAGTCGACGCTGCCAAGTACACCCTTTCTCAGTTGCACAAGGGGCAGATTCCGCGAGAGAGCTACAACAAATAAAAAAATCTCATCTTGTCATCATTCCAAGGTATAATCTCCTTCTTCTCTTGTTGTTTCTTAGCCAATGTACAAAAAGCATGCATGTGTACAAGAAGGCATTGCAGTTTCTTGCATGTGTCCAAGTTCTCTCTGGAAGCCAGCCAGTGTGAAATGGACATAGCGAACTTCTGGTCATTGGCTCTTGCAACAAGGGTTCCTTTGTTCTCCATGCTCTGGGTAGGCATTGTTCCTAATTCTTGTATGTCAAAAAATCCATTTTCCATAATCCTACCACTTGCATCATGAACTTGCTAAGCCACAGTCTGTTCCCTATTTGATACCAGCAGATGGATTTCTTGATGTTTCATTTGCTTGTTGATGGGTTGTTAACCCATTTCTTTTTTGTTGCAGTAGCTATGACATAGCGTCATTATTTCATGGGGCTTGGCTGGACTGGGATTTCTCGTACTAGGCAGCAATTGGATCACAATTGTCTTAAATGTTCACTCTGAGGCTATCATCTATATGATGCGCAACCACAGAATGACCTCACTGGGATTTCAGTGTATTAGAAGGGCGCCTTAAATCTGTAAGATTCCCTCCTGACAGAGGAGGTCAACTTACATTTTCGGGCAAGCTCTTACATTTTCATAAGGGCCTGCTGTGTTTCCTTTGTGCATCAGATATGTGGATGAGTGGTCATTACACATGACAATGCCCTTGGAAGGGCATGTTACCAGAATTTGGCACTGCCCTAGGCAGCTGCTGCCAAGGGTGGCATCTTATCTGGCAATGCCCTCATCCATGGGCATTACGTACCACTTAAAAACCCTGGACCCTGAGCCTGGAGGATGCACCAAGGAATACTTATTTGTTATTGGAGTACACCATTGGAGCCCAAGCAATGGTGTGGGGATACACCATTATTGGAGCCAAAGCAAGGGTCATGCTCAAAGATGTTGAATACAAGAAAGCAATTAGTCCTGCAACAGGTTCCTCATGCAGGTGAGTGAAATTTGTACTGCTTGCTTGCAGGTTGGGTGTCTGTCATGTTTTGCACTGATGCAACAATTTTGGAGCACTACCACCAGAAGCAGCAAGAGTTTGGGCATCAGGAAAAAGGTATTTGTTTCTTAACTGGCTCAGGTATCATCAGGGCTCTTGGTGGAGCAAGATCCTAACCATCTCCAATGTTCGAAACACATCAATTATCTTGTATACAGTTTTCAGATGAACAATTTAGGCAAGAAAACTAGTTTGGTACCCTGTTTTAATTATATTTACTGTTTCCAACGCCTCATTTTGTCCCAGTTTCTGCAAAATTGGGACTCCAGTTTTGAGGTACTTGAAGGATAACTCTAACATTATCAGAATGTTTCTAATGAAATTTGAGTTATATGTCTTTGGCAGATGCTATATCAAGTGGACAGGAAACTAAGTCCATTATTGAGGATGAAGGGCTGAAAAGGGTGATGAAGTACAATGACACCAATGAAGAATACTTGAAGGTGAAAATGGATGCCATCAGAGACAGTAGAAGTGTGTGCTGATAGACTTGAAAACGTTTTAGCAAAATCAGAATATGTCAAATGTCAAACAAATTTGATTCATGGCTTCCATGTCTTTTGAAACTTGTTAGCTTTGTGTTATCTATACATTTTAGCAGTATCGAAAAGTATGGGAAAAATGATAGTTGTTACAATTGAAGTGAAGAAAGTGGTAGGTAAAGCCGAAGGGCTAGGGCTTTACTGGAATAAGGACCTGCACAAGGTGGAGCCGAGCACAGTCCAAATCTGGTAATGCCCCTTGCTCCAAGGGCTTTAATGTGTGTAAAGACCATGGTGGTGGAGTGAGAAGAGAAGAACCGAAGTGGGCTTTACAATTTTCATAGAACCCACAGAGAGCATAGGTGGGCTTCATAAAAATCATGAAGCCTGTCCAGGAATCTCCCGAATTTCTTTGCCCTAAAGTACACTAAGAAATCTAGCTAGGCCTTTCCATGCTTCAAAAACTTGAAGAGATTACATTGAGACACTATATGAAAAACAAGAGTATGTTGTTGTTGATGAGGAGAAATTTTAACCAAAAGACTCCAGCATGCATCAAATGCCACATTGATTCATTTCCTTAACAAGTGGGTGAAAGTGAGAGATTCAAGAACTTCTAATATCTTGAAAATGATCCACCAACTTCAAAATTGAAGAAAATGACACTACAAATTGTCTAAAGAATGATGACCAAAATTCACCAAATGTCATCTGTAACATCATGAATGTGTGTTCTATGGTACTGGAGTGCTTTTAGGAAAAAATTGTTAAAGAAACCTAAAGGCTCTTTGCCTCTTTTATACTATTTTATAAAAATCATTGGTCTCTGGCTAAAAAAACAAGGTCTTTACACTTTTAAATTGAATGCAATAGAAAGGGGATATAACTATGAAATTGAAAACCCTGTGAAATTTTGTAATTATTTCTTAAGGAAATAGTTTCACAACATTGGCACGACAAAATGAGCCATAGAAGTCAAAAATGGACTTGGAACATATGTGCAAGTCTTGCCATTGATTAGGTAACAAGTTTGCAGTGGTATTGAAATGATAACAACACAGCAAAGGGAACAAAACTGTGGGAAAAGTGGAAAAGCAAAAGATGAACATACTTAGAAAGGTGAACAAACTTTTACAGGAAGAAGGGGGAGGAGGGACAAAGCTGCCATGGCTATTGTGGCTTCACATGTAATAGTGATCACCTAAACTAGGTTTGCCTTTGAGCATGATTCTTCATCAATCTGAAACTAATGAATCTAGTGAAGGTGATCCACATCATGGTGATCAAGTCTTAGGATGACATGTAAACTATGATGAGATATCTTACACTTTCAAGTCAGGACTTAGTTGAGGTTGAACTCCTCCAATAATGATCAGGTTTAATTGATGTGTTCGGGCACTTTAAATGCATGTTTCAACTTCCCACACCAAAACTATTTCTTAAGACCAAGCATCAAATAACAAAACATGAAAAAAATAGGAGCTAATGATAAACACCCTTAGATGAATCTCTTGTTTTAAATCTCTTTGCTTTTTAACTCATTTGCTAATTTTGAAACCCAAATCTTTACTTGTGAAAATTCTATTAATTTTCGAAACCCAAAACCTCTACTTAAGACAATACTGCAGATCAACAAACACAAATGATGAATCCCAAGTAAAGAAGTTTAGATTGGCAACAAGTCAGATTATACAAATCGTTCTGAAGTTCTTCTGGCCAACCCTAACTACGGGTTTGCAGCAAGCAAAACACAACATTTTCAGATTTAGAAGTTGCATAAGCCTGCAGGGTTGGGTTCTACCAGTGCCTGAGATTGTTGTCATCACAGCTTTTGCTGCAAAATGGCCTGCTTCCGAGAATTGGATGAGCTAGATCAAAAATTACAAATTGATAAGCACCATGACCATGAAGAAATAAAAATAGAAATAAACCCATTCTTAATATTATTGTTTTCATTATTGTTTTGTAACCCATTGTTTCAAACCATAAATCGTTCACAAGTTATTTTCTTTTTTTTTTTTCTTTTTTTTTACAAGTTTCCCACTAAAAGCTTTTAAAATCTATGTTTGTTGCAGATTGTGAATTAATACACATGTTAAATCAAAATGATAAGTTTTGTATTTCATCAAGAACATGCAAGTGTTGAATGCCAATGTTTAAAATGTCATGTTTTTTAATGATATCAGCTCCAACATTGGATGGTAAAATGCACATGTTATTTAAGTTATTTTCATTATTTGATTGTTCAAAAACAATTACATATTGTTAGCACCATGGATTACTTTTCAGATTTTGCAAAAATACATGCATGATAATATTTGAAAGACTTTTTTTTAAATCTAAAATAGCACCCCAACTTAATAAAGCGCTATTTAGCAAACTACCAGCACAATTTCACAAATGCTAAAATCCCGATATCACTCTTGCATTTGTGAACCAATATTTTAAATTGATAACAATTATATAGAATATGAGTCTTTTGATAAAATCACATTCATATGAGCTGGTGATTGGAAATCAACATATTTTGTTGTGTTTGTAAATCAATATTTTAAATTGATAACAATTATACAAATTTTTGGCGTTCTAATAAAATCACATTCATTTGAACTAATGATTGGAAAACAACATATTTTGCATATGTTGGCACATTACATTCAACATGATTTTCTATATATATATATACGTTTTTAAATTAATAACACTAGAAGGTGTATATACAAATACATGAGTATTTTTTTAATTTTACTATTCCACATATTGCACAAACATTGCATTTTTTGGAACACATTTGTAGAAAAACCAATCCATTTTTTATACATTTCATTTTTGTCATTCCAACCATGGGCATATGGCTAATCCATAACGTTACATTTGTTGCAAACACACTCAATCCTAGACTTCTTGTTTTTTTAATTCATTTTTCATAAACATAAAAAAAAACATGTTTTTATGCAAAATATATTTTTTACATTGTACAATCACTATGAGAAAAAATAGGTGTTCTACAATTGGTCTTGCAATTCAATTTTTGAATTGCAATGTCCACTTGCAACTCACTGTATTTTTATGTTGTGTGTTATCAAAAAAATTGCATGAATTGCAAGAATTGTAACTCATTGTATATACAATGCAATTCAATTGCAATTCAATTACAATTCTATTGAAACAGCTCATTTTCAACTACCATGTAACTCCACTACAACTATAGCCATAACATCACATTGACGTTACTAATTTTCATTCATCCATTAAAATGTGAAACATGGGCATTATGAGAATTTTTGGATTTAAAATATTTTCTTTTTGAAGTATAATCTCCATCATCTATTATGATTATTAAGGATGGTTCAAAATTATGGCATGAGGCACAATTTTTAAAATTGTCATGTGGCATATTAATTGAATTTTGAAAAAAATTAAATTTTATCTATTTTAATAAATTAAATAGGTTGGTACATGACCATAGGTAGGTAGATTGGTAGGTCTTAGGACTTACATACCTGCACTAGGTTAAAACATGTAACTAGGAGCCAAAAGGATTATTTTGGAAAATTACTACAAGTTTTTTTTCCCAAAAATAACTTTTGCATGCAAATGAATTTTTGAATGAAATATTCTGTAACTTGTTCTAAAAAATATTTAATTTTTTCCCAATGCATCACATTTGTTTTGTTAGTCATTATTGACTAAACATGAATTTTTAAAAGTGTGCAAATTCCTTACAAATTTAATGTTTCAATGATCAAAATTTTAAGTCATCACCAAAACTTAAATTTTCACATTCTTTAGTTTTATTATACTTTAAGTTGTAACTTTTTTTAATACATCGTGTACATTATAACCCATTTACACATGGTAAAGGACTCTTGAAGCTTTAAAATTCTAAAGAAATTTTAAAACATTCTTTCAATTTTTGAAGTTTTAAAATTTCACATTTTTAAATTTATGAATGTTTTTTGAATGTGGTTAATATGTTTTTATCATGTATATTTTTTCCATGAATTTTTTTATATTATATGAATCCTTTTGATAGTGTTTTTCAAAATGCATTCCATCTAACACAATAGGTGTACATTTTCAAACGTCCTAAATTAAAACCAAAACTTAAAATTGAATCAAATGAATTGTTACCATAAGTTCCTTGACATTCATATGAGGGAAAAAAGATTAACTTGCCATGATTACTATGGTTTTAAATGAATTTTTTTTTAATTGATTTTGATTGATTATGTTTAACATCTATAACCCTTTTTGGCTCCTTTTACGTGTTTTGACCCCGCTACATACTTACTTACCCACCTAACAAAATAGGACTTATTTACTAACATATGTAAACAAATAAGTAGGAAAATAAGAAATTAAGTGAATTAAGGAATAGTCATGTAAATATTTTTATTTTATTTTAGGTTTTGCCTTTAAGATTAAGTTCTTTTGAACTCAACCCAAAATAGCATGTGTATTTAAATGTGAGAACATAAGAGAAAACAACTTCTATATATAGTTTGTGGCATGAGATTCAAAGACAAAACATATGGATTAAATTTTACACACACACACACACATATGTGAATTAATTATTTGATATTTAATTATCTGAAATAATGATTTAAAATAATTAATTTAGTTCAGATAATTAATGATAAGAATAATTTATCTAAGTTTATTTGAAATATTTAGTCTAATTCATCTAATTTGTTAATTTGTTACTTCAAATAATTTATTATTTGATTACAATTAATTTATTATTACATGATCAATTGTTTAAATACATATAATTAATCATTTATTATCTGAATTTTAAAACAATGTTATTAGTTCTTTGAATTAACTAACAAACTAATTATTTGAGTAAAAAGTATTTATAATTCATATTAATTATTAATTATTCAGTTTAAATAATTAATTAGTAATGAATTAATTTAATTTAGTAAATACATGCGATCATGCCATGTGTTCACATTTCCACCACCATGTTGTGTTAATGACACATTTATAACAATTTTAAAATAGTTGTCACATGTAATTATAGTACATTTCTTCAAAAAATCAAACATAGTTGACTATGGATGTATATATGGTGTGTACAAATTATTGTATTGAATACCCAATTTCAACTCACTTGCAATCATAATACAATTAATTATTTTCTAGTGTGGTAATTTATTTATTAATTAACCATATTTCCAAGGGGATAATTGCATAGTAATTATAATACTCAAGGGATAGTTGCACAATTGTTGTATGTGAGTTGTTTTTTAAGCTATAATTGGAAGGTAATGCAGTTTCAATGAACACAATTTCTCATAATGAATGTTATTTGATTTTAATATCCAAAACTACGTATTTCACCAAAAGTATCATTCACATAATGGATTATACATCCAAAATTGTGCATTCATTTACAATAAAATTTTAAATGCATTCGATTTTAAATAATGTACTTACCTAAATCTAAAAAATTATTATAACATTCATTTGTGAACAAATTTTTAAAAAACTCTTCTTGTCATCAATGCCAACATCACAATCACCAACATCATCATACATGAATTTTCTTTCATTTTTAATCCACAATGAATGAAATTCATCCATCGTTAACTTTGTATATAATTTTTAATTTATTTATAGACTTGTAATTGACTTGTAATTGATTTATATTTAACTTGTAATTCTCACCCACCCCCTTGGGTGATTGCTTATTAAATGTTTATTTTGAGATATTCTTGAAATATTCAAAACAAAAGTCTTTAAAAAAATCTTGAAAATTTCCATTAAATTATTATGTTGTGGCTTAGATAAAAAATTTGCTATAAATATTTCATTTTGAAAAAAAATCAAATCCATTTATAAATATTCTTACTTAAAAGCATTGGTTATAGTGTTTTCAAAATGTTTTTGGTATATATTTCATTCAATAGATTGACTTCAAACTTTTAAAAAATATATATATACATTGAAAATAACATAATGCAAAAGAAATTCCATTTGGAGTTCGTTATTTGTTTAAAATGTTAGACACACAAAACCAAACATTAATTACAATTACATTAGTGTGATTGCACCCTTATACTTCAAAAACGTTTTCAAGAAAATTCTTTGAATAATGGGCATACAAAAAATTTCATGAATTATTTTCTTAGCAGCAAAAATTTCTTTAAACAAAATCCCCAAAAGGGTATAAATTTAAAGGTAGGATTTCAATATTTTCAATATATTCCACACCGAACAAATATATGATCTTGCACCATAGCCTTGTTTGTTTAATTTCATGTTTTCATGCATTATCAAAATAGAATTCCATTTGAACTTTTGTTTTGCATATTTCATGTCCTTTTATTTGATTTTTCATGTTTTATATTTCAAATTAAGTTTAGGCCATAATTTGTTTTAGTTTTCATGTATTTTGGAAAGCCCATTGTTTTCCACAAAGTGTGCTTGGTTAATTTTATGTTTTCTAATGCACAACACAAAAAGAGAGCAACAATTAAATTTTTTTTTTAAACCTTACATTTTATGGCTTGTAATTTTCTTTGTCGATGTTGCTCTAGTATCATCATTTAATGAATGGGTGTAGTCTTTTCATCTAATTAAGGACCTCTTGCCATCTTTTTCGTGGCCTTAAAATCACCATCTTCTTATCAATGCCATAGTTTTTTTCTTTTACATTTTATTGTAATTTGTCTTATGGTTAAGGGTCTAATGTATATATTTTGTATAAATCTTATTTATACAACACACATCTTGTCCATATTGTTAAAATGAGGGGCTTGGTAAATCTTGGATTGAGGTGTAAATATAACTACCTTGACCTTAAGCTGAAAAAATTGTTCCCAAGGTATTGTTTGGGTATCTATGTAGACCTACTCATAACTTATTTTCCTTTTTAGTTTTTACTAAGATCCTAAGTCTCCAAGTGGGCATAATAAAAATGTTATAGGGAAATATCTAGTAGCTTTTGTGCCCATGATAGTTTGAACAAACTCCCATCAAGCCTACACTTATTTTTGTTATCAATAGTAACCATTTAACTTTAAAATTAGTTAGAAGTTGGGTTTCTTTGGAGTTGATAGTGGATTACCCCTCTTTTTCAAAAAAATGTTATAGTTCTTCAAAAAGTTGTAGATTACCCACTTTTTGAAATAACAATTGAAATTGTGGAATACCCTCCTTTTGCCAATGTTACAATTCACGTGTTTCATAATTATGTTTATGCTAAAAGAAATAGTTATTTCCATAGAAGAAGTCCTTGTTGTTCTTAGGCATATGAAACAATAAAATCAATCATTTTGTGAGTTCGTTCCATGCTTTCAAAATATTCAAACATTGACATCATTGGGACGTGTTTTTATAAAACCACCCCAAGCATAAAAGCCATGAATCAATTTTCCTAACCAGCTTGATGGAACACATTCAAAATTTCAATATTTTTTCAACCAAGTATGTTTGGTCATTTGACTTCATCCCCATCGTTATCCAAATGGCCAAACCCAAGTTAGATTCATTGGCACATTATTATTTAACATAATTTTAATGTGGTTTATGCACTTGTTGGAATGTTAATCTCCACTTCTAAATGACTTTGAAGCACTTGTTACAAAATTCAATGCCATTTTTGAAATTTTAAATAAAAAATGCATGTCAACAAACAAGTTACAATCATTTTGTCATGGATTATGCCCAACCATTATGTATGCATTTAAATTTAAGTAATTGGCATATGACATTTCATGGGATGAAATGGAATTCATGACCCAAATTCAATTCAAATTATTTAGTGACATGAAGGATTTGTTGTTTACCATTCAATCTTACAACATCAATTTAAGCCATTGCATAATCATTTAATGTGATATTAAACTCTTTGAACATCACTAGGAAAAATGGTGAAAGTCATCACAAATCTAAAGTGTGATCTTGCACCATAACCTCTTTTTTTTCCATGTTTTGTAATAAAGTTTCATAAAACCTACGTTTTATGCACTTTGTGTTTTTTTTTTTCATGTTTCATATTTAAACTTAAAACTAAACCTAACTTTGTCATGGTTAATCCATGTCCTTTGGAAATCACATTCACATCAAAAAATGAAGTAATTGTGTACATGGAAGAAATATTTATTGTTATAAGACTTATGCAACAAAAAAATCAATCATTTTGTGAGTTCATTGCTCATTTTCAAAAAATCCCAAGCATGAACATTATTAAGGTGTGCTCCTACAACACAACCTCAAACAAAAAAACCATGAATTAATCTTCTTGACAAGTTTGATGGAACACATTCAAAGTTTTGAACTTTTGTCAACCAAATGCATATGGTCATTCAATTTCACCTTTGTTATTACCCAAACAATCTAACCCAAATAGGGTTCATCAGCATAATAATATCAAAAACTACTCTAACATGGTTTGCACCTTTGTTGGAATGTCAATCTTCATTTTTGAGTGACATTGAAACATATATTCATGAAGAATTCAATGCCACATTTGGAGATTCAAATGAAGAATGCATATCAACAAACAAATTGTTGTCATTTTTTCAAGGATCACACTAGCTGCTATGTATGCATCTAAGTTCAAGCAATTGGTGTGCAACATTTCATGGGATGAAGTTGCATTTATGAATCAATTTCAATTTGAATTATGTAACAATGCAAAGGATTTAATACTTACCAAGTCCTTCAATATTGAGTTAAACCATTGCACAAGTTGTTCAATCTGATAATAGGTTTTTCAAACAAAACCAAGAAAAGAAGTATTGGGAATCGTTATTAGTACAAAAGAATTTCATGGCCTTAATGTTGCTCGAAATAGTGGCATCTACACCAAAAAAGAATCCCATGCAAATTGATAAAACATATTCAAATTGTTCACAAAGTAAAGATAACAATGCCAACATATAAACAAATTTTGTTTGTATCCTTAAAGGCCACGTAAATGAAAATTGTTTGAAAAAACAAGGTTAACACAAAGCACATGCCACTTCTATCACTACCTTACACCTTAAAAATTGGGAAACAAGGTTGTCTAGTCTCAACAAGGATTGTGAGACTAAACTTTGATTAATCATGTCGCAACCCTAGCTTTGGGCTCGCGACCAAAGCAAAAGGGTTACAAGGTTGTGGGCCAAGAGGATGCCCGGGAGTCAAAGCAAAAAGAAGCCTGGGAGTCACATCACATATTCCCAAGAGTGTAAGAAGTGCGAAGGAGTATGAGGGAGTGAACCTTCACACTCCCAAGGGATCTCCCACTTCGGGAGATGGAGTCCCGGTGGACTCCCGAAACTTCAAAGAGCGATTTCAGGGGTTAAAACTCAATGGCTTGTGGCGTTCTTTATATCATTAAAAAGATCTTGGAACATTAATGTCTTAAATGGGCTCGCATTGCTCATTTGGACATCTGAAACATAAGTTATGGCCAAAAGAAGGGCCAAAAATCAAATTGTCAGTTTGACTCTCGATCACAAAAAGTCGGGAATCGACCCAATTTATTTGGCTGCAGAGGGCGTGCCACATACTGTTGGAAAATTCTCGACGAGAGCTACAACTTTGCTTTAAACCTCATCTCGATCGAAGGTTTGTTCGCAAAGTTATGGGGCTCTAAAATTGCGAGAGTCCTAATCAGCGCGATTTCGAGACTCCCACTCGGGAATCCCGGGAAAGAAAAGCCATTTGGATGTAGGCTCCGTGGCCAACCACAGAGTATACTATAAGGGGGAAGGTGGTGGCTTCCCTCAAGTCCGGGCCGTGGTGAGTCTAATGTGTCTGTGTTGCCCGTGGTTTGTCCTAGCACCAAAGGTGCTCCAACTATGCACTAACCACTTTGTGTGGGTTGTGTGTAGGCCCGTGTGAGTGAGTGAAACTTGTTAACTCTTCCTAGTCCCATCTCGGAGTTCCAACACGCCCCTCTACCCCTCAAAATGTTGTGAATTAGGGAGCGTGCCCTGACTCCTCCCTCTTTCGTTATCTTCTACTTGGACTCACATTTGAGTCCTTCAAGGAGTTGGGAGTGCGTCAAATCATGTGTTCAAGATTGTCCTAATTTATTTTTAGACCCAACACCTTGTAACATATTACGAATCACAATCAAATGTAAGAAATTCACAACAATGAACATTCAAAGATTGTTTATTTTGGTGCATCTACATGTTCATTGATAATGAGTTTGTGTGACAACATAAGTTGGCCTTAACAAAAAGGACCATAATGATAATATTTGAAATCATTGACAGTCGGAATCTCTTTTTAATAAATGTGACACATGATATAAATCCATCAAGGAAATTAACACTTGGTCGCATTTTGACAAAATTGTTTTCAATGTCATTTCATCTTTGACAAACTTGATCATCATTGGGTTATTTTAACTCATTTTGCACAATCCATGGGTGGATTGGCATACAATAACTTTTCATTTTGAAGCATTGAAATACAAGACCCCTTCCACAAGCATGTTTGGTGAAAATCATGATTATTACATAGGTATGTTTGAAAACAATCCAAGGAAGAATTGATGCATGTAAAACCTCAAATGTGATAAAAACCTTGGCAATATGCAAAGATCCAAATATTCAAAGTTTTTGTTCATGGGAGTAATAGCATTCATGCAAGCTACAAAAAAAGGAGATGCATTCATGGTATACATTTTTATAGTATAAAATCTTGGGACACAACATGGGATATTCTTTCATTACAAATTAGACTACAAGGATGTTTTTGAAAAGATGAATGATGACAATTTATGTTTGATATATTTTAATATGTTGTAAAATATGGGTTACATATGATTTTAATAGGTTCCTTGTATATACCTTCATATACACTTATGTAATGTTCTAATATTCCTTTAATACCCTTTTGAAGACTTTGAAATGACTTTACTATTTCATAAGGTTACAACTAATTTTGGTCACATTTGTAAGAAATGGGACAATATATGTGGCCTTTTATGGATGAAAACCAAATGAAAAAATGTTCTTATAAAGGATGAAGGAAACAATAGTTGTAATATAATCACAAACATGACCAAAGAGAACAAATAGCTGTAACAATGACCAAAAATGGGTGAAAACACACTATGGTGGCCAAAAAATGTTGTCATGATTATTATTTTTCAAAACTATGCAATTTTCAACTTCCACCGATGCAATATTTAAAAAGGTTTTCATAAATTAAACTCAAAATAAGGTAGTTCATTTGTCAAATAATGCAATTATCAAAGGAAATTACATTTTTAAAAATATTAAATGATTGAATAATATATTTGTGAAAAAAAAACTTAAATAATATACTAAAAACTGAAAATATACATTTGAAAATGATTCAAATAATTGCAAAACGTGATGAAATACTTAGTTATATATTGATTATGAATTGATTGTTCCATTTCAAATACAATTGAAAAGTTTGACTCATGTGATTTCACACAAAACATCTAGACAAGTTTTTGATTCAAACAAACATAAGTGTGTTGGAAAAAAATATTTTGTTGAAAATTAGTTTCATTTAAAATATAACAAAAATTGTGTTGAAGGTCTTTGTATCAAAATCCATTTTATATGCTTATCAAAATGCTAGATGAAATCAAATAAAAATTGCCCCCAAAATAGTACAAAATGTACCCCCAAAAAAACATTTTCTTGCCCAAAGTAGTCACCCTATAGTGTGATTTCACCCAATAGTTGCAAATGACAATTTAGTCACATGTAATTGTAAATTTGTTGGTTATAAATACAATTTTTTTTAATGTAATATTCTAAAAGCTTTCATCAACTACATATTTTAAAAGATTCTACCAACTACTTCTTTTTAAAGTTCATGTGAATTACATTTTTTAGAACCTTTAATCAACTATTTTCTTAAAAATTGAAAGGCTTATCATGCCCATGCATTCAATTTGAGAATTATTTTTTGGTCCCATTTCAAAGGTAGGTACAACTAGTTTATAAAAGCCATTTGCCCCATAGATTAAATCTTTGACAACAAAATATTTTGGGAAATATTTTTAAAAAGCATGATTTACAATGTGACACTAAATTTGTTATAATTTTTGTGATTCAAAAAGTCATTACATCATAAGATTATGTCAAATTCTACATAAAAATCACAATGTAGTGTGAGGCAAGCCACACTTACCAACTAAATGACTTAAAGCACTTTCAACAAGTCATTAAAAACCTTAATATTATGAGGTATTATGATCACCTATTAAGCCTAAAAATATGTTGACTTGCATAAGCTTCCATCCATAATCATCAAATCATACAATCATAAAAGTGTGAAACAAAATTTCATTCAAAAGGAAAACAATAATGCCATATAAAAATTCAATGTACTCAATGTGAATAGGGTTGTGATTCACCTTAATTCCTTAAATTCACTGTGTAATAACTTATATTAATGTCAAACTATAAAACATATACAAATATATGTTACAATTCAACTTAAACACCAACGCACAATGTTAAGAAGTAATTATGAAATAGGTTGACATAGGGTTGATGGGTCCAACCACACTATTAGGAGCAACATGTGCCCCCTTAGATCACTACTTTATTTTTAGAATGTTCTTAGATTTTTAAAAATATGTCTTTCAAAAAAAAGATTGAAAAGATTTAAATTTTTCTTAATATTATTATGTTAAGGTGTATATTAAAAATTATCCTGAAATATGTCATTAAAAAGTATTTTCAAATTGTGCTTTTAATGTCAAAACTACTTTTATGTAGATTTTAAATAATGGTTATAAGAGGTTTAAATTTTTTATACATATTTTTTATTCATTCAATTAATTCCAAATTTTTATGATATGTACATAATGTATTCACAATAAAAAAAATTTTAATTTTTTAAAATTTATTTATTTACAATCCAAAATTCAAAAAATTAAGTAGTGGTTACGACTACTTTGGGTACATGTTAGTATGACTACACCTTGACATATGGTTGTATTAAAAGACTAACATGTGGATGTTATTATTAACCCTACCACTAATAATTATGATTATTTATGTTGCTTATTCACATAGGGAGAAATGTTGTGTGTCACAAAGGCGTTCACAAACATTTAATCATGTTGAATTCACATCTTGTGTAGAGGTAGCACAAAAGTGAATCCCTTCTCCAAACATTCCTTGAAACATTTCAAAAAAAATTTATGAAGAGGAAGTTCCTTGATCTTTGATAACCCTTCAATGATCTATTATTTGATATTTGATAACATTTCAACGACCTTGATGATGTTTTCAATTGCATTAGTTTTCTTTAAGGATGGTTTATTCAACAATATCTTGGAATTGATGGTTTCTTTTGGTATGATTATTGTTTTCAAATATTTTCTACTTTTTACTCGTTGTCCCCAAGTGACAATATCTCATTTGTGACAACAATAAATAATTTGGTCATGTAGTGATTTACTTCTATTAAAATATCAGTTTGCCACTTCACATTGTTATCCTCTTCCTTCTTTCTATTCTCTTTTTCTTCCAATTGATATATAGACAAGGACACTTCATCATCAACATATTTGTTTTTCTTCTTCACAAGCTTCTTGTTGTCCTCTTGTTTACCTTTTCTTTTCATGAAATCTTTTTTCAATTTATTCATTTTCTCCTCCATGGGTTCATCTTCCTTGAACCTCTTTTTTTCAACCGATTGCATGGCCTTGTCCTTCTTTTTGACCTTGAGTTATATAGGGCCTTGTGTGACCTTTTTACATAACATTACCACATGTGGATGAAATCTATGTAAATGTTAGATTTTGATGTAAGGGGTAAAATGCATTATTAACACATAGTTAATAAAAGTTGTCAACTTAATTTTCACATCAATGATTGTGTTACATGTCATTTTATATGTGAATGCACTTAAAAGTTGAAAAAAATGTCATTAACTTACCATTGGTGTGAATCCAACATAACATTAATGTCAAACTATTGTACATCACATATATAATTAAGATTGAAATGGATGAAATCACATAGTCAGCCTCACATGTGTTGTGAGCCATGATGTCATGTTGTTGGAAGAACCATATCCTATTGAAGTATTTATATCTTGGGTCTAAAAGGTATATATATGTTGATATGGTAGTTAGGTTTAAGCTAACTCTAACTCCACTTCTAAACATTAGTACGAAAGATCATAACTTACAAATATGGGATCGTGTGTTACTAAGGTTCAACTTGGTAATTTGTTAAATTATGGTACAAAGTTAGTTTAATGTATAGGCCTATCAACATTAGTAGTAAAGATCTCACCAAGCTAGTATGACTTATGGCAATATCAACCTTGTACCAAAACCAACTTGGCATGGACCTCAAGTGATACCACCCTTGTACCAATTTTATGTTATTTTCAATATCAAATATATACTTATGTGCTTCATAATTGCCAAAAATTAGTTGTGAACCCAATACCAACACTAAGATGCTATGAATGTTTAAAAAAATATTTAATGCTCGGACCAAGTTGGTATTTTTTAAAGAAGAGTACCCAATACTATGATTTGTTATGTTCAAAAGTCAATATTAGACCAATGTTGATAGTTAATACCTATATATGTTTGTGTGCATTTTATAGGAGAAGATTGGTATGGAATAACATTTAGCCAAATTTTGAAACAATGGTATTGGTTCAATACATGTTTGAGAATTGTAAAACATAAAGCTTAATCTTGAAATTTGGACCATGAACAAACATTTACTATTTTACATCATTGTAATCAATATACAAATGTTATATACAAACCAACATACCAAATTTATATTAATGTTGGTTTGATATGTAAGTTGAACCACATATGAGCATATGCGTAAGGGTGGGTTATCAAATAAGATAACCACATGTTATCCCATTAGTTATTAGCTAGTTATGTGGCTTTTCAAGAAACTAAAATTGATTTTTAATTTTTCGTTTTTATCATAATTTTTGCTAATTTTTTAAAATTGTGAATCTACCTTAATGATAACCATGTCATTTGGGTAGGTTATTAGATTTTGAAATTTCAATGCCAAACAATTAAATTATTTTTCAATTATCAATAAAAGTCAATAATTGATTGGTAGGTTATTATTTATTGACTTCGTAACCAAATTAAAACTTAATAACTAGACAACATATTATATACCTGGGCTATATACAACAACTTTTGCTTATGTTCTAATATATATAGGTGAGGTTTAGGGTCTTATTTTTAACAATGCATGCATTATGTAGGAGGATTTGAAAAATGTTTTTTGCTCTTCAACATTGCATTCCATTTATCAAGATATGTTTCTACCTTTACCTTTACCTTCTTTTTTCCTCCCTTGGGTTGTATGTTGACTCTTCCTATGGCATCATGATCTAGAATTGCTAGTTTGCTTCCTTGACCAAGGTTTACTAATAGTTGTAGTCAATGGTCATAATTAAAAAAAAAAAAAGATTTTATGGTTTAAAAACCTACCTAATTGCATATATATACTAAACTAGTTGGCATGTAATCTTGGTGCAACCCAAAATTATGCCCTTATGCATATTTAATGTTTATGGTGTGAATGGAGACATACCTATCATTGTTTACGTGCTTTAAACTATTTGCTATTCTATTTTCTATCATTCACAAAAGTGCATTGTGATTTGTGGGTGGTTTTTCCAATGATGGCTTTGATTTTATGAAGGAGCAATGATTTTGGGATTAATATGGTGTTGTTTTGTTTTTCTTGTGTGTAGATGTGGATGATGCCAACAATGGAAATAAGATGGAAAAGAACGGAAATATGAAGTGACATTCAATAGAAGTTAAACACCTATCTTTCTTTTTGTTTTGTGTGTTTCGGAGAACTAATGTTGCTTTAGTTATATGTTGTTGTTTTACTAATGGGAAGAATGCCCAAATTTGTATCTCGATAGGTTTGTGCATTTATTTTCAAAATTTTTACTTCATAGGAAAATTGGTGAACAAAATATTGAATGCAATAAAGTCTATAAAGGCATTGATGGAATTGATGAGAGGTTCTAGAGGATCAATGTGGCTGATTTGTTTGTGGATTTATCTTGTTCAAGTTTTGTATACCTGATTATTTGTGGGGAATTGTTTGTATATGGGGAGGTTGAATACCTATTCATGTGGGAGCTCCAAACATAAACGTTGTTTGTTGGGAAACGACTATGTGGTTTTGAAGCTCAATATGTAATCATCTTGGAAGTGTAGGGTGTTTTTGTTTGTCTGTATCATGTCCAATTTATGTTTGAACAATCAATGTTGTTTGTTATCATGGCTTTGTCGGGGTAGGATAGGATGTCTCGTGAGGTATGTGGGGATTGTTTGTCCAAATTGTCATGTTAGAAGATCATGATAATGTAAATAGAGGAGATTTGAAATGATTTGATCCATTGTATACCTATAATCTTAGAATGGATATTTTAGTGAAATACAAATATAATGTAAGAAATAACATGGATGTATGACTTTTTTGTAGTATATGATTTTTATAAGTTTCAATTGATAAGCATTGTGTTGTTGATGAATAAAGGATATGGGATCTATGGTATGCCCTTTTATTTTGATTACATTGGAACTTTCATGCTCATATTTGGGATCCTTATAAGCATTTTGGTTATTATTGAAACAAGTTTAATATATGAAAATGAAATTAATCCCTATATATATATATTAATGATATGTACAAATAAAAAAGATCACATGGTGTTTACAAGATTGGTCTGACATATGTGCATGTGAGACTAGTGAACAAAGTTGAATAACATCAATAACCAAGACCTTATGTCTTACATAACACCTTTTTCATAAAGCCGATATCTCCTATGGTATGTTAAGATTGGAATATTTGCAGTTCCAAAAAGCTTAAGTAAGCCATTGTGGATCATTTTTAAGCATCCAATAATTTATCCTATCACACAATACACCCATTTATGATTCAATTACAATGTATGTTATTTTTCACCATGATAAATTATAATCCAACTAATAAGGAAAAATAATATTGCAAATGGTATTGCATGTGAAATACAATTTCCAAATTCTAAATATTAATGAAAAGTTGGATTGCTTGAGATTAATTCAATAGAACTATATGAGTAATTATCATGTATCTAGAATATGGAAGGATAGTAATCCAAAAATATCTATATTGTGAGTTAATGACATGGTTTTAAATTGGATGTTATGGTTGGGGATTAAATAGGTATTTGAATTTCAATTAAAAAACATTGTATTTAATAATATAGGACTTTAACACAAGGTCTAAGGAAATTTTGGATCCAATTAAAATTTTTAGTTAAAATTTGTAATCAAAAACATTTTAGATCAACAAGGTCATGGCTAATTTCAAAAAGATAAAACACTGCATTAATCAATTTAAATAATGCATATACACTTAATATAAATATTATAAATCACATTTGAGTTTCAATATTCTTATGGTGTTACAGTAATATGATAATGGATATGTTCATCACTAAAATAAAATAAAATGTATTGTTATATATTGTTATTGTATAGATATAAGATTTCATTCATATATTTCAACACATCTTTTTTTTATTGTCAAACTATAATTATTTGAGCTACCAATGACAAGTTTTGTGGTGTTTGAGTTGAAATTTGGGTAACCAGTTCACACTAGGGCCAATGGCATAGGCCACATGGGTGTGTAAATCTAAAACCTTTGGAGATTTGCTAGATTGAGAAATTGTAGATAGAGATTTGCTACAAGCCTGGTTTTGGTAGGTCAATATCAACATAGCCAAAGGCACTCTTTAACAACCCTCAGCTATGGGGGAGGTTAATAGCTTGGGAACAAGAACCCAATGAAAAAAAGTGTCTTGTCCATGTGCCATCCATCCATGGTGGTTAGTTTGTGGGTGCTAGTTCACTCTTGCCCTTGTTGTACAAGTTGTTTTATAAAACCGTGTGTTTGCTAGTCTTCTAGTGGGATTGAGCCCCATTCGTTAAGTTAACCTTGGCTTCCCATTCATGGGGACATAACCATCCCATTCGTTAAGTTAACCTTGGCTTCCCATTCATGGAGACATAACCATCCCATTCGTTAAGTTAACCTTGGCTTTCCCATTCATGGAGACATAACCATCCCTTGTGAGAATCTTGATGCTCCGATTAGCTACTAAGTTGCAAATTATAAACTATAACCTTGGACCTCTGTTCATTAGCAACCTACTAATTCAGAGTGAAGGGGTGATGAGGAGCATTTCAGAATCGCTCTTTGCAGTGCATAAAGACCCCTAGGATTTTAATTAAAAAATTTCTTTTCCTTGATACTCAAGGAATATCACTGGAAATTTTTGAAAAATGAGGGCAATGGTTTCAAAATAAAATAAAACAACAGCTTTTTTGAAAAAAATGCTCACCATTCACCGATTAAAAGTTATAGTGAGAAACTTGGTTCTCCAACTACACTAAGAAAAGTCTATGGATCTTTGTGTGTAGGATGGGGATGAGGCCCCATGGTGGGGGTGTTCCCAAAACAAAGGGCCTAGGACAAGGTGGTAGACAAGTTTGTGCTCTTCCCCGGCCGCCATGTTTACTATGTCCCCCACAAATTCATTCCCTTGCCATTAGCCTAGTCCAAAGTTGATGACCAACATAATTAGAAATATAAATCCTTCTCCATCAATAACGAGGGAATATGCATCAATTTCTTTTCCTTTAGTGGGAAGGGGGGTTGGATGGAAATGGGATTTTTTTTTTGGGGGGGTAAGAGTTTGGTGTTCCCAAATGAATATGATTCCTTTATGTTCCCACCAAGTGCCCAGTGATTTTATTTTATTATATTGCCAGTTAGTTGCCAATAGATTCTCAATTATTTGCACCACATGTATGTTTTGTGGAAAGTCTTCCACTTGTAATAAACTATATAAGATATATAGCACACAAAGAGAAGACAACAACACACTATGTCGTCTATTTTGGGAATGGCAAATGTTTGCTCATCACACTTACAACACTAGGCCATGTGTGGATAGGTTTTACTTTAAGTGTAGAGTAATGCACTAGGTTGAGGGTATTACAAAAATAATGGCGCACGAGGCAATAGTTCGAGTGCAGGCCTAATTTTGGTAATGCCCTCGACCAAGGTCGGGCTTTAACTGAATGTAAAGACCTAGCAGAAATTCAGTGAAGAAATTGAGGCGAAAGAGGAGGGGGCATTACAAGTGCAACAAACCCCCCCCCCCCTAGTTTGAGAAACTTCTCAATTTTTTTGGAAATTGTAGTTGAATTTAAGATTAGATCTAGTTGTATTTACATTGCACCCAATTAAAAATGATAGTTTGCCTAATTATTTACTCACCTTCATGGAGTGGAGTATCAGTGTGAATTTTTTAAAAGGAAAAACACAATTAGGCCAAAAAAATTGAGACAAGGCAACATACACTCTTTTTTTCCTTTTGGGGACTAGCGGGACTTTTTTTTTGGTGGAGAAAGGCAACTAGGGAATTGGCAACCAACCAGTGAGTTGACAGCCACCTACATACTACTTTCATTCACAGTTCATTGAATTATAATTATAAAATAGGTCAATTTATATTTTGGAACCAAAATAAGTTCCAATTTAAAATTATTTATCCAAAACAATGACCTATGAAACCTAAAGTTTTTCTGAGTAAACTACTTTTGATGAATCATTATCATCGGAATTATTATGTATTGTCATTGATATTTTGAAGATTTGTGAAAGGATTCTAAGCGTTGTAAAATGACCACCTTCCTTTATGTAAGCAAACGTACTTACAAACCCACCATAAAAGAACCATGTGATAACATATACGGCACTCTACATTGTCCATAAAGACAACCCACAACAAACTTGAATTTTCAAAAATAAACAAATGCCAAAGTGATGGTGGCTAGGTAACTGAATAAAAAACAACTTGGTTTGTTTATTTTATTTTGGGGGCAAGCTTTCTGTGGTCGGATGCGGATCCCATTCTCAAGTACCTTGATTGGAAGTCCATGAAACTGTTGGAATTGAAATTAGAACTACAATGTGCAAGCAGTGCATCTTGCTTGGACTATAAGTGGACCTTAAATTGGGCTGCTAGTTTCCTTTCCTTTTGGAGCAGGTCCAGGTTCTTTGGATTGACATTTAGGTGTACTTTTTATACAAGCAATGAATAATACAATTTTAAAGCCTAAGTTGTATGACTTTTCAAGTGGACAAAATTAGTACCTGTTACAGTTTATCCATATAGTCACTCTATTAGGGGGCGAGAATGGCCAGTTTTCCCATAATATGGCATCAGGCATGTAACTGAGAATGAAAATTTTACGAAGTGCAAGAACCGGACCCAAACTAGTTTTTCCACCAATTTTGGTGGTAAACTGAGTTTCACCCTGTCTTTCCTTTTTCCTGAGCGCCTGAGCGCCTCCACTGCTGCTACATATATTTTTCACTAGTCCTACTTGTACAACTATTATAATTACTCTCGAACCTTGTGCATTAAATGCTGAATTTCACCATTTCATATTAAGATTTAATAGAATTTCCTTATTTTGTGGATACCATTGAAACAGCGGACAGGGGCCGAAAGACGGGGTGAAGACAGGGTGACTTTATGGATAACTCTATTACACAAATATTTTATCTCAAGTTGAATGTAATGTAAGATGGAAGGGGTTAAATAGGACACAGAATTAAATTATAAAGTTTGAACGGAACCCAATCCAGACTCCAAATTGTTTTGGAAAACACGGAAACATTAGGTTTTACATATTTGAAGAACCATTCTCAAAGACTCGACAAATGTGACATTGTTTAAACCCTTTCCAAACAAGAATCGAACAATATGGGTTCTAACCTATGGAAAACCATCTTAGTGACGAGTACAATGGGCCCACTCATCTTGATTCCATTTTGTACCTTTGGCAAGGCTTATCCATTGAAGCATAAAAGGACGGGGGTTGACACCAGCATCGTCTTAAAGAAATTATAAGGTGTGCACCAGTGACAACAGGACTACCCTCCAACATGCATAAGTACCTTCTTTTGTAATTTTAATGGCTTCTTGGTGACTTGCTAATTCCATTTCCGACAAACATGAATGTTCTGAAATGGGAACAAGGTGGCTACTTAAAAAAAAATAAAAAATAAAAATAAACAAGCACCCACACAAAAATAGAACCTTTTTCTATTTAGGGGAGTCTCCATGGTTTCACTTTTATCCACTACCTATTAGTTTATCTCAACCCTTTACTGAAGGAGTTTATTAGTATTAAACTCTACCTAAATTCCGATGGAACTTCCTTTGTTTGGAGAGAAGGTTCTGGCTGGGGATGGAGGATTACGCCATCTAAGGTATTAGGTATGCTAAGATGTCCATTATTTTGAAACATCCGATCTCAATGCTGACATCTTAGCCATTTGATCAACATGAATAGTCTCCAATGGACCGTTACAAGATTATGTAATCTGTCAACTCAGATCATTTGTTTTTCTTCAATAGGTGTAAGTTTACGTAATCTGCCAAATTAAGGTGTTAAATTCAGACCTTTTCTGATTCCTTAATTTTGTGCAGGAAGGTGGAAGATTAATAATCCATGACAAATCGAACTCCGTTTGTCATTGAGAGGAAAATTAGGATTTGGTTTTATTTTGTCGTCAACCTTGAGTGCAGAGCCAAAGTAGTATGAGTGCAAATTATCTCTGGCCTACTTACATGATGGAAAAGATTTGTTTACACTACACAATTCCTTTTATGTTTCCGACCTTAACTAAGGAACACTCTAATTGGCCATCAAGTCACGAGTTATAAGCCATTTTGTGCTTAGTTTAATTGGTGACAAGTTGAGAGTCTATAGCTTCCAAACAGTTCAGATTGTACAAGAGAGATATGGATAGCACGGAATTGAACAATCTTGGTTGGTCGTCCCTCCCTCCCTGTGAAGGGAAGGCATTGTTTGGCCGGATTACGTCGAGGTGAGCAATATCAATGGGCTTGAACAAGTCAAGAATCTAGATTCCAACAGTCCCGATTGCAGAAGAGCTATATTAAAAATTTAAAAGTGCTAAAAGCAAGTGCTCTTTGAGATTTTTGATAGCCATAATTCGACCAAATTTTTAAGAAAGATAGCTAGATTTCTATACATGGTTCAAGTAGGTAGCCAAAAATATAGAAGGATGCTTAGAAAGTTTACTCGTATATTTAGCTTGTAGCCAAATTTGGCTAAATCTTCCTGTGGATCATTACCTCTTTGGCTACAGCAAAAAAATTGAAAAACAAAACACACTGCCCTCATTGTGTGTGTGTGTGTGTGTGTGTGTGTGTTTTTTTTTTTTTGTCAATTTTGTGTTATAGCCAAAAGTGGTGATGATCCACAGGAAAGTTTAGCCAAATTTGGATACAAGCTAAGTATGGAAGTAAAGTTTTTAAGCATCCGTCTATATTTTCGGCTACCTACTTGAACCATGTATAGACGTATGGCTATATTTCTTAAAATTTTCTCGAATTATGGCTATTGAAAATCTCAAAAAGCACATGATTCCAGTAGTTTTTACTTTTTATATTGCTTTTTGGCTATCTATAGCCAGCAAAAAACAAGGCTGCTGCCCCCGGGTCCCCTTCCTTCCGTGGCTGCCCCTGCGCGACGCGGACGACGACGCTCCGAACAGCTCTCTGTGTGCCAGAGATGGAGTGCTGGAGCTGATGCTACAGGCGTTGCACGCGCGCACACGGGCCACAGGAGTGTCGCTACTGGGCCCCTCTCCTCTGCTCCTTTACGTCGCCTCTGACCTCACCACGACTGCGCGCAATTTCTGAGGAGAAAACAATCTGTCGCTGTTGTGGTTCAGATTTGCGCTGGCTGCTTTTGCTTCCGCCCGCATCATGTGATCTTCTTCGTCTTTTTTGTTCTTTCTTTCTTTTCCTCCGCCACAGATTTGGGGGCAGTCCGCTGTTATGGCCATGGTGTGGTGGTCCCTCCTCCTCCGTGCTCCTGTCTCCTGGAGCCTCACATGTTCACCAAGGCCATGGAGGAGTTTGCTGCTGTAGATTCGCACAACAAACAAACAACTGGATCACACGTTTTGTTGTTGTTTTGCTCTGGCAAGGGAGGAGAGGATTATTTGGACTTGATTTTGTTGGCGTTTGCCGTTTTCTTTCGGGGGTTTGAGGAAGTGACGTATCTTTATTATAGATTTGAGAGAGAGAGCTCTCGTGGTCGTGGCCGGGGAGGTGGAGATCGACCTTTCTTGCGGGAGAAACAAAAAAAAATTGTTACGGCTTGCTTGTCTCGGAAGGTTTTGGATCGTTGCTGCTGCTGTAGCTGAGGCACCGAAAATGAAGCACAGCAGCACGGGAAATTTCGGGGGGCAGGAGGAAGAAAGACGATGAGAGATCTCGCTGAGGAGTAGTGTGCGCAGCAGCAGGGTTTTGGTCGAGGATTAGAATCGCTGCTGCCAGCCACCGTTGAAGAGCTCGCTCACTCGGAAGCTCAGGTAACCAGCTCTCTAACTGCTTCTCGGATGTGGAAGGATTCTGGCCTTGAAGAATGCAATCGTTGTCGTAAGCAGTCTTTTGAGGATCCATGGGCGAGGGGCTGGCTCCTTGTGGCCGTGGAATTTCAAAGAAAATCTTTCCCTTACAAGAGCTCCACAGGAGGCTTAAGACCTGCGGAATAATATCCTTTCTCAGCTTCATAAGGTTTACACCAGATGCAAAAGCGCGATGAGGACATCCAGAAATGATGCAGTGTTTTTTTCTCCATGTCTGTGTTGTTCTGATACTTTCGTGGTATGGCCTTTCAGACATGAGCAACGGAGACGAAGAGTTTAGCGCAATGCTGGAGGGTGACCACCATAACCTTGCGCATATGACACTAGCAAGTGTCATGGCTCCGACAAGCAGCCCAGTGCTAGTAGGCATGGGCTCATCAGGAGCAGGAGCAGAGCAAATGCAAGGCAGCCCTTTCATTTCACATTATTCATCATCACTTCCGGGAGAATTCTCCATCTCTTCGAGTGACCCGGGAAGGCAGCTGGCATCAGCTACAAGGTGGGGAACAAACTTGTCTGGTGGTGGTGGTGGTGGTGGTGTAGATGCTTCTGACGTCCTTGAGGCAGCACAGGCTGTAAGAGTCATGAGTAGATCAAGTGCTTTGCTGCTGCAGCAGCAACCATTGTGGCCATCAATTGCTGAGCAGGAGAAGGTAGAACTAGATGCAAAGAATCAAATCATGAAGCTAGCAGCAAACACGAGTCATTTGAACAATTCCAGGTTCAATCCAATCTCATATGTGACATCACTTGGTTCAAATCCTCGAAGTCGTCTTCTTTCTGGTGGTGGCCTGCAACGGTACCATTCAGCTCCAAGCTCGTTGCTTCAGAGCTTGACAGACTGTCATGAAGATGCTTTAGCTCAAGTTTCAAGCCCTCTGGGAGTGAACACTGGTGGCAATAGGGAGAGCCTCAGAGATAACCATGTTGCTGCTTCATTCTGCTCAGAGAACCACAACCTGACTTCTATAACAGAGGGTGTTGTGCAGCACATGGAGACGGACGACAAGCTTTCAAATGCCGCCTTTACCTCACACCAGTACAATCAGTTCCTTTCACCTACAACTAAATCTGAGAAGCAAGCTTCTTTTGTCTTGAACCCTGTGTTTGGTGGAGACCCAGATGGTAAGCCTGGTACTTTCTCTCTCTGTAGGCCAATCTTTACAGCAGCTTGATAAGCTTCTACAGTTATGTGTAGTTTGTTTTTTTGGCTTGAAGGAATGTTCTTTTTTGTTGCTGTGATTTTCTGTTCAATTTTTTTGATCCGGAGTTGTGTGTCCTGCAGCAGACAGGTTGGGAAACCAGCGTCAACTGGGAAGAGATAACCTACTCCGCCAGAGCAGTTTACCTGCAGATTGGCTTACAGTTTTGCAAGATAGTATTGATGAGACTACAGATCCGAGCTCACAGTTCCCATCCATTACATCCCCTGACGACAGTTTGTCAGGTGGAACATCTGAGGAGACTGGTGCTAGTGCAAGCAGAAAAATCTCAATATATTCCAGAGATGATTCTTTTCTTGTCAGTGATACAATTTCAGGAGGACTGTGGAGTTCCCCAACAAGTCCAGGTACCATAAATTACAGCTGCTGCATCCTCTTTCTTACCATGTATCAGCTCCCCTACAGCTCCAGAATTACTCAGTAGTTAACCCAAGTCAAGCTAGTGAATGTTTCAGGGTGATATTGTGGAGAAACTTCAAGATGAGAAATGAGCTGTCATTCAAGAGCTCTGATTTGATAATAGTGCAAGGTCTCAGTAGTTAACCCAGGTCTCCACTGAGTCTTTCTAGGTGATAGTGTTATGAAGGTTTTAGATGAGAAGATGGGCTGTGTCATCCAAGAGCTTTCTTTCGATCATAGTGTTTGGCAGGATGCAAAGGGTTCTGAGGTTTCTTCTGCTGTGGTAAATTGAACACAGTGCTCTTTTTGTGGTTTTCCAGTCAGTCTTATTGGAGGTAAGCGACTGCATGGAGTCTTGGGTGAAACCACAGTCGACACAGCTGTGTCAGGGAAAGGCTCACTCAGGGGCAGACTTGGGGAACCAGGTACCTTAATTAGGCATACAAGTCTACCTGCAACAATAAACCGACCAACTAGTCCAGTATTTGATGACCTAGATGACATCTCAGTGCCATACCAGACTCGAGCAAAGCGTGGCTGTGCCACTCATCCCCGTAGCATTGCTGAGCGAGTCCGCCGAACAAAGATTAGTGAGCGGATGAAGAGGTTGCAAGACTTGGTCCCCAACATGGACAAGCAAACCAATACATCAGATATGCTGGATGAAGCAGTTGAATATGTCAAACAGCTTCAACAGCAAGTGAAGGAGCTTTCTGACACAGCTGCTCAATTAAGGGAGCTTCAGGGGCAAAGGTTAACAGCAGAAGGCAAGGAAAGTTTGTAAGTGTAGAAGATCTTATCATTGGAATGGATGTTCGCTCTCCCCAATGATTCACTTATTGTTAGTGCTGTGGGATGTGTATAGTAGCCTGTTTAACTTCATTAAGAACCATTGGGGATTCCTGCATCTTCTTTGAATATTTGACAGTGTCCCTGGGTGTTGAGGGTTCATATCCTCTTGAAAAGGCAGCTTTTTTCATCAAAGGTTGCTGCCACCAGGTGGCTGACAGATAGGTTTTGGACCTATATCTATCCTGGAAGAAGTCAAATGCTAAAGGGATTACACCCCTAGCATTCTTGTTCCAAATGCCATTGGTTCCATATTGGAAGGGAGATGAAAGTGCAGTTTTCAGGGGGGTTGGAGAGAGTAATTCATCCTTGCTGTGACAAGCCTGTGCATCTTCAACATGTCAAGCGCTTTTCTGGAGGACATTTATTTTGGTGCCTGATATGTTGTACTGAAGAAGGGAGTAAAACTGATTCCTCCAACTTTAATGAGACTACTCATAGGGTTTTCTTACCATGCCTTGCAGTTTAGATCATTGACAAAATCTATGGATGGAAGTGTGGTTGGTGTGGTTGGAGATTGGCTCATCTCTGGTTCATGAGTTTCAATCTTGCATGTAGCGAGAGCCAAGGCATCAGGATATTGGAGAAGTTTCTTGTTCTCCTGAACTTGCTGAAGACATCCACAAATGTAAAATCGACAAATCTTTTGCATTTGTGGAGTTAGGCTACCTGGGAACCTGGGTTTATCTCTTCTTATTGAGGCACTGGTTAAATTCCTCCTCAAAAGGGTTTTTTATCTAAACTCGTGGAGATTGTTACACACCCACCAGTGAACTGAATTCTGCGCTGGTTTTGGTTCCCACTCCAATTTTGGGAAACCCAAACAACAGGCTCTAAATTCTGGAGAACCCGTCACTAGAACTGAACCATGGAACCAGCAGGAGAACTATGGAAGAACCTCCCGCTGGAACTGGAACTCAAACCAGTGGAACCTCAAACTCTAGAAGTGTGTGTGCAATGCAGGTAGAACTTGAACCAAAAAAGTGCAGGAAACTGAAGTGTGTGTGTGATGCAGGTATAACTTGAACCAAAAAAGTGCAGGCAATTGAAGTGTGTAATTTAGGGTAGAACCAGAGCCAAAAGTTTTTAGAATTTGAAGAATTTGAAGCCAGAACTGGAACCTGAGGTTCTCATCAAAACCTGGAACTGGACAACATTGGAGCATGACAGATTTCAAAGAGTGTCCTGGAGGAGGACGGGAGGACCTGTCTGTCAGCCATGACCACTCAAGTCCTTTGCATATCAAACTGGAGGCGAGTATATAGTGTTTTATAGGTGGTTGGAAGTGGTGCTTCATTTGCAAATAAACTGTATAGAAAGTATGGTCCTGTGCAAGCTTAGCTTCATCAGTTTCTTGTTTGCTCCACCTTAACATGACACATCTATTGGATTGTTTCATATTGGACATTTTAACACCTCACTTTTGGTTCCATTAGTTGGTAAGAGCTTCTCCACCTATACCCCCATCTTTGGACCTTCAATAGTGTTTCTCACATCTAAGATGGCTTACTAACTCTTCCTCAACCGTTAAGCATTGCCTGGATTTTTCCTTTGTATTTTGAGCTCCCTTACGTGCCCGAGAAACCTGTTTTCAGGAAGTGGGATCTTCTGCGGTGGAAGGTACCAGCCAGCCTTTCACTATTTCTAAAAAGTGAAAAAATCCCAGCTCTGCTATACATAGGAAAAGGACCCACGACAGGCCCTTCTGTGATTTGAGATCTGTGCCAGAGGCTCAAATCACAGAAGGGCCTGTACCCAGGCTCTTCTCCTGTAATTCATTCATGAACAGGAAAATTGGGAAGAACTACTTGAGTAAAACCACCTAAACAAATCATTTTATTTAATCAATCAATAGCAGTTATTGTATTGCATATTGTGCAATGCCTTTTGCAAGCATTGGAACTTGTGTAGATATATTGTCCCAAATTCAATTTATTGCTTCGAATTGTCATGAACTTGATTGTACTTCATTTCAAAAAAATAGTGTGCAGGGTGTCCGGTGTGGCCATTCTAATAATGCACTAATCACTCAATAGCTGCTTATCAAACGGAAAGGATTTGCAAGATATTTAGTGTTTAGTGTTTGGTTTTTGGTAATGGCATGCTAACCACGCACTAGTGTATTTAACACATGGAAGGACTTGCAAGATGCTTAGGGTTCAGGGTGTGGTAGTGGGCTAACTCTACCCTCTAGCTTAATCAACACATGGAAGGACTTGCCAGATGTTTAGGGTTTGGTTATTGATAATTGAACACTCAGTTGCTTGCTTAACATATGGAAGGATTTGCAAGTTGTTTTGCAGTTTATGGATTGGTTATTGGTAGTAGCCTGCTAATTATCCACTAGATCACTTTAACACATGGGAGAGGATTTGTGAGTTGTTTAGGGTCTTAAGGTGCTCAAGGAACCTTTAAAATGTGCAAAAATGATTTTATAAATGAAAATAGCTTGCATCATTATTGTGAATTCAGTTAGTTTGCATTGTTTTTGAACGAGGGTTTTGATTCAATTTTGTGAGGTAGGTGGTCTAGCAATCATCCACAAGCGTCAATGTTGGTGGGTAAACTGAGTTTCATCCTGTCTTTCCTTTTACCTGAGCGCCTCCGCTGCTGCTACATATATTTTCACTGCTTTTACCGGTACAACTATTATAATTAGTCTCGAACCTTGTGCATTAAATGCTGAGTTTCAGCATTTCATACCGAGTTGCAGCATTTCATACTGAGATTTAATAAAATGTCCTTCCTTTGTGGACACCACTGAAAGAGGGGATAGGGGGTGAAAGGAGGCCCAAAGACAGGGTGAAGACAGGGTTACTTGACGGATAACTCTAATATTTGTTGAATGTTTAATGTAAAAGTGAGATTGAAGATGAAATTCTTGTATCACTGATAGTGTTGATAAAAAACAGTTCTAACTCTCATGTTATAAGTTATAACAAGGCCTTTTTCATTTGTTGGGGGCAAAATTTTGACATCTCCTTCCATTTTTTCAATGAAACTGAAGGTGTTGGTCTCTTGTTTCGGAATGTTATATCCACCCTTACATTGACCTGGTTATCAATCCGGTTATTAATAGCCGACCAGTTGGTTAGTGGATTTTTGATAACTGGTTAAATTGATAACCACTTGGTATCGGATTTTCAAAATCTAATAGTCTACGTGTGGGTGACCCAATTATCATCCAGGTAGGTTATCAATCTTTAAACACTAATACCAAAAAAAAGAATAATAATAATAATATTATTATTAAAAATAATTAAACTGTATTACCATTTTATAACCAGTAGGTTAACCAATGGTTTCCAATTTTATTATTATTATTATTATATTTTTGTATTGGGTTTAGGAGGTTTTTTTGGGTTATTATTATAAACCCAAAAAAAAAAAAAAACAACAACAACAACACTGTTCTTAATTGGTTATTTGAAAACCTGTGCTTATGCATAACCGGCGGTTATTTCCCAAATTCTATTATAACCTACTAAGCACCCCCCAATGTTTTTGGAGATATTGATATGGATAACCTGTGTGGTCCCAATAAATCCCCAAAAAATCAGCCCACCGGGAGGTTATTAAATAAAAAGAGATAACCGGTCAACACTGGTACCCTACCCGCCATCATCCAGCACCCTCAGCCCTAAACCCCAGAGGTGTCATATGTTCTAAAGAGAGAGAGAGAGAGTGTGTGTGTGTTTTCAGAGCCCTGTGTACTTCTCTGAGAGCTTTGGCGACCATGGCTGTTGTGTCCAGATGTAATGAAATCACTCTGCTTGTAACCCAGCAAAATCCTCCATTTCGTCTTCTCTGTGATCATAGGAACGCCCCGGGGGAGTTTAGTATAAGATCATCAAACTGGAGGAGCACGGTTGATGAGAATTATTATCCTCTTCTTCGTCTTCACGACACAGTCTGTAACAATTTGTCGCTGTATCCTACTCCACAGAAGAGGAAGCTGTCTTCAATTGTGCGAGCAAATGCAAGAGAAGGGGAGAAGCAGGCTGAAGTCACCAAGAAAGATGGTCCTCAACTCTGTAAGCTTTGTTATTAGGTGTATTTATAGGGTTTAGGGGTTTAGGGTTTATATATATACTGGTGATTTCTTCACCAAAACTGTTAACACTTTTGTAAACAGTGGTTGTAATAGTGAGAGCTCAGGCCACCAAATTCAAGGTTCTATCTGGATCGAAGAAACCCAAGCTGAGGAGAGATGGTTTTTCAGCTTTGGGTTTCTGTATGGAACAGTGCTTTGGGAGCACTCATTCTCCAGTGCACATTGCAGTCTGGCTGCTGCATTTTAGTTTCCCACCGAAACCCTAGAATTTGGGAGCATTCATTCTAGTGCACATTGCAGTCTGGCTGCTGCATTTCAGAGCTCCCACCAAAACCCTAGAATTTGGAGCTTTCATTCAAGTGTATATTGTAGTCTGGCTCCTGCATTTTAGGGTTCCCACCTAAAACCCTAGAATTTGATGTGTGTGAAGATCATAGGAAACTAGAATCAGCCTTGAAGAATTATTTCGTAGGAGATTTGCCTTTCCCTTTTCATAAGAGGCAAGGTTCACCATTGTGGGCAATGGGTGCGAGGGTTTAGAGTTTAGGGTTTAGTGAAGCAAACAAAAAGCAGTTTATGGAGGAATTTTGAATTACAAAGTCGGTCTCTGAATTGGGTTGTGTGTGGAGACAGTTGGAAGTGAGGATTTAAAGCTTCCACCAGCACCAAGGATGAGTGACCAGGAAAGAGAAAGGAGGCGGAAAATAGAAGATGAGTTGAAAGATTCTCGAAATTTCATTGATTATCTAGCACCACGACCCATCCGCAGGTAACATGAAAACCCAACATCCTGCTCTATTTCAATCCTTCTTTTTGAATCTTTGACACTGAGAACCATAACACCCTTTTGGTTGGTGCACAAATTGTCTAAACCTGCTGTTGAATTGTAAAATCACCACTGTAGTATGCTGCTTACCAAGGAAGCAAAAACATTGTGAGGATTTCAGAAAGGCTTAGCATTTCTTCATGACTGCCCAATCAGTCGGATACCAGCTTCAGGTTGAAGGTTCAGGGTAGAACTTGTGATGTATTCAAGCACAATAATAGCCTTGTTGACAGGCCAGGGAATGGGGCAGAGTTCATGTTATGAATGTGTGTGCATGGTAGTCACACTTGAAGAGGGCACCAGGTTCAAGGTTTAGGGTTGCACTTCCATTGTTTTCAAAGCTGTTGCAAAGTCTTTTGTCAGCAATAGTCTGGTTGACATGTATGCCACTTTGGTTGAACACTGCATTATGGATGCATGTGAAGAGTAGTTGCATTTGAAGAGGGCACAAATGTCCATGAAGAGACCTACTCTTAGATAGCAAAAAAATTGTGCTTGGTCTGTGAGTGGACAGTTGGATGGTATGTACTGGGAGTTGCAACAGTACAGGAACCAGCATGTATTTTTTGCCTCTGAGAAATGTCACTGGGAGCAGTTGCAAAACTGATTTTTCACTTTTTAAAGTTGGGTGAGCAAGAAAGTTGTGGAACCCTTTCTAGAGCTCCAGCACTTTAGCAAGCCTGGAATATATTATGCATTATTTCTTTGTACACAGAAGTTTTTTGCCAAACTGAGAGATTTCCTACAGTTGGAAGGGCTTCTCTAAATGCGTGATGTTTTTTGTTGGTCTCCTAGCCATTTGACATGATTGTGACCAAATGATTTGTTGTTGGCAGAATACTTTTTGGAGCTGGAGCAGCTTCCTGTTTACTGGGCTCTTGTATTGCACTAGCCAAATTACTGGCTGATCCTAGTTTTGAGGTAAGTTAGAACACCGACACTCAAGAAAAATTGTTGAGGAGCATGCTCATATTTTGACATACATCTTTGATTGCTTCTCATGCACACAATTGAAATTCGCCTGATTCTACTACTGCCTCACATGTGTTGCCCTGTGTGTTGGCCTCTGGCTGTGGACAGATTTGAGTGGGAGTCTGAAATAAGTTTGTTGATGTGACACCCAGAGTATAATTAAAATAAGTCCTATTATATGAGACCTTGGAACATAAGGGAACTTTATTCAGTTGACCAATCGGGTTGTGAACTTTGATGAAACTTATTCTGCAATCAAGAGTTGCTGATATGGTTTTTCCTGAAGGCAGATAGCAACTGGGAGTGCAAATAATGTGGGAATCAATCTTCTTGGTTGTATTACATTCTCTAGTCTCTTTTTGTGGGAAGGTCAAGAGGTAAACATTCATTCTAGTAGTAACCACCATATGCAATTGCTAAAAAGTCATCGAAGTTCTTATTGAACAAATTATGTATGCCAGGTTCTTTTGATGCAAAGTCAGGTGCAAAGGGATAATCTTTCTTCAATTTTTCTGTCAATTGAATCTACTGTTGAGTGTTCACTTTTGATCAGGCTGAAGCCAGGATAGAGAAAAGGAAAGAGTTGAGGGCAACACAAATACGTCTTGGTGACAGGTACTTTTGGCATAGAATTCTTTAGTTTATTAACTTTCTCACTAGCCCTATACCATTCATGACAAAGCTAGTGAGATTGCATATGACTAGGCTTTCATCAGACATGCCTTGCCTGGTTAGTACATCATAAATCTGACACTTTTCAACAGGTACCCACTCAGACAGTCCAGTATAGGAGTTATCAGTAGAATGTGCTATCTCTTATTACTACACCCTTTAGTGCCTTATGCATATTATTTTACTGCTCCTGTCTCAGGTGTCCTGCTTTACTGTATTTCTTGTGATTGGCAGGGAGGTCTATGTGAGCAAGACTGGTGAAAAAATGTCACGTTTAAAACCAGTGGATGATGAATGGATCCTACGGCGCTTGGACCGCTGGGGTGCACAGGATTTCCTTCCTCAAATTGGGCCCAAAGTATGATGATGCCATGTTATGTCTGACCATTGATTTAACACATTAAACTTCATGATAAGAGCACTATTTCAACCTCCAGGTGTCAAAACTCAAAACTAAGTGTTTGGAAATTGAGAGCCCCAATTTTACTGTTAACACTTGATCACCACTAGGTAGACATATAAATGATGGGTGTTTTTAATGTGGGTCATTTTGCAGAAGGGAGCATTAATACAAGGGCTTATTAAAGAGCATTCTCCTAAACTTATTGTTGAGGTCACTCCCTCTTGCTGCCCTTTTTCGTTATTATAAAGGGGGCTATATATATATATGCTCAAGAAATTCACGTGGACACTGAATTTTCTTTTCTGAATCTGGGATGTAATTTGATTGAACTGAAGAGTTTTAATTTGGTCAGTAAAAGTTGGAACAGCAGAGAGCTGCTTTTGTTGACCTGACATCCAGTTTCAGTGACCTTCAAGCCTGCTGATTTGACAACAATGTGTCTTATGTGAGCAATCAGTGTAACACAAATATTGCGGTCATTTGAGATGCTGAGGAAATTGGTTGATAATTGATGATTGGAAGTAGGTAGGGACATTCATGGGGTATTCAGCCATCACAATGGCACAAGCAGCACTATCAACAGCTCACATTGTTACATTTGAAAAAGATTTCAAGTGGATGCTTGTGGCCAAACGGTATGTAAATTCCTTCTTGCTTTCCTTTTTGCAGTTCACTTCATCTAAGTTTCACTAAATTCTCAAGAGCTATACAATAAACTAAAAGTGTGTCCATTTATCTTGTCTCCTGAAAACATAGTACAAAATGCAGGAAGTACTAGTTTGATGTCTCTTCCATATAAGGAGAACTGACAAAATCCCTTGAGTTATTTAGCAATGTTACTCATAAAAATTTATATATCTTGTATATGTGTTCTTAGTCTTTCCCTGTTTTGTCCTTTAGTTTTTCTTTTCCCTTTCTGTCATTCTTTGTTTCTTTGTCTTGTCATTGTTGTTGTGGTCTGTTGCTAGCCAGTAGTATGGCTGAGTCTTCCTGTTGCTTCTGGAATTCCAGCAGAAACTCAGTTTGTAGGTTGGTGCTTGTCACCAGCCTTTACCCTCTGTAGGGAGCTGATGAAGTCAGTGTGAAAGTTATGGTAGTTAAGTCACTATCATACATACTACTGTTGATGGTCCCTGAACAGGTGTGAGACTGGCACTTTTGTTCATACTAGTGTGCATTTTTATTTTTTTGTTTGTTCTGTCTTCCCTGGTTTGGTTCTTTCTGTGGCTTCCTGAGGAAGTGTTAACCTTGCTGTTTCTCTTCATCGTGAGAACAGAGATTTGTCTATTCTTATGAAAGATATATCTTGTATATGTGAAGTCTAGATGATGCAAAAAAACTGTCTGGTGGTTTTGATTGTAGGTTCACGTGGCAAGCAAAGATGAGCAACAAGATTGAGGTTCGATGGGGTGATGCCACCACACAGCTTCAAAAGCTTAGGGAGCCAATTGACTTCCTTTTACTTGATGCAAAACCTTCTGAGTATTTGGACTACTTGAAAGCAGCAGAACCACTCTTGTCCCCTGGATCGATAATTGTTGCTGATAATGCAGGTAATGTATGTGAAATCAGTTAACGTACAAGGTACTCACAGGTCACCCAAGTCTAAGGGTTCATGTATGGCCTCATAGTTATAATGTTACCATCAGATTTTTTGTTGTTGTGGAGATTCTGTGCAATCTCATAGATGGGGATTTGTTCCTTTGAGCTATGAAACTCAAACTTCATGGCGTCTTTTGAGCTAAGTCTCTTTCCTTTTCAATTTAGCTGGCCTTAGTATGCTGTCATAGTACTCATTTACTGGTCACTCTCAACTGTGTTGTTATGGATGGACTAACCCACTCATGTATGTGTCCTCAAATTGCAGGTGTGTTTAAGACAGCAATGCAGCCATATCTTGATTATGTTCGACATTCAGGCAAGTATTCTAGTCAGTTCATCGAGACCACTTTAGAGTATCAAGATCATGTTCCGGATGGTTTAGAAGTTAGCACCTTCTTGAATTGAAAGCCAATGTTATTTAGTTATATTAATCTTGCATGAAAAATAATAAACTTGAGGGAAAAAAAGGGAAGATTAGTGCTGGAAAGTTGTATGTTAATCAGTACTGGTTTTCCTTACTTCGAATTTTCCTTTCATTTTCATTCAAAAGATAAACAAGATTGCATAATTTCCTATACATAATTCATCAATCAATCAATCAGTTTAAGAAAAATGTGACATATAAATCTACAATTTTGCTTTTGTCATTTGGAATTGCAAACATGATTGATGATGTATTTGGCTAATTATTGTGAAATTGAGTGATGGGTCAGGGTTGGGGTATAAAACACAAAGGGTAAGGTTAAGGTTTTAGGGGTTGAAGCATAAAGCTTAGGTTTTCCAGATTATGGGTCAAGTCTGAAAGGTGACGGTGAAAATGATTCTTTCAAATTAATATTCTTCAAAACTATATGACAATAAAAATAAAATGATTTTTCATCGGTTTATAGGTTTACATTGTATATGTCAAGAAAAAGGTCAATCTCGCCAAATGAGCTTGCCAAGGTACCTTGGTAGCTTTTGACACAAGGTAATAATGGTTGGTTCAACGCATTGTGTGTGAAACAATAAATTTAATTCGAAATTTTCATTATACCGAAAATGGAATATTCTTGAAGATTAAACACTTTCCTTCATAAACTTTAGTCATTGAAAAATAATAAATTTTGAAAATTTTAACATTTCCGAAAGTAATACAATTAGTTTCCAAGTTGCCAAGGTTATAGTAGGGTGTTGGCTTTGAACTATGAAGATTACTTCCATCCAACCCTCCATACCTAATCATCAATGACAAAGACTACATAATTTAAAGAAATTCATCATTTGCTAACTAAGCATATAAACGATTGACTATAATACCAATTTAGTGCTAGTGCCTCATTTTTGGGGGAGTGAGGTGCTCACCTCATATATAGGTAACCTTTTTAAAAGTAAGAGAATAGGAGGCAAGGTGAGAGGATGCAATTTGTTCAATTGCTTATGGAGAGTTTCACCTCTAAAGCATGGCAAGTGTGCAACCTTCTTCAAGCTTTTCACCCTAAACACCTACTCACATGTTTTGGGTGACTTTTGTATATAAAAAAAGGAGGTCAATGGGTAGCAATGGGTATCAAAATTTTCATCCTTTTGGGATCCCAACTCCCATTCCCACTTCTCATCTCTTACTCATCACAAATAGAGAGAGAGAGAGAGAGAGTACGGACTTCTCTCTTATTGGCCTTTGATATGATAAATTTTGCACATGCCAAAAAATAAGGTGGGATGTCCTTTCTTTCTCCATTTCCACTTTCATCCAATTTTGGTGGTATTGTTTGTAATAAATAGCCTAGGGGGATTTTTTTTTGTTTTTTTCAAAGATATTTCATGAATCCTTGATGATTGTGCTTTTTTGTTTGTTTGTTTGTTTGTTTGTGAAGGTATAACATTTATTTGAAGCCCCAAAAAGAGCAAAAGAACACACCATCAAAAAAGCAAGGTCAAGGGTAAGCCTTGATAGGCTGGGCAGAGAAAACCAAAAGTGGCTCGTAAAGGCCTCTTCCCATGGGCTCCACTGGAATATGGGCTCATGTGGGCGGGCTCCATTCTGGTCAAGCCCGTGGCTGAGGGCTTTTAACCATCGGTAAAAGATGATACCCATAGGGAAAGGCAAAAAACCCGTGGGGAAAGCATTTTGAAAAATGAAATGCCCACAGGAACAAAACGCGTGCCCTTCATTCATGCAAGCAAAATTATGGCCGGTAAATTAAATACCTTCCTAATACACTAGGAAAATTCATCAAGGTCTTTACAAGTATTGGGCGGTTTGTAGAATGCAGGACAGATATTTGATGATTATCAACCCAAGTATAACCCATGTATTTGCTCATTGATTCACAAAATTTTCAAACAACCATGGTTCTCAAAAAAAAGATTTATTAAAAAAGTCAGGGAATCGGCCCAAGAATCATCAATTCTTTCATGAAAATCATCATTGGTTCTTTGAGGTTTTTGAAACAACCAAAAGTGGTGGTTCTTTGATTCTGATTTTTTTTTTTTTTTTTTCAAAGAATAGAACCCCAGGTTTTTTTTATTTTTTTTTTATTTTAAGAAAGCAAACCAAAGCTTTTTTGATTTTTTATTTTTTAAAGAATTAAAACCACCGTTTCTTCTGAAATTCAAAGAAGAGCCC
>Ga0116229_10000280_pt1 | contig 61488 bp, 43 predicted proteins | sample S1TSphgellanicum_3_FD_87313 | JGI IMG/M metagenome (GOLD analysis project Ga0116229, IMG submission 87313) | Host-associated microbial communities from peat moss isolated from Minnesota, USA - S1T2_Fc - Sphagnum magellanicum MG | ecosystem: Host-associated > Plants > Peat moss > Unclassified...
CAGTTCTCACGCGTCGAGGTGACGCTCCCCCACACCGACGATTGTTCCGGCAAATCGGTGAGCTCGGACAGATCGCCGCTCTTCGTGGTCGCCGCCCAGCGCGACACCCGGGCGAGCACACGCTCGCCGCCACCCTCAGCGGCGAGCAGCGAGCCCTCACCGCCGAGCAGCGAGCCCTGTTGCGTGGCCAGTTCCAGGCGATGCCGGCAAAGATAATTGGCGCGTCCTTTGAGCAGCGCGATTTTGACCGGCAGTCCGAGCGCCTTGGCGAGCAACGGCACATCCCGCCGATAGAGCTGATCCTGCAAGGTGCGCGTGCCGGTGGAGATGATGACACTGCGCCCCGACAGTAGCGCGGGAATCAAGTAGGCAAAGGTCTTGCCCGTCCCCGTGCCCGCCTCGACGATCAACGGCTCGAGACGCGCCAGTGCCTGCCCCACCGCCTTGGCCATGGCCGCTTGTTCGGGCCTGAAGGCATAGCCCGGCAACACCCGCGCCAAGGGCCCGCTCAAGCCAAAGACATCGCTGTAATCGCTGTTCATTGCGGCTGCAAGCGTACGACAAAGGCCGCCCGGTTATTTGACCACCGCGCGAAATCGCACGAACGCGACCGAATTGCTCTGCAAACTGTTCTTCAATTGCCACCGAATGTGTGTGATGTCCGCGGCGACGGCCGGGCGCTGATGACCGTCGGACCCCTGTACCGACAACTTCTCCGTACGATCGAAGGTGCGGCCGCCATCGACCGAATAGCTCACCTTCGCCCCGGGGCCCACCGCGGAATCCGCGACGTACCGCGTGTGCTCCGGGACGGGCTCGATGACCGTCGGCGACGCTACCGGCTCCGCGCCGCTGTTGCGCACCACCAGGGTGTAGAGCACTTGATCGCCCGGCACGATCCGGTCGGCGGGCACGAGCTTGACGACCTCGCGGCCGCCCTCGATGCGCTTCGATTCGATCTCGGCGATGACTTTGACGGCGAGCGGGTCGGACACGCCCGGCGCAGGCACGGGCGCCGTCAGAGGCGCAGGCGGCACGTGGGTCGCGGTCGCGGAACCGGTAGCGGGCACGGGCACGGGCACGGCGGGCACCGAGACGGCGACCGGCACGGTACCGAGCGCGTGGCCGATTGTGGCTAGCAATGGCGTTACTAGCGTTGCTAGAGCTATTAGCGTAGCGCGAATGGACGCGCCGGGGCTGCCGATATCCATGGCCGAAAGGAGTATAAGCGATCCGGGGCGCGCATTTGACATTACGCAATTGCCGACGAGAATAGGGTGTGCTTTCGCACATTCTCGGGGCCGTCGCCACTTGGCGAGCTACCTAGGCATCTGTCATCCTTTCCGGGCTTGATGCGACTCCCTCAACGCTAGTTCTGAAGGACCTCCATGGCCACCGCTCCCCAGCACGTCACGTCACTGTCTTCCATGAGTAGCGACGTGTCATCCTGGGTGGCAAGCGTCGCCAAGCTGACCAAGCCCGCGCACATTTATTGGTGCGACGGCAGCGACGCTGAGTTCCAAATGCTGCGCCGCGCATTGCTCGATTCGGGCGAGCTCATGGCACTCGACGAAAAGAGCTTTCCCGGCTGTGTGTTGTCGCGCTCGCATCCGTCCGACGTGGCGCGCGTCGAGCATCTGACCTTCGTGTGCACCAAGAACCCGGACGACGCGGGCCCGAACAATCATTGGCTCGCGCCCGCCGAAGCCCATGCAAAAATGGATGCGCTGTTTGCCGGTTGCATGCAAGGTCGCACCTTGTACGTGGTGCCGTATTGCATGGGTCCGATCGACTCGCCGCTGTCTCGATGCGGCGTCGAGATCACGGACAGCGCCTACGTGGTGCTCAATATGCAGCTCATGACGCGGATGGGGCGGCCGGCGCTCGAGCGCATTGCGCGCGACGGCAAGTTCGTCAAGGGCCTGCATTCCACCGGCGACCTCGATCCGAAGCGCCGCTTCATCATGCATTTTCCCGAGGAGCTGTCGATCAAGAGCTTCGGCTCCGGCTACGGCGGCAATGCGCTGCTCGGCAAGAAATGCCACGCCTTGCGCATCGCCAGCTGGCAGGCACGCACCGAAGGATGGCTGGCGGAGCACATGCTCATCGTCGGCATCGAAAATCCGCAGGGTGAGATTCATTATCTCGCCTGCGCGTTCCCCTCCGCCTGCGGCAAGACCAACTTGGCCATGCTGATCCCGCCCGCCGGCTACAAGGGTTGGAAAGTGTGGACGGTGGGCGATGACATCGCGTGGCTGCAACCGGGCAAGGACGGCCGGCTGTATGCCATCAACCCCGAATCCGGATACTTCGGCGTCGTACCCGGCACCAATGCCAAGACCAATCGCAACGCCTACGAGATGATTCGCCGCGACGCCATCTTCACCAACGTCGCGCTCACCGCGGACAATCAACCCTGGTGGGAGGGACTGACCGAAGGCGAACCGGTGATCGATTGGCAGGGGCGTCCCTACGATCCGGCGAATGGGCCGGCGGCGCATCCGAACTCGCGGTTCACGGTGGCGGCGAAGCAAAATCCCAGTTATTCGAAGCTCGCCGATGCGCCGGGGGGCGTGCCGATTTCCGCCATCGTCTTCGGCGGCCGGCGCCGCACGCTGGCGCCGCTGGTTTATCAGGCGCGCAACTGGCTGCATGGGGTGCTGGTCGGGGCCGGCGTCGCTTCGGAGACGACCGCCGCCGCCACCGACGCGGTCGGCGTCGTGCGCCGCGATCCGATGGCCATGAAGCCCTTCGCGGGCTACAACTTCGGCGACTATTGGTCGCACTGGATCAACGTCGGCGCCAAGCTCAAATCGCCGCCGCGGATTTTTCACGTCAATTGGTTCCGCCAGGACAGCGCCGGGAAATACCTCTGGCCGGGCTATGGCGAGAACCTGCGCGTTTTGCGCTGGATCATCGGTCGATGCGGCGGGTCGGCGGGCGCGAAGGATACGGCCATCGGCCACCTGCCCACGGCCGCGGATTTGGATCTGAACGGGCTCGACATCGCCCCGGGCGCGCTCGAGGAGTTACTGGCGGTGAACGCACCACTCTGGCGGGAAGAGTTCGCCGGGATCGGCAAATACCTCGATGAATTCGGCTCGCGGGTGCCGCCGGCGCTGAAAGCCGAACTCGAGGGCGCGCTCGAGCGGGTTCACTCCTCGCAGGTGTAGCGGATCACCTGGGAGGAATTGCTGTCCGGCGCCTTGCCGAGGCCGATCAGCCCTTCGCCGCGAATTTGCATGGAGTCGCGGCGCACGAAGGCCTCCTCGCCGTCCTTGCCGACCACGAAGGTGCCGTTGGTGCTTTGATCGATCAGCATGAATTTATGCCGGTTGATCTCGACCCGTGCATGCAGCCGCGAGATCAAGTTGCCCTTCACCACGAGATCGTTCTCCTCGGCGCGCCCGATCGTGATGTTGGCGCGGCTTTCGGCCACGAGCACTTCTTGGCCCTGATACCGCAGGCGCAGTCGCTGGGTATTGGTCGCCCGTTCGCGCTCGCGTGACGAGATGGCGATCGCCGGCACCATGCTGGTGACGTCCTCGGTCTGCCATAGGACCTCGAACAGCACCACTTCGCTGCTGCGGCCCTTCAGCGTGGCGATGTCGATCTGGCGCACCGAGGCTCGCCAGTCGTTCGACAGCCGTTCGACCATGGTCGCGGTGGTGATGATCTGGCCCGCCTTGGCCTGGCTGGTCATGCGGTTCGCGGTGTGGACGGCGGAGCCGAAAATATCCCGGTTTTCGAGCACCACGGGGCCGAAATGGCAGCCGATGCGGATCGCCACGCTGTGTTCGTCGAGCTTCAACTGGGGGTGCAGGACGATTTGCTTCTGCATCTGGGCGGCGGCGTTCAGCGCATCGTCGGCGGTGGGAAAGGTCGCCATGACCTCATCGCCCATGGTTTTGATCACCGTGCCGTGATTTTGCTCCGTGGCGGCGCGCATCACGTCGATGCAGATGCCGACCATGTCGCGTGCGCGCAAATCGCCCAGCAGTTCGTACAGCTTGGTGCTGCCGACCACATCGGCAAAAACGATGGCGACTTCGATTTCCTTGCCCATGGCTCACGCGATTATACTTATTCTAGGCTTGTAACACCTCAGCAGTTCAGGCAGCAATCCCAGAGTTCAGGATCGGAAGCGCGGAATATAGGGTCTCAGGCTTCGCGTCCGGGCGCGCCGCGACTTCCGAGAGAAACCGCCGCCAGGCACGCGCGCCCTCCCGGCCGGCCATCAAGCCATGCATGTGTCGCGTGATCGAATGCAGGCGAATCCCCCGCCGCGAACATCGCCGCGCGTAGGAAACCACGCGTTCGACGATCTCTTGTGGCTTAGGGATACGCCAGTTCGGATCGATCAGGGCCTGTTCCAACTCGGCGAGCAAGACCGGGCGATGATAGGCGGCGCGGCCGATCATCACGCCGTCGAGCCCCGCCGCGTGGGTGCGCGCGTCGGCCACGGTGGCAAGGCCGCCGTTCAATACCGTGACCAATTCCGGGCGCTCCTGCTTGAGGCGATGCACGTAGTGGTACTTGAGCGGCGGAATCTCGCGATTCTCCTTCGGCGAAAGACCGCTCAAGATCGCCGCGCGCGCGTGCACGATCAGCGCGTCGATGCCGGCGCCCGCCACCGCGTCGACGAAGGCCCGGAAGAACTCGTACTCATCATGGTGATCGACGCCGATGCGGCACTTGACGGTCACCGGCAGCGAGGTGGCATCCCGCAAGGCGCGCACACAGTCCGCCACCAATGGGGGCTTCAGCATGAGGCACGCGCCGAAGGAGCCGTTCTTGACGCGGTCGCTCGGACAGCCGACGTTCAGATTGATCTCGACGAAGCCCGCGGCGGCCCCGATCCGCGCGGCCGCCGCGAGTTCTCGTGGATCGCAGCCGCCGAGTTGCAGAGCGACCGGGTGCTCGGCGGGATCATGTTCCAAGAGGCGCCGCGCATCGCCGCGAATCAGGGCGGTCGACACGATCATCTCGGTGTACAGCAGGGCATGCGGCGCGAATAGCCGGTGCACGTAGCGGCAATGGCAGTCGGTCCAATCCATCATCGGCGCGACGTTGATGCGCCGATCGACTGGGATGCCGCGGTCTAATGTTTTCATTTCATTGACGATTCCGACCCCAATTCCCTTTACTTCCGGGGCGCCAGAGCGATTGCCGGCGCCGAGTTCATCCATGTGCGTACATTGACAGTCGTGCCCGCAATCGTAGCATTCATTTCTGGACGATTACGCCTGTTTCTCGACGATTACGCTTGTACGCGTGTTTCTCGACGATTACGCTTGTTTGAGTGCTTGACCCCGGTGGCCCGGGTCGGGGATCCTAATGCTGATAGGCCGACCGGTCCGGGGTGGTCGTCACCTTAAGTATCGACTTGGCTGCGGGCGAGGGTGAGGGGCTAATCGGGAACTGCGCCTCGAGTGCTCGGGATTTGCGACCTGAGTTCTCAAAAAAAAGTGTTACCGCGCGTTACCGCGCGACGAAGGAACGCTCGATCACGTAGTCGCCGGGCTCGCCGACGTGCGGGGAAATCTTGAAGCCGCGCGCATCGAGCAGCGCGGATAAATCGCCCAGCATCGCCGGGCTGCCGCAAATCATGACGCGGTCGTGGGCCGGATCGAGGTCGGGCATTCCGGTGTCCTTGAACAGCTTGCCGCTCTCGATGAGCGAGGTCACGCGGCCCTGATAGCGGAAGCGCTCGCGGGTCACCGTCGGGAAATACACCAGCTGATTTCTCACCTGCTCGCCGAGATACTCGTGGTGCGTCAGCTCCCACTCGATGAAATCCCGATACGCGAGCTCGCTGCGGTAGCGCACACCGTGCACGAGAATGATCTTCTCGAAGCGCTCGTAGGTCTCAGGATCCTTGATCAGGCTCATGAAGGGCGCGAGGCCGGTTCCCGAACTGAGCAGGTACAGCCGTTTGCCGGGCTTGAGGTCGTGCAGCAGCAAGGTGCCGGTGGGCTTGCGGCTTACCAGTATCTCATCGCCCGGCTTGATGTTTTGCAAGCGCGACGTCAACGGGCCGTCCGCCACCTTGATGCTGAGGAATTCCAGGAACTCCTCGTGATTCGCGCTCGCGATGCTGTAGGCACGCATCAGCGGTTTGCCGTCGATGTGCAATCCCAGCATGATGAAATGTCCATTCTCGAAGCGCAGACTTTGATCGCGCGTCGTCGTGAAGCTGAAGACCGTCTCGTTCCAGTGATGAACCGTCAAGACGCGTTCGGTACCTATCGTTGCCATCAGTCAGTCGCCGCCATCAGGATAAAATTGCCATCAGTGGAAAATGCCATCGGTTCCAAATTGCCATCCGCTCAAAATTCGAGGCCCATTTGTCCCGATCCGCCGGTCGCCGGCGGCCGGAACGCGGCGGTGTTGAGTCCGTAGCGATCGGCGGCGCCGTCCAACCCCAGCTTGCGTCTCGCGAGATCGAATCTCATGCGCAGCAATTCCGCGTACGGTCCGGTGCCGCGCATGCGTTGCCCGAACTGCGCATCGTAGTCCTTCCCGCCGCGCGAGAGGTTGATCAGCGACATAACATGCTTGGCGCGATCCGGGTAGTGCTCCGCCAGCCACTCCCGAAACAGGATTTTCACCTCGTGCGGCAGCCGCACTAATACATACCCGGCCGAACTCGCCCCCGCCTCTTTGGCGGCCGACAAGATATCCTCGATTTCATGGTCCGTGATCGCCGGAATCACCGGGGCCACCAACACCCCGGCCGGAACTCCCGCGCGCGCGAGTTCCTGAATCACCCGCAGGCGTGCTTGCGGCGAGGCCGCTCGCGGCTCGAGCGTGCGTTTGATGTCGTTGGTCAGGGAGGTAATGCTCAGCATGACTGAAACCAGTCGATCCTTGGCGAGGTCGGCGAGCAGGTCGAGGTCGCGCAGCACGAGCGCACTCTTCGTGACGATCGTCACCGGGTGCCGGCAGCGCGCGAGCACCGCGAGAATGCCGCGCGTGATCTCGAGCCGCTTTTCGAGCGGCTGATAGCCGTCCGTGTTGATACCGAGTGCGATCGGCGTGCAGCGATACTTCGGCTTCGCGAGCTCGGCCTCGAGCAGCGTGACCGCATCCGGCTTGTAAAACAGCTTGGTTTCGAAATCCAATCCCGGCGAAAGTCCGAGGTAGGCGTGAGTGGGCCGTGCAAAACAATAGACGCAGCCGTGGCTGCAGCCGCGGTAGGGATTGATCGACTTATCGAATCCCACGTCGGGTGATTCATTGGTGCTGATGACGCTGCGCGCGTGATCGGGCAGCACGGTTTCATTGAGGCTGTCCGGGACCTCGTCCTCGTACCACCCGTCATGGAGTTGTTCGAGCGTGAGCGCATCGAATCGCACCGCAGGGTTCGAAGCTGCGCCTCGACCCTTGAAGGCTTGGCGACCGATGAAGCTGCGGGGCATACTGTTATTATATACAGTTTTGCTGTAGGACAGGGTAGGACATTCCCACGGGCCATTTCCTCATCCCGCATTTCGCCACCGTTACGCAAACTCGTCCGGCAATGATCGATATCGATTGAACAGGAGTCCAACATGAAGGTTTTAGCGAGTTTCGTAGTCGCGGCGTCACTGCTTTCGGGCTGCATCAGCAGCAGCAGTCCGCCGCCCCCGGCGAAGAATACCACCGTGGTCGTGCCGCAAAATTCGGGTACCACGGTGGTCTGTCAGGATGGGACGAAGCCGCCCTGCTCCTGACGGCAGGCGGCGTGTGCCACGGCACAGCGTGAGAGCACGGACGCTCCGCGCGCGAGCCGCCGCGCCTGGCTCCATAGTTGGCCGGCGAATACCACTCCGACGCTGTGCACGCGCAGTCCGCCGGCCTTGAGTACTTCCGCCGCCCAGGTGTTACAGGTATGCAGCGCCGAGTACCGGTGCCCGGTGTCGTAATACCAGCTGCCATCGTAGGGTCCGCGCGCGTAGGGACGTATGCGGGCGCCGGCCGCGTCGATGCCCGCGCCCGCACCAGTGCCGTCCGTGCCTATGCCGGCGACCGTGCCCGCGCCCGCGCCCGCGCCGAATGATCGTGCCACGAAATCCTCCGCGGCTTGCAGCTGGGCGCGCGTAACGTTGAGCGCAATCACGTGCGCGGCGCCGAACGCCTGGTCAGGCGATGATTCGAGGCCCGTCGCGAGCAGCATTCCCCGCCCGGGCCACAGGGCGGCCAACAGGAGCGGAGCGTTTCGATGTTTGGCGAGCAGATAATGCGCATCGCCGAAGCCGAAAAAAAGATACCGTACTCCCGGAAATTCCGGCAGCAGAGAATCCAGGGGCGGCTTCAAATCAGCCGCATCGAAGCCGACGTCGATATGCCAGCCGCGCCGCGCGATGTAGATGACCCCACCGCGTGCCGGATCGCGCATCGAAGGAGCGCTCGAGGGTGGCGTCGCCTCGGCGGGCGTTGCAGAGTGCGTCGCGGCGGCGTTCGCGTTCAGCGCCAGCGATAGCGATAGCGATAGCGATAGCGACATCGCGCAGGCGAGCAGGCGAGCCCAGCTCCCGCGCGGCGGGCACGCGCCGACGCCCTCGGTATCACACCTCAATACTTGAACTGGCCCCGCGCCGGCACCCAGTCGACGCGGTCCATTTTATAAATGACATTGGCATGGCTGGGCTCGCCCTGGTAGCTCACCGCCACCTCACCGATGTTCACGCCGCCGAGTTTTTCCATCGCTTTGCGTGAACGCAGATTATGGACGCCGATGTGGAAGATCACCCGATCGACGAATCGAAACGCGTGATCGAGCATCAGCGCCTTCAAGGCCCGGTTGTAAGGTCCGCCCCAGGCGGCGCGGGCGATGAAGGTGTAGCCGACGGCGATGCTGCGCGCCGACTCGTCGTACTCGTAGAAGCGCGAGCTGCCGAGCAGCGATCCGCGGACCTTGTCGATCACGCGAAATGCGCCGCCGGATGCGATGGCGCCGTCGAAATAGCCGGCGAACACCTCGCGTTGGTAGCGCTCTTTATTGGGATGCTGTTCCCAAATCAAGGGATCGGACGCGACCGCATACAAGGCCTCGAAATCGCCGGCCCCGAGCGGCTCGAGCTTGATCCACTCATTTTCCAGTGTGGGTTGCAGTTCGAACGGCATGTGCGCACCCTACCCGACCCTCCGGCCGGCGGGAAGGCCCGCCGATCAGCCGCCCCGGCTCGCGTCGCGCATGTACGGGAATTCCTCGGTCGAGCGGGGGGCGGCGATGTGAAATCCTTGAGCGAACCCGATCCCCAAACGAGCCAGTTCGGCCAGTACTTCGGCGGACTCCACCCGCTCGGCGATGGTCGCAATCCCCATCGCCCGGCCGACCTGGCTGATGGCCTCCACCATGCTGCGATCCACCGGGTCGCGGGTGACGTTCTCGACGAACTGACCGTCGATCTTCAAATAGTCCACGGGCAGTGTCTTCAGGTACATGAACGATGACAGGCCGCTGCCGAAGTCATCGAGCGCAAAACGGCAGCCGCGCGTCTTGAGCTCACGCATGAAATACACGACGTTGCCCAAGTTCGCGATCGCCGCGGTCTCGGTGATCTCGAAGCACACCGCGCCGCTGCTGAATTCATTGCCGCTGAGTTCATCGATCAGGTACTCGAGAAATCGCTCGTCATTCAGCGAGGTTCCGGAGAGGTTCAAGGCGATCGTGAACGGCTCGATGCCCGAGCCCGCGCGATGCACCACGCGGTCGAGCGCCTGACGAACCACCCACCGGTCGATCGACGGCATGACGTTGTAGCGTTCCGCCGCCGGAATGAATTCGGCCGGCCCGACCAGCGCCCCCGTCTCGTCGCGCAGCCGCAGCATGAGTTCGAAGTGCTCGCGCTCGTTCGAGTTCTCGCCGATCGCCACGATCGGCTGGTAATAGAGCTCGAAACGGCTCTCATCGCAGGCCCGCGTCAACTTCGAAACCCAGTGCATTTCGCGGTGCCGCTCCGGCACATCGTCGGGCTTGTAGAGCTGCACGCGGTTGCGACCCTGATCTTTGGCCGAATAACAGGCGACATCGGCGGCGCTCATCACATTGGCGACGGTGGGCGTCTCGCCGGTGATTTCGACGATGCCGATGCTGACCCCGACGGCGAGCGCCCCGTCCTGCCAGATGAATCGAAAATCGCGGATCGCCTGCCGCAGGTTCTCCCCGATCCGCAGCGCCTGATCGAGCGAACAGCTCTGCGCCAGGATGCCGAACTCATCGCCGCCGAGACGCGCCAGCGTGTCGCCGCCGCGGACGCGGGATTGCAGTACCCCGGTGATCTGCTTGAGCAGTTGATCGCCCGCCGTGTGCCCGCAGGTGTCGTTGACCAATTTGAATTGATCCAGGTCCAGATACAGCAGCGCGTGGTGGGCGTCCGCGCCGTGCCGGGCGCTCTCGACCGCGGCGGTCAGCCGATTCTCGAATTCACGCCGATTGATGAGTCCGGTCAGCGCGTCATGGCTTGCCTGATAATGCAGCGCCCGGTGCAGACGGCGCTCCTTGCTGACATCGTGGAACACCATCACCGCGCCGATGAGATTGCCCGCCCGATCGCGGATCGGCGCGGCCGAATCCTGGATGGCGAGTTCCTGGCCGCGGCGGTTCAGGAGCAGGGTGTGCTCGGCGAGCCCGAGTACCCGGCCTTCGCGCAGACAGCGCATCACGGGGCTTTCCCGCGCCTCGCGCGTCGTCTCGTCGACGACGGTCAGCACCTCGCCGATGAGGCCACCTTGCGCCTCGCGGCTCTCCCAGCCGGTCAGACTCTCGGCGACCGGATTCATGTAGTCGATGCGTCCTTCCGCATCGGTCGTGATGACGCCATCGCCGATCGACTGCAACGTGACCTGGGCGCGCTCCTTGGCTTGGAACACGGCGGTTTCCGCCAGATGCCGCTCGGTGATGTCGCGGATACACACGATGTAGCCTTCGCGCCAGTTGAGCCTGGCCTTGCTCACCGCGATCTCCACCGCAATGCGCTTGCCGCCCTTGGCTCGTCCCCATACCTGGTGCGCCGCGAGGTCCACGTGCGTGTCGTCGATCCTGGTGGCGAATTGTTCGAGAAATTCGCACGGCGTCCGCGCGTCGATGTCGGGCAGCAGGAAAGCGAGCGAGCGGCCGAGGATCTCCGCCGGCGAGTAGCCGAAGATACGCTCGCCGGTGGGATTGAAGGTTTCTATGTGGCCGCCTTCGTCGACCGTGATGATCGCGTCCTTGACGTTGTCGAGGATGGCCTGCAGGTGGGAAGCGGTCTGTTCGCGGATCTCCCGGGTGAGCGCCTGCGCCTCGTCCGACATGAGCTGCATCGAGCGCACGATGCCGCGCCGCTCGCTGTCGATCCGGTCGTAATACGCACTGATGGTGGTCAGCAGAGTCTTTACGTCCAGGTCGCCGGCCTTGCCGCGGGCCTCCGCGATTTGACGCTCGAGGAGGCTGTTGAAGGTATCCGGCGGCCGGGGTGGCTCGCTGCGGATCACGGCCGCGATATCGCGTGACAAGTCCTTTATCTCCCGCACTGGAATCGATGGCGGCCTTACGCGCCTTTCCAGGAGCCTTAAGCTCCCTCGATTCAGATGTTAGGGCGATCCCGCAATGGCGGCGTGACGGGCGTCTCGCTTCGGCCAATATTCAGTTAAGTGTCGGCCGTTTCGCGTTCCGAGCGCTTGCGGTCATTTTCCCGCAAATTGCGCTTGCGCAGCCGGATCGAGCCGGGGGTGACCTCGATGAGTTCATCGTCGTCGATGAACTCCATGGCCTGTTCGAGCGAAAAGCGGATCGGCGGCGTCAGCACCACGTTCTCGTCCTTGCCGGCCGCGCGCATATTGGTCAGCTTCTTGCCCTTGAGCGGATTGACGACCAGGTCATTGTCGCGATTGTTGAGCCCGATGATCATGCCCTCATAGACTTCCTCACCGGGGCCGATGCACAACCGGCCGCGCTCCTGCAGGCTGAAGAGCGAGTACCCCAATGCCACGCCCTGCCCGTTGGAGATCAACACGCCGTTCGGGCGCTGGCCCAATTGGCGCTGCACCACCGGCCCATAGTGATCGAATACATGGTGCAATAGGCCGGTGCCGCGGGTCATGGTGCGAAACTCGGTTTGAAAGCCGATCAGGCCGCGCGAAGGGACCATATAGTCGAGGCGGACTCGGCCGCGGCCGTCCGCCTGCATGTCGGTCAACTCCGCGCCGCGGCTGCCGAGCGCGGACATGATGTCACCCTGGGCATCGGCATCGGCGTCGACCGTCACCTGCTCATAGGGCTCGTGCGCGGCGCCGTCGATCTGCTTGATGACCACGCGCGGCCGGGAGACGGCCAATTCATAGCCCTCGCGCCGCATGTTCTCGAGCAGCACGCCCAAATGCAGTTCGCCGCGGCCGAAGACCACGAACTTGTCGGGATCGGCGCTCGGTTCGACCCGCAGCGCCACGTTGTGGATGGCCTCGCGCTCGAGGCGCTCGCGGATCTGGCGGCTGGTGACGAACTTGCCCTCTCGGCCTAGGAACGGCGAGGTATTCACCTCGAAGGTCATGCTGATGGTCGGCTCGTCGACGGTGAGGCTCGGCAGCGCCTCCACCTTCGCCGGGTCGCAGAGCGTGTCGGAGACCTTCGGTTCAGCGATTCCCGCGAAGGCGACGATGTCGCCGGCGCTCGCCGACTCCACCTCAACGCGGGTCAGCCCGTGGAAACCCAATATCTGCGTGATCCGCTCCGAGCGCAGCTTGCCCTCGCGGTTGATCACCGTCACCGCCATGCCGCGCTTCAAAGTACCGCGCTTGATGCGCCCGATGCCGATGGCGCCAACGTAGCTCGAGTAATCGAGCAAGGTGACCTGCAACTGCAAGGGGCCATCCGCATCGACGTCGGGCGGCGGACAATGCTCGACGATGGTCTTGAACAGCGGCTGCATGTCGCCGTCCCGCACGCTCGGATCGAGCCCGGCGAAACCGCGTAGCGCGGAGGCGTATACGACCGGGAAATCCAGCTGCTCGTCGGTGGCGCCCAGCCGGTCGAACAAATCGAAGGTTTGATCCAGCACCCAGCTCGGGCGCGCTTCGTCGCGATCGATCTTGTTGATGACGACGATCGGACGCAGTCCGTGTTTGAAAGCCTTTTGCGTCACGAAGCGGGTCTGCGGCATGGGTCCGTCCACCGCATCGACCAACAGCAGCACGCAATCGACCATCGCGAGCACGCGCTCGACTTCGCCGCCGAAGTCGGCGTGGCCCGGCGTATCGACGATGTTGATGCGAAACTCACCCCAGGTGATGGCGGTATTCTTGGCCAGAATCGTGATGCCGCGCTCGCGCTCCAGGTCGTTCGAGTCCATGACCCGCTCCTGCAGGTCCTTGCGCGCATCGAGAGTGCCGGACTGGCGCAGGAGCTGATCGACGAGGGTGGTCTTGCCATGATCGACGTGCGCGATGATGGCGATATTGCGAAGTTTCTGAGTCACGGTGCGGCCCTACCAGGAAACCGCCCATTATAGAGTCTTCGGGCGCCGCGCGCCCCGCTTTCAGCGGCCGGGCCGGCGGCGGGCCGATATCGTGCACGGGCCCGGAACGCTCGACGACTCAGCGGTCGACGACTCAGCGGTCGACGATGAGGGGAATGGCAAAAGCCCGCGATTCGGTGATGTCGTCGTGCTTTAGCAACACGGTTAACCCCAGATACAGCACGCCGTCAGCGGTCGGGGTCACCTTGACGCTTTCGCGATAGACCTCGCCCTCCTCGACACTCGGGATTTCGATCTTGCTCTCCTCCGCAGCGACCGCCAGACCCTCCGCGCCGTTCACTTGAATGTCCGCCGGGCTCGCCGCGATCTGCGGCATGACCGCGATGTTGACTTGCAGTTCTTTGCCGATCTGGGGTTTTTGCGGCAGATCGAACTTGAGTTGCACCGGCACCGTCGATTCGCCCTGGCTCGCCGCCTCCACCATCCCCGCCGTCTGGTCCGCGGCCGACGGCCCTTTCCTCACGGGCGGAGCGGGTTTGGATGGCGACGATCCTGAGAATGTGGGCGTCGCCGGCTTGCCACTGTCACCGTTGCAAGCGCAAAGCGCTGCCACGCAAATGAGCATCGGCACGAGCGCGGTCTTCATCCGCCTATGATCCTCAAAACCTGCGCTGATCACAACTTCGGGCAAGGGCCCGACCGCGACGTCGTCGACACTTCACATATCGCGAGTCACGACTCGTGTCACAACTCCAGCGGCGGGCCGACGACGGCGGCGAGTTGGTCCTCCAGCGCACGATAATGCTCTTCCCAATAACGAGGCTCCGCGAACCAGGGGAATGCTCTGGGAAACGCCGGATCATCCCAGCGGCGCGCGAGCCACGCCGAATAATGGATCATGCGCAAGCTGCGCAGCGGTTCGATCAACACGATTTCCCGCCGGTCGAAGGGGAGGAACTGCTCGTAGCCTTTGAGAATATCGGTCAAGTCCTTACGCATATCCTCGTGATCGCCCGCCAGCAGCATCCACAAGTCTTGCATGGCGGGACCGGTCAGGCAGTCATCCAGATCGACGAAATGCGGCCCGTTGTCGGTCCACAAAATATTGCCTCGATGGCAATCGCCGAGAATGCGCCCCTGCGCCGCGCCACACCAACCATCGGCGCGCGCCTCCACCTCGGCCAGCAACTCATCCGTGAGGTCCAAGTACTTGTCGGCCAGATAGTCGGGCATCCACTCCCCATCGAGGATGAAATCGCGGGACTCGCGGCCCAGCTCCTGCATGCTGAGCCGCGTCCGCTCGATGAATCGCGCGGCACGCCCCACCGCGTGTATGCGCCCCAAGAATCGGCCGACCCATTCGCGCTCATCCGCGGTTCCGAGTTCGGGCCAGCGCCCGCCGCGGCGTGGGAAAACGGCATAGCGGAAGCCGCGATGAATGTGCAGCGAGACGCCGTCTCGCAGCAGCGGCGCGACCACCGGAATTTCTTGCGCCGCCAGTTCACCGGCGAACGCGTGCTCCTCGCGAATCGCGGCATCGGTCCAGCGCTGCGGCCGGTAGAACTTGGCGACCAGGGGTTCACCGTCCTCGATGCCGATCTGGTAGACACGATTCTCGTAGCTGTTGAGCGCGAGCACCCTGCCGTCGCAGCGGTATCCCACCGCCTCGATCGCGTCCAACACGCTCTCGGGCGAGAGTTCGGAATAGGGGGCTTGGCTGCTCATGAGATCAATTCTACAGGTACGACGCGATCGCTCCTTAAACGGCGAATCACGCTGCTAGAATGCCGGCCATGCGATTGCCCCGCCCCAAATCATTGAGCGGCCTGATGCTGATCGGGTTCACCATCGTGGCCGCACCGCTGTTGTTCGCCATCGTGAACGCGGCCGTGCAAATGAACCGCCTGTCGACACGCAGCGAAATGCTGCTGGTGCAAGGCGTGCAAGGCACCCGCAACAACCAGCGGCTGTTCGAAGAGATCGGCGCGCTCGAGCGCACCGCTCGGCTCTATCAGATCATCGGCAATGCCGATCTGCTCGAGGTCTACGCGCGCAGCCACCAGCGGCTGATCACCACCATCAATGACCTTTTGACCTTGCCGCTCGACGCCGAGTCGGAGAAGGACACCCACGCGCTGCAGGCCGAGGCGGAACGGCTGCATGCCGGCCTGAAGGAAGCGGCGCCCAATTCCGCGCGCATGGCGGAGCTGATCGACGGCTTTCCGCGGCTGGCGGAACTCGCCTCCAAGGTGACCGACCGGGTCAGCGCGCAGATCGACCGACAGTTGTCGGCACTTCAACTGGCTTCGGAGCGGGCCCAGCAAAAGCTATTTTTGCAGACCCTGTTGCTCGTGCCCATGACGCTCGCCGTGGTGGGCGTGTTCACGTATTTGTTCGGCCGCCCGATTCGCGCCATCGATCGCGCGATCAGCGAACTCGGGCGGGGCACCTTCTCCCGCCCCATCGCGATCCGCGGCCCGGCCGATCTCGAGCGCCTGGCCGCGCAATTGGAATGGCTGCGTGGCCGATTGCTGGAATTGGCCCAGGAGAAGAACCGATTTTTGCGACACATGTCGCATGAACTGAAGACGCCGCTCGCCAACATTCGCGAGGGGACCGAACTCTTGATGGACGGCGCGGTCGGTGAGCTGAAAAGCGGCCAACGGGAAGTCACGGCGATCCTGCGCGAGAACGGCATGAAACTACAGCGGCTCATCGAAAATCTGCTCTCATTCAGCGCGTGGCAGGCGAAGAGCGTCGGCATGGAAATCTCCGAGTTCAAGCTGCGGCCGCTGGTCAAGAGCGTGCTCGAAAATCAGCAATTGACGCTGGTGGCGCAGCGGGTGCGGCTCGATGTGCACATCGAGGATCTCACGCCCGTGGCCGATCGCGGCAAGGTGCGCCTCATCCTCGACAATCTGCTGTCGAACGCCATCAAGTTCACGCCGCGCGGCGGCACCATCGCGATTCATGCGCGCGGCGAACGCGACCAGCTCGTGCTCGATGTCATGGACAGCGGCCCGGGAATTCCACCGGAAGAGCGCAAACGGATTTTCGAGGCGTTCTATCAAGGCAAGACCCCGCAAGGCGGCCACGTGAAGGGCACCGGCATCGGACTATCGGTGGTGACGGAGTTCGTCAACGCGCATGGCGGCGCCATCGAGATCCTCGAAGCCAAGACGGGTGGCGCTCATTTCCGCGTCCGCCTGCCGATGCGACAGACGCCGCCGCCGGCGGCGACGACCCGTGAAAAGGCCCATGCGGCGTAGAGTCAGCTTCGCGGCATCCGCGCTCTGCATGCTGGCGGCCGGTGGCTGCAGCTTGAGCGACGCGCTCATGCACCCGAAGGCGCCGGCCCCGGCAGCGCCGGACCCATCCCAGCAAGACTTGAGTCCGATTGCCCCGCTACTCGAGATGATGAGTGCGCTGCCGCAGGGCGATCCGGCGCGCCAGGCGGAAACCTTCCAATCCGTCAAGGATGCCGCGGCATTGACCCCCACGACCAGCAATAAGTTGAAATACGCGCTGGCGCTCGCCACGCCGGGCCATGGCGGCTCGGATCCCGTCGCCGCCCAGCGACAGTTGTCGGAACTGCTGGCGAGGCCTGAAACTCTACTGCCTGTCGAACGACTACTGGCCTTGGTGGAGGTCAAAGAAGTCGAACAGAGATTGATACTGCAGGCCGAAAACAAGCGCATGCGCGACGAGGCGCCGCGTGATGACTCGCATGATAAACTGCAAGCGATCAACCGTCGCTTGGCGGCGGAGTCGGACGAGAACGCGAGGTTGCGGAAGGCCTTGGACGAAGCTCGGGCGAAGCTCGAGGCGGTCACGCACATCGAGCGGTCGATCAACGATCGCGGAGCGAGCGGGACCCATACGCCGTAATAGTCACCGGAGATACCGCATTGAACGCCTACTCGATTGCCGCGACCACACCCCTATCGTTCGGTCTGCATCCCGGCACGCGGGATTCCTCGACGCCGCAGAAGCGCAAGGCGCGGATCCTGGTGGTCGACGATGATCCGGGGTTGCTGCGGCTGTTGACGATCCGGCTGCGCGCCGAGAACTACGAGGTTGAAGCGGTCGAGAGCGCGGCGTCGGCCTTGGCCGCGTGCGTGCGCTTTCGCCCCGACCTCGTGATCACGGATTTGCGCATGGACCAGATGGACGGCATCGGGCTGTTGAAGGAGTTGCAGAGCCGCTGGCCGGGACTGCGGGTGATCATTCTCACGGCGCACGGCACCATCCCCGACGCCGTGCATGCCACGCAGAGCGGCGCCTTCGGCTTCTTGACCAAACCGGTCGACAAACAGGATCTGCTCGATCATGTGCAGAAGGCGCTCAAAGTGTCCGGCTTTGCGCACGTCGATGAGGATTGGCGCTCGAACATCATCACGCGCAATCAGCTCATGGAAGACAAGCTGGCCCAGGCCAACATGGTGGCCGGCACCGACGCGCGCGTGCTGCTGACCGGCGAGAGCGGGACCGGCAAGGAACTTCTGGCGCGCGCGATTCACGAGGCGAGCCGTCGGCGCAACAAGCCGTTCGTGACGATAAATTGCAGCGCGATGGCGGAAAACCTGCTCGAATCGGAATTGTTCGGCCACGAGATGGGCGCCTTCGCGGGCGCCACCCGCTCGCAGAAGGGCTTGTTCGAGACCGCGGACGGAGGCACGCTGCTGCTCGATGAGGTCGGCGACATGCCGATGCGACTGCAAGTGAAATTGCTGCGCGTGCTGCAAGAGAACCAGATTCGCCCGGTCGGCGGCGCGGAACCGGTGCCGACCAACGTGCGGATCATTGCCGCGACACACCGCGATTTGCACGAATTGATGGTCGGCGGCCAGTTTCGCGAAGATCTGTATTACCGCCTGAATGTCGTGCATATCGAGATGCCCTCGCTCGGCCGCCGCCGCGAGGACATCCCGCTCCTGGTCGCGCATTTTCTCGAGCAGATCGCCAAGGAAAGCGGTCAGCGCCGGATCTATGCACCTGAGGCCGTGGAGCTCTTGGCGACCGCGGAGTGGCCGGGCAATGTGCGCCAGCTGTACAACGTGGTGCGGCAAAACGTGGCGCTCTCGCACGGCGCCATCATCACGGCCGAACTGGTGCAGCAATCCTTGGGCGGCAGCCCGACGCGACTGCCTTCCTTCGATGAAGCCCGTGATGAGTTCACGCGAAATTATCTGTCACAGATATTACAGATCACGGCCGGCAACGTGAGCCAGGCGGCGCGGCTCGCGAAGCGGAACCGCACGGACTTCTACAAGCTGCTGTCGCGGCACCAGCTTTTGCCGGACGATTTCAAGAAGAGCTAGCAAGCCGATGTGTCTGGCGAGGGTCCGCCGGTCCTGTGGGCGGATAGAGCCTGAGGAAAACGGGGGGAGCAGTTTTCCTCAGGCTCTATCCGCCCACCGGCCCTATGAACCACGACAGACACACGGTGCCATCAGAAGCTACTTTATTAAATCGTCGAGCGGCACCCCGTGAGCGGACAGCCGGTAGAGACCGCCTGCGGGCAACTGCTGCCTTTCTGTTGCCCGCAGGCGGTCTCTACCCGCTGGCGAAGCGAACCAGCCAGACCGACCGGTACAGCGACTCTTAAGTGCCGGTCTTCGTGTAAAAGTCGTGGATGACGCTGACGACGTGTTCGAGTTGCTGGGGCTCGAGTTCGGGGTAGATCGGCAGAGCGAGGGTTTCTGCGGCGGCGCGTTCGGATTCGGGGAAGTCTCCCGGCCGGTAGCCCAAGTAGGCGAAGCATGTCTGTAGGTGCAGCGGTACCGGGTAATAGATTTCGGTACCGATCCCGTGTTCGGCCATGAACTGCTTCAGCGCGTCGCGGCGGTCCGCTCGGACGACATATTGATTGAAGATGTGCCGCGAACCGGCAATGGCGAGCGGCGTGCGCAGCCGAGCGCCCAAGTCGGCTGCGGCGAAGGCTCGCGTGTAGGAGGCTGCGTTGCGCTGCCGGCCTTCCGTCCAGCCGTCCAGATACTTCAGTTTCACGCGCAGTACCGCGGCCTGCAATTCATCGATGCGAAAATTGCCGCCGATCACCGCGTGAAAGTACTTCGGCTTCCCGCCGTGTACACGCAGTACCCCGAGGCTCTCCGCGAGCTCCGGCTGGCTCGTCGTGCACAGTCCCGCGTCGCCGAATGCGCCCAAATTCTTGCTCGGGAAGAACGAAAAGCAGCCAACATCGCCGATCGAGCCGACTCGCACGCCTTTGTATTCAGTGCCGATGGCCTGTGCGGCATCCTCGACGACCCGCAAGTCATGGCGTCGGGCAATGGCCATCAAGGGGTCCATGTCGGCGGACTGCCCATACAGGTGCACGGGCATCAGCGCCTTGATGCGTCCGCCCGTATCGCGATGGATCAGCTCGCTTCCCCGCACCGCACAGTGACGGTCGATGAAGCTCTGCACCGCAGAGGGCGACAAATTGAAGGTCACAGGGTCGATATCGCAAAACACCGGCCGTGCGCCCAAGCGCGCGATGGCTCCCGCGGTGGCAAAGAAGGTAAACGGCGAGGTGATGACCTCATCGCCCTGTCCCACCCCCAACGCCATCAGCGCCAGCAAAAGGGCATCCGTCCCGGAGGAGACGCCAATGCCGGCCGAGGCGCCGCAATAGCGCGCCACCTCCTCCTCGAAGCGCCGCACATGCTCGCCTAGTATGAAGTACTGGCTGGCGCAGACCTGATCGATGATCGGCATTACTTCGGCGCGAATCTGTGCAAATTGCGCCTTAAGATCGAGTAATGGAACGTTTGTCATAGCGTCCTAGAATACCATTGCCGCCGCCGGCTCCCTTTGGCGTGCACGCCCGACTGCATTTAACTTAACACGGCTTTTCGGGAAATAGGTCACGTATGCACCCTTGAAATTGAACCATAATGCGCGTTGATTTTTGGCACTGACGCCACCCGCACCATCGCGACACCTCCATGGCGACCGGCGCGCGTGGCGCAACGGACAGCGAATGACCCAGCCGGTATTGTTCAAGCAGAGTTTTCTCATCGCGGTATTGGCCACTGTGCAAGCGGTGGTACCGGCGGCGGTCGCGGTCGCGTCGCTCTATGGGATCCTCACTCTGTTCGGCAATGTATTCGACCGATCCTCCGAAGCGATCACCATCATGGCGGTGTTGTGCGTGGTGCTGGTCCAGCCGCCGCGCGAAGTCACCACACAACTCACCTCGGCCCGCGTATCGGCGGTCACCGATGTGATCTTTCGCTGGCTGCTGCTGCTGGGCGTGCTGCTCGCGGTCGGCTACGTGACGAAGTCGCTCGCGGTGGCATATCCGCGGCGCGTATTCCTAACCTGGGCCGTGGTCACGCCGCTCGAGCTGATCGTCGTCACGCTCGCGATGCAGGAACTCATGCACCGCTTCTTGATGAATGCGTACGACAATCGCAGCGCCATCATAGCGGGCTACAACTCCAGCAGCTTGGAGCTGGCGCGGCGCCTGAAGAACAATCCGGCCATGCGCCTCGAGGTCGCCGGCTTCTTCGATGACCGCAGCAGCGAGCGGCTCGGCATGGAAGCCGACGCCAAACTGGTCGGCAGTTTGAGCGACCTCGGCGACTACGTGAAGCAAAACCGCACCGATGTGATTTTCATCGCGCTGCCGATCCGGCACGTGAAACGCGTCATGAACCTGCTCGACGATTTGCGCGACACGACCGCCTCGATCTACTACGTGCCCGACATCTTCGTATTCGATTTGATCCAAGCGCGCTCGGGCGAGATTCACGGGATTCCCGTGGTGGCGATGTGCGAAACGCCGTTCTATGGATACCGCGGCGTGACCAAGCGCCTGACCGACATCTGCCTGTCGGTCGTCGTGCTGCTACTTTTGCTGCCGCTGCTGCTGCTGGTTGCCATCATGGTCAAGGTATCGTCCCCCGGCCCCATCATTTTCAAGCAGCGCCGCTACGGCCTCGATGGACGCGAGATCGCGGTGTACAAATTCCGGACCATGCGAGTGACGGAGGACGGTCCGCAGATTCGCCAGGCCTCGAAGTCGGACGACCGCATCACGCGCATCGGCGCGATACTGCGGCGCACCTCGCTCGACGAACTGCCGCAACTCATCAACGTGCTGCAGGGCCGCATGAGCCTGGTGGGACCGCGGCCGCATGCGGTCGCCCACAACGAGGAATACCGCAAACTCATCAAGGGCTACATGGTGCGGCACAAGGTACTACCCGGCATCACGGGACTTGCGCAAGTGAACGGCTGCCGCGGCGAAACCTCGCGGCTCGAAGAGATGGAAGCGCGAGTGAACTTCGACCTGAATTACCTCAGAAACTGGACGCCGATGCTCGACATCAAGATCATCCTGCTGACCGTGGTCAAAGTGTTTCGCGACGAAAAGGCGTATTGAGCGCCGCCGGCACGGCGAAGCCGACCGTGACGAAGCCCTCGTGGTAGCGATAGCGGCCGATCATCGGCAGCGGCGCATGCCTTAAGAACGCTAGCTGCCGCGTGGCGCGAACCGACACCTCGGCCACCGCGCCACTGCCCGTATCGCTGTCCGCACCGGCCCGGGCATGGCCGCCCGCATCACCTGCCGCATGGCCTCCCGCGTCACCTGCCGCATGGCGCCCCGCATCCGTTGGCGCATGGCGCCAAGCACCCTGCCTCGCGCCGTTTGGCGAATCGCGCAGCCAGGCCAATGGTTCGACGATCAGGTCATGAAAGTCGAGCCATTCGTGGGTGAGCGGAAACTGGCATTTGTAGAACGCCTCCTTGGCGGAAAAAATCAGGGTGATCGCGGCCTCCTGGGAGGCCGCCGGGAGCGAGCACAGCCACTCGGCCTCGCTCGCGCCGCAGATCGTAGTCCAGATGTCGCGAGAGACATCTCCGACGGTCTCGCTATCCAAGCCCAGCGTGACGATGTTGCTGCGCTCGGCCACCGCGGCGGCGCAATAGCCCGCGGTGTGCGTGATGCTTCCGATTAGGCCATCAGGCCACAGGGGTTGTCGGTCTTCGCCTACAGACAAGGGGAAGCCTGTGATTCCAAATTCTTCCATGGCGCGACGGGCGCACAAACGGCCGGCGGTGAACTCGTGAACTCGCTTTGGCGCGGCCTGTTTCACGAAGCGAGCTTCAGCCGGCATCAACCATTGTGGATCGCCGGGCCGATGCAGTTCAGCGGCGACGACGCCGGGTGGAAACAGCCGGGCGAGGTCTGCGGAGAGGAGCGCGGGATTGCGGGTGTTCGGCGGAGTGGTAGGCATTTTTACGACAGCTTAACGCAGGCGGCGTATCGGGGCTCAATCGGTCATGTTGCTTCAGGAAACGATTCATCGGGTGTTCAGTGCGGTCGCCGCCAAAGCGCCCGAGCGGATAGCTGTCGCCACCGACGGGGAGCGGCTGTCGTACGCTGAACTCGAGCGGCGGTCGAATGGCATCGCGCTGCAATTGCGGGAGCGCGGCGTGCTGCGCGGCGATCGAGTCGGCATCTACGCCGAGCGATCGATCGAGGCCATCGCAGCGATGCTCGCGATACTCAAAGCCGGTGCGGTGTATGTGCCCTTCGATCCCGGCTATCCGGCGAAGCTGCTGCAGTTCATCTACGGGGACTGCTCGCCATCGTTGATGTTGGTGCAGCGCTTGCTCGAAGCCGCCGGCGCCACGGCATTGGGTAGCGGCCCGCTGTCCGGCGGCCTTCACGACAGCGAATGTTTCCCGTATGACAAGGTGCTCTACATCGATACGGGCGACGCCGATGTGGCGCCGAAGGATGCGGCGCCGGCGCCCGCGACCGAGCGCGATGATCCGGCTTACATCATGTACACGTCAGGATCGACCGGTCACCCGAAAGGAGTGCTCGTGCCGCATCGCGGCGTGGTGCGCCTCGTCATCGACAATGCGTTCGTGCGCATGGGTCCCGATCAGGTTCATTTGCAACTGGCGCCCTTGGCCTTCGATGCCTCGACGTTCGAGATCTGGGGCGCCCTGTTGAATGGGGGTACCGTGGCGATTCTGACCACACCCTATCCGTCGCTGGATGAGATCGCGACCAGCATTTCCCGGCATGGCGTGACGACCTTGTGGCTGACCGCGGGTCTTTTTCACCTGATGGTCGATCAGCGTCTGCGCGGACTCGAACCGCTGCGCCAGCTCATCGCCGGAGGTGATGTGCTCTCCCCGGCGCACGTCCGCAGAGCCCAACAAGGTCTGCCCTCGTGCCAGCTCGTCAACGGCTATGGGCCCACGGAGAACACCACGTTCACTTGCTGCTATACCATTCCGCGACCCTTACCTCCGGGACCGATATCGATCGGTCAGCCGATCGCGCACACCTTCGTGCGGGTGCTCGACGAGGCGGGCCGGCCTGTCCCCGAGGGAGTCGAGGGGGAACTCTATGCGGGCGGCGACGGAGTGGCGTTGGGTTATTGGAATCGCCCGGAACTGACCGCGCAGCGCTTCGTCGCCAATCCGATGGAGCCCGGCGCGTCGACCGAGGCTGCCGCAACGGGCACGCTGTACCGCACGGGCGATCGGGTGCGGCGCCGTGCCGACGGCAATCTGGAATTTCTCGGCAGGGTGGACCGGCAAGTCAAAATCAACGGCAAGCGCGTCGAACTCGACGCGATCGAGGCATGCCTACGGCGCAGCGGCCTTTGCCTGGACGCCGCGGTGACATCTGCCATTGGCGCCCATGGCGCGCGCACGATCCACGCCTATGTCACGCCGGTGCCCGATGTCACGCCGGCGCCCGATGTCACGCCGGCGCCCGATGTCGCGGCGGCGCTCGGCGAGGTCACGAAACCGCCCGATGCCGAGGCGCTGGGCGCAAGCGGCGTATGGGTAAGCGAGGTGCGCGCGTTCCTGCGCAGCGAGCTGCCGGATTACATGTTGCCCTCCTTCATCACCGTACTCGATGTACTGCCGCTCTCGCCGAACGGCAAGGTCGACCGCACTCGATTGTCGCCGCCGACGGCTCCGGTGGCGCTCGCGGCGGCGAGGACCTCATTGGCCACGGCGGCGCAGGCGCCGGCGCAGGCACAGGCACAGGCGACCACTCGACAGGCGGAAATCGAGGCGTTGCTGCTATCGATGTGGCGCACGGTGCTCGGTACTGAGTCGGTCGGAGTGAACGATAATTTTTTTGATCTCGGCGGCACGTCGCTGCAACTCATTGCGGTGCACGCCAAGATCTCCGAGACGCTGAGTGATGCGGTGACCGTGATCGATCTGTTCCAACATCCACGCATTCGCGCGTTGGCGCGCTGGATGGCGGAGTGCTCGGCGGCACCGGCCGCAGCCGACGCCGCGACGGCTGCCCTCACACGGGGGGTCACCGCCCCCGCGGCGACTACCCCGACCGCGAACGGCACCGCGGCGATCCACGTGTTGAGCGCGGCCGAGCGGGCGCATCGGCGGACCGTGACGCTGGGACGGGCGCGCGACACCCGGCATGGAATCGCGCGATGAGCGAGTCCATCGGACGCATCGCGATCGTCGGCATGGCGGGCCGCTTCCCGGGCGCGAACAGCATCGATCAATTCTGGAGGAACCTGTGCGGCGGCGTCGAATCGATCACCCGTTTTGCGGACCATGAACTCGAAGACAGCTTCAGCGCCGCCACGCGAAGCACGGCAAACTTCGTCAAGGCGCGTCCCATCCTCGAGGATGTCGATCGGTTCGATGCGGAGTTCTTCGGCATGTACGCGCGCGAGGCCGAATTGACCGATCCGCAACAGCGGATATTCCTGGAGTGCTGCTGGGAGGCGCTGGAGAGCGCCGGCTACGATCCCGCGGCGTATCGCGGCGCCATCGGCGTGTTCGCGGGTTCGAGCATCAACACCTATTTCCTGAACAATGTATGCGCCGACCGCCGCACCATCGAGGAATTCACCAGCAATTATCAGGTCGGCTCCTACCCGATGTTGCTGGGCGCAGGCCAGGATTTTCTCTCGACGCGGGTGTCGTACAAATTGGATCTGCGCGGTCCGAGCCTCACGGTGTCGACCGCATGTTCGACTTCGTTGCTGGCGGTGGCGCAAGCGGCGCAGAGCTTGCTGCTGTATCAGGCGGACATGGCCCTCGCCGGAGGCGTGTCGATCAGCTTTCCGCAGAAACGCGGCTACCAGCATTTGGAGGGCGGCATGGTGTCGGCGGACGGGACCTGCCGTCCTTTCGATGCCGATGCCAGCGGCACGATTTTCGGCAGCGGCGCGGGCGTCGTACTGCTCAAGCGATTGGAGGATGCTCTCGCCGACGGCGATCACATCTACGCCGTGCTGCTCGGCAGCGGGGTGACCAATGACGGTTCGTCGAAGGTCGGCTTCACCGCGCCGAGTGTCGCCGGCCAAGCGGCCGCCATCGACATGGCGCTCGCTGCGGCGGGAGTCGAGGCGCGCTCGATCGGCTATGTCGAATGCCACGGGACGGCGACGCCGTTGGGCGACCCGATCGAAATTGCGGGGCTCACCCAGGCCTTCGGTACCCACACCGACCATCTGCAGTTCTGCGCGATCGGTTCGGTCAAGGGCAATGTCGGTCACTTGGATGCGGCAGCCGGCGTCACGGGCTTGATCAAGACCGCGTTGGCGCTCGAGGCCAAGGTGTTGCCGCCGTCGCTGCATTACCGCAAGCCGAATCCGCAAATCGATTTCGCGAAGACGCCGTTTTTCGTCAACGACTCGCTCAGGGCATGGCCCCGCGGTGCGCACCCGCTGCGCGCCGGCGTCAGCGCCTTCGGCGTGGGCGGTACGAATGTGCACGTGGTGCTCGAGGAGCCGCCTGCCGCCACCGCGATGAGCGCCGCCGGCGGGGGCGCCGAGCTCATCGTGTTATCGGCGCGCAGCGCCGCCGCGCTGGCGGACGCGCGCCGGAATCTGGCCGCGAATCTCGCCGCGAGTCTCGCCACGAATCTGGCTACGCAAAGCGTCCCGCCGATGAGTGAGGTGGGTAAACACGCGGCTCCGGCGCTGGCGGATGTCGCCTACACGCTGCAGGTCGGCCGCCGTGGTTTCGATCACCGGCTGGCATTCGTCGCCCGTGATCTCGACGACGCAAAGTCGACACTCGCGAATGAATCGCCAACGCAGGTGCGCACCGGATCGCGCCCGCGCGATCGGGCAGAGGTGGTGTTCATGTTCCCCGGGCAGGGAGCCCAGTACCCGGACATGGGCCGCGGATTGTTCGAGCGCTATCCCGAATTCCGTCGGGCGATGCAGGAGTGCGCCGCCATCCTCGAGCCGCTGCTGCCGCGAGACTTGTTGAGTTTGCTCTATCCGAGCATGGATTTTGCCGATTCGAAGCAGCGCCTGATGTCGACGATTGCCGCGCAACCCGCGCTCTTCAGTGTGGAGTATGCGCTGGCGCGCCTGTGGATGAGCTGGGGAGTTCGGCCGGTGGCCATGATCGGCCACAGCATCGGGGAATTCGTCGCCGCGGCAGTGGCGGGGGTCATGTCTCTGGAAGACGCGCTGCGCGTCGTGGCGACACGTGGCCGATTGATGCAGGAGTTGCCGGGCGGTGCAATGCTGGCGGTGCGCCTGCCGGAAGCGGAGTTGCGCGCGCTGTTGCCCGCCGAGCTCGCCATCGCCGCGATCAACGGCCCCGCTCTGTGCGTAGTGTCGGGACCCACCCGTTCGGTAGAAGCGTTCGAGGAGGTGCTCGGGGCGCGCGGCGGCGTCACGCGGCGCCTGCACACTTCGCATGCATTTCATTCACCCATGGTCGAGCCGGTGATCGAACCCCTACGCCGCGAGCTCGAGACCGTACGGCTGTCGGCGCCCACCATTCCATATGTGTCGTGCGTGACCGGCGATTGGATTCTGCCAAGCCAAGCCACCTCGCCCGACTACTGGGCAAGACATGCGCGTGAGCCGGTGAGATTCGCGGAGGGCATCGTCAAGGCGAGCGCATCGGACTCCGCGGTCTTGCTCGAAGTCGGCCCCGGCAACGCGCTCACCACCTTGGCGCTGCAAGCGACTCGGGGACGCGGCATCCCGGTCATCGCGTCGATGCAGGATGCCGCGCGCGAGCGCGACGATGACGATCGGTTGCTGGACGCCGTGGGGCAAGCCTGGTGCGAAGGAGTCGAACCCGATTGGATGGCCATTCACGGTACTGCGCGGCGCCGGGTGCCGCTGCCCACCTACCCCTTCGAGCGCAGTCGTCATTGGATCGACGCGCCCGCGATGAGCCCCGCGGCGGGAGGCGATGCGGCAGCAGCGGCAGCAGCGCCAGCGACAATCGCTCACGAAGCACAGATTTCGGCCACGCTCGGTGCCGCTGAACGCAGCACGACGAGCGGCGTTCGAATGGCGATCGCGGCCATTCTCGAAGACCTGTCCGGTGAAAAACCGGAATCGATCGACGCAGAGACGACATTCTTGGAGATGGGTTATGACTCGCTGTTCCTGACGCAGGTCGCGCAAAAGCTGCAAAGCCACATGAAGGTGAGGATCACCTTCCGCCAATTGCTGGGCGACTTCTCGAGCATCCCGCGTCTCGCCGCATTCGTCGAGAGTCAAACATCCACACCCGCCGCGGCGGGCGGCGGCGCACGCGCAGCCACGCCGGCGGCAGTCGCTCCGATGGCAGTCGCGCCGTCGGCGGCGGCGACGCTGATGGCCGCGACTCAGGCAGCGGCGACTCCCGATCTCGCGCGGCCCGAGGAGTCGCAGCCGTCGCGCTTTGCCGTGTTCGCCGTGGCCAAGAACTCATCCGGCGGCGGCACGACCCAAGCGCAGCAGGCGCATATCGATGAGTTGATCGCCCGCTATACGCGGCGAACGGCCGGCTCGAAGCGCATGACCCAAATGCACCGCGCGGCGCTCGCCGATCCGCGCGTGGCGGCGGGCTTTCGCACCGAATGGAAGGAGATGGTCTACCCCATCGTCGTGCGGAGTTCCGCGGGATCGAAGCTCCACGACGTCGACGGCAATGAATACATCGACCTCGTGAACGGCTTCGGCCAGACCGCATTCGGACATGCCCCGCCCTTCGTCATCGATGCCGTCCAGGCGCAATTGGAGCAAGGCTTCGTCATCGGCCCCCAGGCGGAATTGGCCGGCAAGGTGGCGGCGCTGTTCAACGAGCTGACCGGCAATGAGCGGATGACCTTCTGCAATACGGGCTCTGAAGCCGTGATGGCCGCGATGCGCATCGCCCGCACGGTCACCGGGCGAGAAAAGATCGTGATTTTCAATGGCGACTATCACGGCCAATTCGATGAAGTCTTGGTCAAGGGTGTGCAGCGCGCCGGAGCGCCGCCGCGGTCGATGCCGGTGGCCCCGGGAATCCCCTCGTCCTCGGTGGCGAACATGATCGTACTGGACTATGGAACCGCGCAGAGCCTGGAGTGGATCCGCGACCACGCGACCGAGCTTGCCGCGGTCATCGTCGAGCCCGTGCAGAGCCGTCATCCGGCGTTGCGCCCGTTCGATTGGTTGCGCGAGGTGCGCCGCATTACCGCGGGCTCCGGCACCGCCTTTGTCATGGATGAGGTCGTGACCGGGTTCCGTGTACACCCGGGTGGGATTCAGGCCGTCGCAGGCATCCGCGCGGACCTCGTTACCTACGGCAAGGTCGTCGGCGGCGGCCTGCCGATCGGCATACTGGCAGGCCAGGCCAAATTCATGGATGCCTTGGACGGCGGCCAGTGGAATTATGGCGATGACTCCTACCCGGAAGTGGGTGTGACTTTCTTCGCGGGCACCTTCGTGAGGCATCCGCTGGCGCTGGCCTCGACCTGGGCGGTGCTCAATCACCTGAAGGCGCATGGCCCGGCCCTGCAAGAAACGCTCAACGGGAAAACCGCCGCGCTGGTCGAGCGCTTGAGCGCGCTGTTCGCGAGCCGCGGAGTGCGCACTCGGATCGAAACCTATTCGAGCTGGTTCTACTTTCATTTTCACAACGAACATCCGCTCGCGAAGCTGTTCTTTTATCACCTGCGCGAACGCGGGATTCACATTCAGGACGGCTTCCCGTGCTTCCTGACGACGGCGCATTCGGATGCGGATATCGAGCGCATTTACCAGGCGTTCGCGGGTAGCCTCGAGGAACTGCAGTCGGTCGGAATTCTCGGCGGCGGAGACGCGGGTGCGGCGCCAGGCGCCGCACCCGCCGCCGCGCCCTCGCCCAGCGCGGTGCCGCTCGAAAGCGCGGTGCCTTTGACCGAGAGTCAGATGGAAATTTGGCTGTCCGCGCAATTGAGCGACGCCGCCTCTTGTGCCTTCAATGAATCGGTGAGCCTCAAGCTGCAAGGGCCGCTCGATACGGCCGCCCTGCGGGAGGCGCTCGAGCGGATCCTCGCGCGCCACGACGCGCTGCGTGCGACGTTCGGGGCGACCGGCGAGGACATGCGCTTCAGCCCAGTGACATCGCTCGAGTATCCGGTGACGGACCTGACGGCACGATCGCCGCGCGACGCCGCAAGGGCGTATGCGGCGATCCTTGACGCAGACGCGCGTTCCCCCTTTGACCTCGTTCGTGGGCCGCTGTTTCGCGCCCACCTGGTGAAATTCGCCGCGGATTCGCACGCGCTCGTGATCACCGCCCATCACATCGTTTGCGACGGCTGGTCGATCAATGTCATCGTGAACGAATTGGCTGAGATCTACGGTAGTTCGTGCCGCGGCACCGCACCGGCATTACCGGTGCCGCTCGCTTTCAGCGCCTACGCCCGCTCCCAGGCCGGACGGCCGACAGCGGAAATCGCCAAGACCGAACGGTTTTGGATGGAGGAATTCAAGCAGGTGCCGCGGCCGTTGGATTTGCCGACCGACCGTCCCCGGCCGACCGAGAAAACCTTCAACGGCGCCAGCGTGTGCCGGCGGATCGATGCCACGCTCCATCAGGCCTTGAAAAAGACCGGCGCGCGACACGGCAGCACCTTGTTCGTGACCTTGCTCGCGGCATTTCAAGCGCTGATGGGCCGGCTCGCCAATCAAGACGAGGTGGTGGTGGGCGTTCCCACCGCCGGGCAGTCGCTGCTGGAGGATCAGATCCTGGTCGGCCATTGCGTGAATTTCCTGCCCTTGCGCGGCGCCTGGGGCGCCGATACCAAGACCGCCGAGTTTCTGGCTGCGACGGCGAAGCGTGTGCTCGATGCCTATGAGCACCAGGACTATACCTTCGGCACGCTGGTGCGAAAGCTGGCGTTGCCGCGCACAGCGGGCCGAGTGCCGCTCGCCGAGATCCAGTTCAACTTGGAGCGCTTGGCGGAGCGCATCGAGGTCGCCGACCTCGAGATCGACGTCGAGCCCAACGCGAAAGCGCATGTGAATTTCGATCTGTTCTTGAACGTGATCGAATCGGCGCAAGGGTTACGCTTGGATTGCGATTTCAACACCGATCTTTTCGATGCGGCGACCATTCTGCATTGGCTCGACTGTTATCAGGCGCTGCTCCAGGGCATCGTCGACGATGCGTCGGGCCTCTTGTGCCGCGCGCCTTGTGTGCCCGCGGCGGACGTCGCACTCATCGCGGGCAGCAACGACACTGCCGCCGACTTTCCGCGCGAGTGCACTGTGCATGGCCTGATCGAAACCCGGGTAAGGGCCACTCCGCTCGCCGTCGCAGCGCAGTTCGGCGATGAGACGTTGACCTATCAGGCGCTCGAGCGCCGCGCCAATCAGCTCGCGAATCACCTGCTCGGACGTATCCAGGGTCCGCGCACGGCAGGCATCCTGGTCGGCGTATCGGTCGATCGTTCGCTCGACATGTTGATCGCCCTGCTCGCGGTGCTGAAGGCCGGTTGCGCGTATGTGCCGCTCGATCCGATGCACCCGGCCGCCCGGCTGCGCCATATATTGAGCGAAGCGGACGTCGCCGCGCTCATCTCGGACGGATCGGAGAACGCGACACTCGTTGGCCCGGATATCCCGGTCATCGATATCCGCAAGGAAGCGGGCGCCATCGCCCAGTCGCCCTCGAGCGCACCGGCGACCCCAGCGACACCTGAGAGTCTCGCCTACGTGATCTACACGTCCGGTTCGACCGGACTGCCCAAGGGCGTCGAGATCCCGCATCGAGCCGTCGTCAATCTACTCTCGGCCATGGCGCGAAAGCCGGGCCTCGCGCACAGCGACGTGTTGCTGGCGGTGACCACGATCTCCTTCGACATCGCGGTGCTCGAGCTGTTCTTGCCGCTCGTCGTCGGCGCCCGGGTCGTCATCGCCGAGCGCGACGCCGTCATCGACGGATTCCGATTGTTGCGGCAACTCGACGCGGTGCAAGCCACCGCCATGCAGGCGACACCGGCCAGTTGGCGGCTCTTGCTGGAGGCAGGCTTCACGCCCAAGCCGGGCTTCAAGATGCTGTGCGGCGGCGAAGCGCTGCCGCGCGAACTCGCCGATCGGCTGAGCGCGAGCGCGGGTGAGTTGTGGAACATGTATGGACCCACGGAGACCACGGTATGGTCGTCGTGCGTGCGCGTCCTCCCGGGTAACACCCCGATCACGGTGGGAGGCCCCATCGCCAACACGCAGTTCCACGTCCTCGACCGCAACGATCAGCCGCTGCCGGTCGGCGTACCGGGCCAACTGCACATCGGCGGCGCCGGCGTCGCGCGCGGGTATTACAAGCGCCCGACGCTGACCGCGGAGAAATTCCCGCCCATTGCAATCGCGAACCCGCCATCGGGATCCGAGCGGCTGTACCGAACCGGCGATTTGGCTCTCTGGTTGCCGGACGGCACGTTGCAGATCCTCGGCAGGATCGATCAGCAGATAAAACTACGCGGCTTTCGCATCGAACTCGGCGAAATCGAAGCGGTGTTGATGGCCAAGGCAAACCTTGCCGCGGTGGCCGTGATCCTGCGCGAAGATGTGCCCGGTACACCGCGAATCGCGGCTTACTACGTCGAGAAAGCGGATTCGGCGCACACGCCGGAGACGCTGCGCGACCTGCTCGCCGTCGATATGCCGGAGTACATGCTGCCGTCGGCCTGGGTGCGGCTCGACGCCCTGCCGCTGTCGCCGAACGGCAAACTCGACCGCGCCGCGCTCCCCGCGCCGAACGCCGAGGACGGTGCAACGGAAGAATTCGTGCCGGCTTCGGGGGCCATGGAATCGGCGCTGACCAAGATTTTCGCGGAGGTGTTGCACGTGCCGCGCGTGGGTGCAACCGCGGACCTGCTGAAGCTCGGCGCGGACTCCATTCAGCTGTTTCAAATCACCGCTCGCGCCAATCGCGCCGGCATCAGGATTACCGCGAAGCAGCTGCTCATGCATCGGAACGCGGCCGCGCTCGCGCTGTCGATGGGTCAGGAGCCGAACACCGGTGCGGCGACACCGACCCAGACGACGCTGCCCTCGTTGAGCCAATTCAAACGTAACCGGCGCATCGGATAGCGGCATCGCATGGCAAAACCCGCCAACCAGTTGCTCGATACATCACGGCCGCCCGGCGCGGCGCGGCCTGAATCTCCCGTGATGGGGGAAGCCCCGGTCGCAGCGGCCGCAGGCGAAGCCGCCCCCGGCGCAGCGACCACGGTCAACGAAGCCCCCACGGACATCATGGCCACCGTAAGCAGCGCGGGAACCGCGGATGCGGATGCGGACGCGGCGCCCGACTCGCGCACCGACTTTCCGTGTTCGGTGGCGCAGGAGCGATTCTGGCTGTTGGATCGATTGGATCCCGGCAACGCGTCATACAACGTCGCCGTCCGCTGGCGCTTGGAAGGGCGCGTGCTCACCGACGTGCTCGAACACGCCTGGCTCGAGATCATCGAGCGCCACGAGATCTTGCGCACAGTATTTGTGGAGAGCGACGGTGCGCCGGTGCAGCGAGTACTGCCGCGGATTCCGTTTCGGGTCAACGAGATCGATCTTTGCACCTTGCAGCCGGATCGGCAGCAAGCCGAGGCTGACCGGATCGGCGTCCTCGAGGCACGCGCACCCTTCGATGTGGCGACCGGACCCCTCCTCCGGGTCACGCTGCTACGCTTCTCCCCGACGCTGTCGGTCATTCTGGTGACCACTCACCAGATCGTCTCGGATGGCTGGTCGATCGGCGTCATGGCACGGGAAATGGGCGTGATCTACGAGGCCCTGCGCCGCGACTTGGTGCCGCCGCTCGAGCCGCTGTCCATTCAGTACGCCGATTACTCGCTGTGGCAGTTGGAGTGGCTGCGCGTTCGAGGCACAGAAGCCGAGACCGCGTATTGGACGCGACAGCTCGCGGGCGTCAAGCCCTTCAAGATCGTCGCGGACCGCGAACGCCCCGCGAAGCCGACGACCAATGGCGCCATCGTGTCGCGCGTACTGCCGCGAGCATTGACCTATCGCGCTCTCGCCTCGAGCGCGGAGCGCGGAGCGACCCTGTTCGCGACCGTGTTGGCCGCGCTGTGTGCGATGTTGGCCCGCTACAGCGGCGAAACCGACATCGTCATCGGCACCCAGGTGTCGGACCGCGACCAGGTGGAACTCGAGCCGATGATCGGCCAGTTCGTCAACTCGCTCATTTTGCGCAACGATCTCTCGGGCAATCCCCGCTTCGGCGAACTCGTCGATCAGGTGCGCGAGACCATCGCTCAAGCACTCGAGCATCGCCACATTCCGATCGAGCGTCTGCTCGGCATGGTCAAGGGCGAGCGCAGCCACGCCAACAGTCCGTCGATCTCGGTCAATTTCATTTTTCAAAAGACCTTCATTCAAAACGTGCGCTACACGGATTTTGCGCTGATCGACATGCCATCCCTGCCGGCGGGGGCGATCTACGATCTGAATTTCTTCATGGTGGAACGTCCCGATGGGTGGCGTTTCTCGTGTCAATACAACACGGATCAGTTCGAGAGCGCGACCGCCCTGCGGCTACTCGAGTACTACGAACATGTACTCGACAGCGCGGTGTCGAATGCCGATCGGCGCCTGGCGGAACTGACGTCGATCGGCTCCGCGGAAGCGCGGGAGTTGCTCGGCAAGTTGAACGATACGAGGACCTTATACCCGCGCGACTTGACGCTCGCGAAGCTCATCGAGACTCAGGCCTCGCGCTCGCCGGGCGCGATCGCCGTGGTATGCGGCGAGCGGCGACTGTCCTACGGCGATCTCAATGCGGCGGCGGATCGCGTAGCCGGACACCTGCGCACGCTGGGCGTTCGTCCCGCAGCCCGGGTGGGCATATGCGTCAAGCCCTGTGTCGAGCTGCCGATCGCCCTGCTCGCGGTTCTCAAGATCGGGGCCGTGTACGTACCCTTCGATGCGGCGGAAACCCCGTTGCGGCGCGCGCAATTGCTGGCGGCATCGCAAACCACGGCGCTCATCTGCCAGCACTGGCTCCGGGCCGACAATCCGCCGGAGGATATCAAGCTGATCGATATCGAAACCGCGCTGATCTGTGGCGTCGCGGCGGCGGATGCGGCACCGATGCCGCTCACGGGATCCGAGGCGCCGGTGTGTCTCGCGTTCGCGGCCGACAGCAGCGACGCGTCACGCTTGATCGGCATGTCGCATCGCAACTTGGCGAACCTCATCTATGCCATCGCCAGGCGAACCGGCGTGTGCGACCGCGATGTCGTGGTCGCGAATTCGCCGCTGCCCTTGGATCGCGCCAGCGTCGAGATCTTCCTGCCGCTGTTGACGGGTGCTCGGCTGGTCATTGCCCGCGACACGGATCGCACCGACGCACACACGCTGCTGACATTGCTGCGGCAGGCCGGGGCGACGGTCATGTATGGTGACGCCGCGACCTGCCGGGCGCTGCTCGATGCGGGGTGGAAAGGGGGACCCCAATTCAAGCTGTTGACTTCGGCAACGGGCCTCGATGCGCGGCTGATCGATCAGCTATGCGACTCGAGCGGCGCGTGTTGGGGATTGTTCGGTCATCCGGAAGCCAGCGTCTGGTCCACCATCCGACGCGTGCAGCCCAACCAAACCCGCATGCTGATCGGCGAACCGCTTGCGAACACGTCGCTGCAAGTCCTCGATTCGGCGCTGCAAGTCGCACCGGTCGGCGCAACCGGCGAACTGTTCATCGGCGGCGATGGTCTCACCGACACGGCGCGGCCCGACGCCTATGTGAACGTTGCCGCCGTGCGGCTATTGCGCACAGGCTACTCGGCACGCTTGCTGGCCGACGGTCAGATCGAACTATTGAAGCGGCACGACGTCATTCAGACGGTTCAAACGCCGACCAGCACGACCGCCCCAGGTGTGGCGGCGCCGCGCCCCTCCGGGGAAATCGAGGAGCGTCTGGCGGAGATCTGGGCCTCGATGCTGCGGTTGCCACGCGTCGACGCCACCGGCAATTTCTTCGAGCTCGGCGGACACTCGTTGCTCGCCGCTCGCATGCTCGCCCAAGTCGAGCGCAGCTTCGGACGGCGCGTCAAGCTGGCCACCCTGTTCGTCGCACCGACGTTACGTGAATTCGCGGCCATCGTGGCGCTGGGAGATTCGCGGGAATTCGATTTTCGGCAAGTCGTCAAGATCCAGCCGCATGGCGCAAGGCGGCCGCTGATCGCGATCAACAACACCGGCATCTACTATGGATTGGCGCGCTGCCTGGGACCCGAACAGCCGGTGTACTCGTTGCAACTGTTCGACCCGTCGACCAAGAGTTCCGCCATGCCGCAGACGTTGGAGGAAATCGCCGCGGGCTACGTCGATCTCATCCGCGGCGTGCAGCCGCAGGGACCGTACGATCTGATGGGCTGGTGCGTGGCCGGCGCACTGGCATTCGAGATTGCGCGTCAACTCGAGCAGGATAACTGCGAAGTCGCGCATTTGTTCCTGATCGATTCGTGGGTGCCCGGATACTTCAAACGCCAGTCGCCGTGGCGCGCCCTGGTCGGCGAGTATTCGCTGCGTCTGCAATTGATCGCCGCCGATTGGCGCCGGGTCATGGCGGGCGAGAAATCGCCGCTCGCCTTCCTCGCGGAACGCAAGATATTCGCCGGGTGGCGCCGACGGATGTTCCGCGGCGAACCTTCCGCCGCGGCGCTGCTCGATGAGCATGCGACTCTGCTCGATGATCATGCAACGCTCGAGACCTACGATCAGTGGCTGCTTGGCTACCTTCAGAAAGTGACCGCCGGCTACACGCCCAAGCCCTATCACGGCCGAGTCACTTTGCTGCGCAGCAGTTTGGAACCGACCGGCTGGTTCTTCCGTCCCGACGCAGGTTGGGCGCCGTTCGCGCCGAACGGCGTGGACGTGCAATTCGTCGGCGGTAACCATTTCACGATGTTCCAACATCCCGGCGCGGACCAGATGGCTGTTCACCTGGCCAATGCCATTCGCTGTTAGCGCCGCGTGATCAGCACGGTCATCACGGGACCTTTCCCCGTCATGGAAATTCGATTGGACGTGGAATCGCACTGGGGGCCGACGAACCGGGCGCCGACGAACCGTCCCCGCGTGCGGCTCTGGTATGCGGCGGACGATGACACACGCGGCATGGCGCACCGGCCACTGTTGATCTATTTTCCGGGATGGCACGGAACTCAGATCGAAAATCACGGGTTGATCAACGAATTGGCGAGCCATGGATTCATCGTCGCGGGAGTGGTTTACCCGAAGGAGTCGGCTGAAGCGATGGATTATTCCTCCGCGGCGGCCTACCGGCGAACACAACAAGTGGGTACGGCACGGGTGAGTGCGCGAGCGGCGGACGCGGTCACGCTGCTCGATGTGTTGGCGCGGCTCAATGCGATCGCTACGCCGAGCGCCTCGCCGCGCGGGACGCAGCTACCGCGGTCCATAGACCTCAGCCATATCGGAATCCTCGGGTTTTCGTTGGGCGGCGCGGTCGCCGCGGAGGCCTCGACCCTTGATCCGCGATTCCGCGCCGTCGTGAACATCGACGGACGCCATTGGGGCCGCGCGCTCGAACTCGGCGTGTCGCAGCCTTACCTCTTCATCGGCGAGGAATTGACGATGCCGACCGACGCGGATCTCGCCGCCACGGACCCCACTCGCCGCTACAACGCCATTGAAGATCGCCGCGACTACTCCCAGCTCGCGCACAATTTACGGCGTCACGGCGGGATGCAAGTCAGCGTCTCGGACGCGCATCACTCGTACTTCACCGACGTTGGCGGGAGTTCGCGAATCCGCCGCTGGATGGGCCGCGGCGCGCGCCATCCGGCGCGCCGCGTACTGCTCATTCTCAATGCGTATGTGCTCGCGTTTTTCCGCCACACACTGATGCTGGAGCCCTCGCCACTGCTCGTCCCGGGTGCTCAGCCGTTTCCTCGAGCGCAGCTGCGGATTTGGACGCGCTGATGGCAAAGCCGGCGGAATTATTCGCGCCGCCGACCACGACGCAGAAAATCGTGCGCAAGGCCATGGAGATCCTGCTGGCTCGATTGCCGTCGGGCACCGTGCTCGGTGCGGTGCCCGGGTTGCGACGCTACCATGCCGGTCGCGTCCTGGCGCGCCGCGACCACGCCGGTTTGTACAGCGGTATCTATCGTTCCTACGCCGAAGCGCTCGCGGCCGTTCCGCAAACCCGGCTCGCGGGCTGGGATCACGAGGACTCATCGACTCTGTGGGTCGAACAGATCGATCCGGTCAAACTCTCCACGTACCCGGTGTTCTTTTGGCTGAATCGGCTGCTCGTGCCAGGTTCGCATGTGGTCGATGTCGGCGGCTCGATCGGCTTGACCTACTATGGCTATCGGCGTTACGCGGGTCTGCCGGAGAATGCGACATGGACGATCGTGGAGGTACCCAAGATCTGCGCGCAGGGCATGAAGATCGCACAACGCGAGAAGGCGGTGAACTTGAGTTTCGTCAGCAACGCGGCCGAGGCCGGTGCCGGCGATGTCCTGCTGTCGGCCGGCGCGCTGCAATTCATGCCGGAGTCGGTCCCGGGATTGCTCGAATCGCTGCCGAACGCGCCGCGCTACCTGCTGCTCAACAAATTGCCCGTCACGCCCGGTGAGGATTGCTGGACTCTGCAAAATTACGGCCCGGCCGTCACGCCCCACCGGCTGTTCAATGAAGGCGTGTTTCTCGATTATTTCGAGCGTCATGGTTATCGTCTGCGCGATCGATGGGCGGTACAGGACCTGGACTGCCCGATTCCGTTCCACCCGCGGCGCTTCATCCGGCACTTCAGCGGGTTCTTATTTGAGCTCGCCCGCTAACCCGTCGCCGGCCCACTCCGCGGCGGCTGATCCGCCGACGACCATTCCCGGGGGGCGATCGTCCGGTCTGTCGCCGGCCTCCTGGGTGGCGGCGCAGAACCTGCTCAATCAAGCCTTCGGGCTGATCCTCTTCGCCATTCAGGCGCCGCTCCTCGGTCCGCGGGCATTCGGGTTGATCACGCTGGTCATGGTGTTCATCGGCTTCTGCGAATATGTGCTCGACATCGCCTCCACCGATGCCTTGATTTCGGTGCGCAACATCGATGCGCGGCATTACGCGACCATGACCGCCGTGAATTCGCTGGTCGCGGTGGCACTCGGACTTGGCGTTCTGCTGTCGGCGCATGCCATCGCCGGACTGTTCCATGAACCCGAGCTCGAGCCGATATTGCATTGGATGGCGGCGCTGCCGCTCGTGTCGGCGCTCGCCTCGGCGCCGAATGCGGCGAGCCGGCGCGATCTGCAGTTCCGCCCGCTCGCGCTGCGGGTGCTGGCCGGGACGTTGATCGGCGGGGCGGTGGGACTCACCTTGACGGTGCTGCACTTCGGTGTGTGGGCCTTGGTGTGGCAAACCATCGTGCAGCGGACCTGCAACGTGGCGCTGCTATGGATGCTCGTGCGAATGCCGTTTCGACTCGGTTTCTCGGCACCGCATTTTCGCGAGCTGTGGCGCTACGGCGGACCCATGCTGCTGTCGCAAACCATGACGTGGAGCGCGTCGCAGATCCCGCGCTTCCTGCTCGGCTTGTATCTCGGCGCGGTCGAGCTCGGACTCTTCAGCCTTGCCGGCCGGATCAACGAAATCGTACTGCAGGTGACCTTGTCGCCGATGTATGCCGTCGCGCGCGTGCAGATGCGCGGCTTCATCGACGACCGCGCCGGCCTGCAGGCCGCCATGAGTCATCTGCTGAAGCAGATGGGCTTGCTGTGTTTCCCGCTGTGCATCGGCGGCGCGGCGGTGATGCCGGTGCTGTTTCACGCCTGGCTCGACGCGCGCTGGTCCGCCGGCGTATTGACGGCGCAACTCATGCTGTTGGGTGCGATGCCCTACGCGGCCCACTATGCGTTGAGCGCGGCGCTGTTGGCGATGAACAAGCAGTCGCTGATCGCGGTCAACTCCACCGTGCAGTCGGTCGCCACCGTCATCGTGGTCGCGATCTTCGCGCCGCTCGGACTCAATGCCGCCGCGGCGGCGCTTGCGCTGCGGCCGTTGGCGACCGCCGCCATCCCGATTGCATTCGCACGGCGCCGCTGTGGACTCCAAGCGAGCGCGGTGTGGCGCGCGCAGGCCGGCGTGTTCTTGGCGGCGGCCGCGATGGGCGTGACGGTGTGGCTGACGAAGCTTGCGCTGGAGCGCCATTTGAATTCCGCGGTGCTCTTGGCAGTGCTGGTATTCGCGGGTGCGATCGTCTACGGCGTGTTGATCAGGCGCCTGTTACCGGGGGAGGCGGCGGCCCTCGCCGCGCGATGGCGGCGCAAGTCTTGAGCAATCGGCCGGCGCGCCGGCGAATCGGAATGAGCGCGCGCATCGAACCCGCTTTGAAGGCATCGCGCGCCGGATGGGCGCCGGGGTGTTCGGGCTCGAGCCCGGCCTTGCGCAAATAATAATTGAATGCCCGCGTGCGCCCGGCGGCGCGGGTGGCGTCGGTTTCGAACACGAACGAATAGGATATCGAGCGCTCGGCGCGAGTTTCGACCCAGTGGGGCGAATTCTGCGGCTGATGCATCCCCAACCCCGAGCGCAGCGCAAACACGTGTTCGTGCCGCGGATCGCGGCCCTGCAGCGGCACTTGACCGATGCTCACCATGCCCTGCAGATAAAACTTTTCCAACTCCGGTTCGCCGAGCACGGCCGGCGAATACATGTGATAGATCTTCTCGCCTTCGATCTGCGCGAAAAACGCGATCTCCGGATCGAAATGAAACGGAGTCGTCGCACTCGCGGAGGTGATGAAGATGGCCGACTCCAGGCGCACCAGCTTCTCGCCGCGCATGCCGCCGCGCAGGTCGAGCACTTGGGCGAACAATCGGTCGAGGATGGCTCGGAAGCGCGGGTCGTGATCCTCGGGGCGCTTCAGGAGCACGCGAACCTTGTCTGAATGGAGACACTCGACGTCGACACCGCCCCGGTCGCGACGCCGGTCGTCGAGACGCGCCATGGCCTCTTCGAGCGGATGATGACCGTGCGGCACCGAAAAGAAATCGCTGTCCGCGGCCGGCGCACTCGCCGAGACGAAGAAATCGCGCGGCTGGCCGGCAAACTTTTTGGCGAGCGCGGTCAAGGAATCGAATCCGAATGCGTCGAGCGCATGCAGGTTGTGCGCGAATGCGAACGGCTGCCGATCGAAGCTGCGCTCAAAATCGGCGCGATCGATTTCCAGGTGAGCGCCCGGCGGGTCGGCGAAGGCGGTGTCGCGACGCATGTTCATAGCGCTCGATACTGTAGCGCATACGGATGCTTCATGCCGCGATCGGGTTGCAGGCCGCGATCGCGGCGCGCTGCAAAATTTACAATCAACTATGGCATGACGTCGGCAAATACTGCGGAGCCACGGTGGTTGGCACCGGCTCGGCGCCGCTCGCCATCTTGCCCGAGGGTGGCGCCGCCGAGCCGCACCGCCAAAGCACCTCGTCATTGTCGTTGGTGTAGGGCACCAACGTCAGCACCGCATCTTGGATGTTGGGGTTCGCTTGCACGCCGCCGTACTTGATTTGTATCACACCGTTGTTGACCGTGACTTGGGTCTCGTACTTGCCGATCGAGGGCGCGGTATCGAGAAGATCGGTTTGCGAAGGCCAGGTCCCGTTGGTGCCGTAATATTCGATGACCAGGTCCTTCCAACCAGCGGCCAGCGTGAAGCCTTCGGTGACCTGGCTGCGGACCGTGTAATTCTGATACGCCGGCACCGCCACGGCGGCGAGGATGCCGATGATGGCGACCACGATCATGATCTCGACCAAGGTGAATCCGGCTTGGGGACGCTTCGACATGACTTGCTCCTGTGACTCCGTGCGCCGCTCTTGGCGGCACCTGGAGCGCAGAGTGTTACGAACGTCACCGACCGGCAATTCCAACTGTGAAGTCTGCGGAGGAAATCGAAGTCCGGAAAAGGATATGTAAAAGTCGGCGGCGGCGAGACTCGGCCGCTTGCCATGAGGTGATTACCAACGAGCCTTTGCTTATGCGCGATGGGCATGATTGCCGCCGCGTGGGTCCGAGTAGACTCATCGCGCATGTCGATCCCCCTCCTATATGCATTCTGCGGATTGATTGTCGGTGCTCTCGTCGGTCTTACCGGCGTAGGCGGTGGATCGGTGATGACGCCCATTCTGGTCCTCGTCTTTGGCCAGCCTCCCGCCGTGGCCGTGGGTACCGATTTGCTGTTTTCCGCCAGCACGAAACTCGTGGCAACGGCTTCGTTCGGCTTCAGCCGGAAAGTGGATTGGGGCATCGTCGGGCGACTCGTGGCCGGCAGCGTCCCGGCCACCGCCGCGGTGCTCTTGTGGTTTTGGCTGGATCATCGCCCACCGGCGGCCCTCGATCAGCTGATTTCTCGGTGCCTCGCCGTCATCTTGGGGGTAGCCGCGGTGGCGCTGCTCGCGCACAATTCCTTGCGGCGCTGGGGCGTCGAGTTCACGGCGGCCTGGTTCATCGGTACCGAGCGCCACAAGATTTGGCTCACCGTCGCCGCCGGCGTATTGCTGGGGTTCGGCGTCACCATGACGTCGGTGGGTGCCGGCGCCCTCGGAGTCGCGGCGCTCGTGGCACTGTACCCCTTGCGGTTACCGTCCGATCGGCTGGTGGCCACCGACATCGCCCATGCGCTGCCGATCACGGCCATCGCAGCCGCCGGTCACGCGGTGCTCGGCCACGTCGATCTGCGCGCGCTCGCCTGTTTACTCGTGGGTTCGATCCCCGGCGTGCTGCTCGCCTCGCGGGCGGCGATTCGCTTGCCGCCGCAGCTCACGCGAACGCTCATTGCCATCATGCTTGCCCTGGTGAGTGCGCGACTGTTCGCGACTTGAATTACCCCTCGTGCAGGCCGCACTCGCGCTTCAAACCGAAGAAGCGCAACTCCTCCATGCTATCCACTTCCGCCAGCGAGCGCGTGGTATGCCAGTCGCCGATGGACAGGTAACCCTTCTCCCACAACGGATGGTAAGGGAGATCGTACTTCTTGAGGTACTGACCCACATCGCGATCGTTCCAATCGAAGAGCGGATGCACCTTGTAACGGCCGCGCTTGAACTCGATGGGCGCGATCTCGGCACGCGTCGCGGCCTGCGCCCTGCGCAGCCCAGAGAACCAGGTTTCAGCGCCGAGGTCCCGTAGCGCTTTATCCAAAGGCTCCTGCTTATTGATGCGGTTGTACTGCTCTATCCCCTCGAGTCCCTGATCCCAGAGTTTGCCAAAACGCGATTCCTGCCACGCGGGCGACGCATCGGAGCGTACCACCTTCAAGTTGAGTTCGAGCCGCTGGGTCAGTTCATCGACGAATCGATACGTCTCGGGAAACAAATAGCCGGTGTCGATCAGGACCACCGGGATCCTCGGGACCACTCGATTGACGAGGTGGAGCATGACCGCGGCTTGAGCGCCAAAGCTCGACGTGAGCACATGTGCTCCCGGCAAGAGCTCAATCGCCTGCTCGACCCGTCGTTCGCTCGAGAGGGATGCGAACGCGTCGTTGACTTTCCGCAGCGCGCCCGCGTCCACGGGTTCGCTGCCGCCCGTTAGCCACCGGGAAAACGCCGATTTTAGGCTCATGATGCAGGAATCATATCGCGCCTGCCCGCCATGACCTTAGCCACAAAAGTCATAAACTCATAACCATTGCTTTGCATCGCTGCGCGCTGGGCCGAGCCACCGCGGCGCGCCGATGAGACGTAGATGCTTTCATTGCAAACCGCGTTGGCATTATGCTGTGGAGACGCGCGAGAACCCATTCGCGGCTTGCGCGCAGGCGGACCTATTTTGACCGAATTCGAAGATTCCTTGGCCAGCGACACCCGGCTCGAGCTTCCCACGCTCGCCGTGGCGCTCGCCATCTACGGCGGCTATTTCGCTGTCACCTGGTTTTATGCGGACTTGCGTTGGTACGTGAGTGCGCCCTTGGTCGCCGTGCTGCTTGCATGGTATGGCTCGCTGCAGCACGAGACGATTCACAACCATCCGACGCCGTCCCGGCGGCTCAATGCACTTATCGCAAGCCTGCCGCTATCGCTGTGGATTCCTTACGGCCTCTATAGGGACACGCATCTGCGTCATCATGAGCACCGCGGCCGCCACTTGACCGACCCCGTCCTCGATCCCGAATCCTTCTATCTCGAGCCCGGCACCGCGTCGCGGCGTAGCGGCGTACTGCAGGCTGTCTACAAGGCCAACACGACTTTGGCGGGGCGCATGCTGCTCGGTCCGATCCTGTCCGCCTATGCGTTCTGGGCGCCGGAGGTCGTCGCGCTCAAGGCCGGGGATCCGCACCGGGTCGCGATTTGGTCACGTCACGTGGTGGGCGTCGCCGTGGTGCTCGTCTGGGTCGTGGGTATTTGTCATATTCCTGCCTGGGTATACCTCGCATTGATGGTCTACCCGAGCGTTTCTTTGGGCCAGCTGCGTTCCTTCGCCGAGCATCGCGCGCATGCCGATCCGCTGCAGCGCACGACGGTGGTCGAAGCACACCCGCTGCTCGCCTTGATCTTCCTCAACAACAATCTGCACATTGCGCACCATGCCCACCCGACGCTGCCCTGGTATCAACTGCCCAGCGCGTGGCGGCAGATGCGCCGCTCCAAATCGGAAGCCGGCCTGATCTTCGCCGGCGGATATGCGCAAATCGTGCGCGGTTATTTGTTTCGACCCGTCATCAGCATCGAGCATCCACAGCCGCGCAGCGCAGAATGATCGGCTCTCCGTGTCGTATCGCGGGGCTTCCGATGTACGACTTTCCCGAACTCGCCGACGCTCACGATGCGCTGTGGACCAGGCTGGCGCGGCGCCTGACCGAGGCGGGAGTCGAGGGCGCTCCCGCCGCATTGACGCGCGACTTAGGCCCTCATGCACTGTGGGGACATCCCCGCCTGTTGCTCGGTCAGGGCTGCGAATACCCCCTGGCCAAGTCCTTTGCGGGTGCGATCCGCGTCGTGGCGACACCTCGCTACGGCGTCCCCGGTTGCGATGGCGCCCTCTACCGTAGCGCCGTCGTGGTGCGCAGCGACGATCCCGCGGCGAGCCTTGCGGAGTTGCGCGGCCGCCGCTGCATCATCAATGAATGGGATTCGAACAGCGGCATGAATTTATTGCGGGCCGCCATCGCCCCGCTGGCCGGTGGTGCGCAGTTCTTCGGCGCCGTGACCGCGAGCGGGGCGCACCGGCGCAGCGCCGAGATGGTGGCGGCCGGACAGGCCGATGTGGCCGCGCTCGACTGCGTGAGCTTCGCGCATTTTCAACGGCTCATGCCCGCGACGACTGCCAAGCTGCGAGTGCTCGCGTGGACACCGCCGAGTCCGAGTCTGCCTTTGATTACGGCGCGCGCGACCGACGCTGCGACGCTGTCGAGCTTGAGATCCTGCCTGCGGGCCGTGGCCGCCGACCCAACCCTGCGTCGCGTGCGCGCGCGGCTATTCCTGGACGGCTTCGATTTGCAACCGCGGCAGGATTTCGCCGTCGTGCTGGAATTGGAGAAGTCGGCCGAACGGTGCGGCTACCCGCAGCTCAGTTGAGGGCCGCTCGCAGGTGGACCCATGAGCGGGTGGACGGTTGATGCGTGATGCCCTAGCATCTGATGCATGCGAACGACGCTCGACATTGCCGACGATGTCCGCGACGACGATGCGTACTAGTAATAGGAATCTCCATGCCGAGCACACTCAAAACTCATTATTGGTCCGCGGTGTTCTGTACGGCCGCGGTGGCGCTGACCTCCGCCGCCTTCGCCGCCGATGGGTTCGGTCCGATGCCGGTCCCCGCCGCCGCTCAGCCGTTCAAGCTCGGGGCGTTGCAGCTCATAGCGCTGCGCGACGCTCAATTCGTCATGCCGAACGACGGCAAGACCTTCGGTTCCGCGGCGGACGTCGCGACTGCCGGCACCCTGCTGAAGGCAAGCAACCTGCCGGAGGACCGAGTGACGCTCAGCGTGAACGCGCTCCTGGTGCGCGATGGGAAACGCGTCATCTTGATCGACTCGGGGCTCGGCCCGGCGGTGCATGGTGTATTGATGGCGAGCCTCGGTGCAGCCGGCGTGGCCCCCGACGAGGTGACGGACGTGCTGATCACGCATTCGCATTTCGACCACGTCGGCGGGCTCGCGAGCGCGGACGGCAAGCCGGCATTTCCGAACGCCGTCATTCGGATGTCGACGGCCGAGTGGGATTGGATGAAGAACCAGACGGATGCGGCCGCTCTGGTCAAGATCATCGACGGTCATGTGCAAACGTTCACGCCGGGAGCAACCATCGCGCCGGGCGTGACTTCGGTGGCATTGAACGGCCACACGCCGGGTCACGTGGGCTACGAAATCACCTCCGGCAAGCAGAGCCTGCTCGACATCGGCGACATGGCGCATAGCTCGGTGATCTCGTTGAAAAAACCCGAGTGGGCCATGCAGTACGACAACGACAAGACCACGGCCATGGCGACACGCAAAGCGACATTCATTCGGCTCGCGAAATCGCATGAATGGGTCTTCGCGCCGCACTTCCCGTATCCCGGAGTCGGTCACGTCGTGGCGGAGGGCGATGCCTACACCTGGGTGCCGGGAGTGCCGTAGCCACTGCGGGGACATCGGTCAGCTCCCATTGAAGGAGATGTGTATCGCGCAGTCCGGTGTAGCTGCAATCCATTTACGATCTGCGGACAGCGGAACGTTCCGCCGCAACGAAGCGTGCCGTGCGGGAGATTGAACCCCTCAAAATGGCGTCCCCACGGGGATTCGAACCCCGGTCGCATCCGTGAAAGGGATGTGTCCTAGGCCTCTAGACGATGGGGACGCAGGCCTTAAAAATCAGTCAACCGATACTCTAAATTCTGGTGGAGCCAGGCGGGATCGAACCGCCGACCTCTTGCATGCCATGCAAGCGCTCTCCCAGCTGAGCTATGGCCCCGGAGGCGCGGCACCATACCTGACGCCACCGCTACCGGTCAAGACAATGAATGGACCGTCCCCGCCTGGGGCGGATAGTCGAGGGCAACGATGGCGGCCCCAATTCGGTGGGGGACTTTACGGGGCAGCCGGCCGACCAAACGGCGCTATCCGGCCTCGAGGCCTTGACTTCAGGCCTTCTCGGCCAGTTTCTCGTCGATCAAACTGACGATTTCGCCGACGGCGCGCAGTTCTTCGACCTCCGCCGCGTGGAAGCTGATTCCAAACTCGGTCTCGATGGCGACGACGATATTGACGTGGTTGAAAGAGTCCCAGCCTTCCACGTCCTCCGCGGTCGTGCGCATCGTGATCACGAGATTCGGCTGGTCGAGGATGCCGGCAATGCAATCCCGGACCTTCGCGAGTATTTCGTTGTTATTCAACTGATCGTCCCCCTTTGATTTCATCGCTCCGTCCGCCGTCCACGCTGCGCAGGGCGGGATACTGGCGCGCAAACAGTTCTTCGCTGAGGACATCCTCCAGCCTCGCCCTGACGCCGCTCTGGCTGAATATATGGTCCGCCCCGTCCATGACATGGATGCGGCAGCGTGAACCCACCCGCTTCACCGAGGAACCGGCCAAATGCCTGAGCAGTCCGGGGCCGGCGTCGCCGCGAGCGAACACGAAAACCATTTCAATGCCGCGCGCCGCAATAGCCTCCAACTCGTAACCGAGGTCGCCCGGCAATGGGATACGCAAAGCGCGCGCCGTGTTGCAAAGGGCCGCTCTAGTCGCCACCTGGAAATATTCCGCATAGAGCTTGACCAGACGACCCACATTGACCTGGCGCGTGATCAATTTTTTCCAGAAATCCGACGGTATGACCTGCTCGAGATACGTGCGCGGATTGTGAACGAAGCCCAACCAGGTAAGATCCTGCAGAGTCATGCCTTCGTGCCAGCGGAAATTGAGCGGATTCACCATCAACACGCGACGCACCGGAAGTCCCGCAGCCGCGGCACGCAGCGAATGGAACGCACCCGAGCACAAACCGCCGAGCGTGATGTTGGTGATGCCGTATCGGTCGCGAAGGAACTCTATGGCGACTCGGACATCATCGAGAGCCGCCGGCGAATAGACTTCGCCCTCAGGACGGTCGCGGCGGGTATCGCTGTCGCCGAGTCCGGCCAGATCCAACCTCAAGACCACGTAACCGCGGCGTGCCCAGCGCCGCGCGAGCGTGACATACATGCGGTTCGGGCCGATGTGATGGGTCGCGCCGGCATTGAGGAGAATCATGCCTCGTCGTCGCGGTTCACCCGCGCGCGGCTCGGTCACGATGGCGAACAAGCGCGATTCCGAGGGTATGACTACCGCGGTCTCGGTCAACTTCGCCCCCGGCGCGGTGATCTCGTAAGCGAGCTGTAAGACCTTCGAATTCCGATCGTCTCTATGCACGGCACTCTCGCGGCGCGAAGCTCCCGCCGGTTCCGGTGCCGCCCGGGCCAGATCGCGCAGCCATTCTCGAGTTGCCGCAATCATCCCTTGGGGAATTACGCTGAAATGCGGGGCCGTCATCATCATTCTGACGAAACCAGGCTGCGGCTCGTATCGGGTATTGACTCCGGATTGCGTCAACGCGTCGGCCCAGGCTCGCGCGCCGGGCAATTCCTTGCGATCGACGATGAGCACTTCGCGCACCGGCGGCAAGGAAATTTGCGACAGCTCGACTTGCGAGAGTGAGGCAACGGTGGCGGCGGAGAGCAGAAAGCCGCTCACCTCCAGCGAACCGTCGGCCGGTGCGGATGCATCGGTCGCTGCGGCCAGTTGAATGGTGCGCATTTCACGCAGGTAGCGTTTGCCGCTGGTTATCGGTGCCACAACGATCAGCGCCTCGGCTCCGCTCCCCGCAGCGGCGAGCGCGGCGATGACCGCCCCCAAGCGAAAGCCGAGCAGGCCCACCCGTGCGACACCGGTGCGCCGACGCAACTCTTCCGCTGCCGCGACCACGTCCCGCGTCCAAGTTTCCAGTTGATTGGCCGAAGGATCGATCTCCTCTGAATCGCCGGTGCCCAAGTAGTCGAAGCGCAGCGTGGGTACGCCGATCGCGGCGGCTTCTTCCGCAAACGCCCGCACGCTGCGGTGCGAACAGACGGCCTCATAGCCGAACGGCTTGCAGAGTACTAAACCCAAGTCCCCCATGGGCAACGCGTCGGGCCGATGGAGCCAGCCGAACAGTGAGTGAGGTCCGGAGGGAAAATACAACGGCTCAGGGCCGTGCATGGCGTCGAAAGAGATATCGCTCGCCGCATCGGCGCTCGCCGGTTCTGTCAGCACGGCACCAGGCATACGCTACATCGATAAGATCTGATCGAAATGATTCATCACGACAGGGACCGCCCATCACCGTAACGGACTTTTAAAATTATTCTAACTCACACCGCGCGCGAAGCATCGAATCCCGTCACAAGCCATTCAAGCGGCCAAATCAAGCGGTACGACTGCATTAAGTCAACCGATCCCGATCGCGGCCGGAGACTCGTTTTTTACTGTAAACCCGCGTACATAGCCACCGCTAATAACATTATCTACTGAGATCATATTCGGCGGTGACGCCGGCTCGAGGCACTGATGAACGGCGGCACGATCAATCGTAAAATGTGTCGAGCAGTTGTCAAAGCGATGCGTACCGAGTGTGTCATGCTGAAAAAGGCGCATTACATCGACGGTTTGCAATGAGCTTTCGCGGTTATGTCACTGTTTTATTGGTCGCCTTCATCGGCTTGAGCGCCGCCAATCAGCTGTATTGGCGGGCGGAGCGCTTGAGTTGCTGGTCGGGCGGCTACGCGCAGAACGCCTGGCTCGCCTACTGTAACTCGGAAAAATACGGTGTCTATGACCCGGACGCCGTGTGGTTCGGCACAGAGCCCGACATCGCCACCGGCATCGACAAAGCCCAGGTTCTCACCTTGAGTGACAGCCGCCTGCAAAACGCGCTGTCCATCGGCGGTGCGAGCGAATGGTTTTCCAACCATCATTTCCGCGCCTACTTCTTGGGCCTACCGACCGAAGAGAGCGGCTTCGGAGAACTCCTGTGGGAGAAATACAAACCGCACCCGCGGGTCGTGATTTTCGATGCGAGTCCGTACTTCACGGGAGGCTTGGGCTGGTCGGAGACCTCGATCATCGAGGATCCGCAAGCGAGCAAGGAGCAACTCGCGGACTTGAAGAGCTTCCAGGACTTTCACCAATCCTTCTGCGGCAAAATACCGGCGGTGTGCGGACAGAATTTCGCCTACTTCAAATCCCGCGACGACGGCCATTGGATCTTTCCGGATCCCGACTTCCGGCCGCTATGGGGCCGGCGCAGCGTGCCCAACAATCGCTCGGTGTTTCCGACCGAATCGATACCGAACGAATTCCTGCCGCTTTATCCGGAATACTTGAAGCACGCGCAGAACCTGATTTCGAAGATCGACGTGCCGCGCCACTGCATCGTCATCACTCACGTCCCCAGCGACGATGCATTGGGGAGCCTCGCGCCTTACTTGAGCAAATCGCTGGGGGTGACGCTGATCGAACCGCAAGTGCCCTCTCTCGCAACCTTCGATCGGGCCCACTTGACGCCTTCGAGTTCGCGTCAATGGACGCAAGCGTTTCTGCAACAGCTGGAGCCCGTTTTGGACTCTTGCATCCGCGCCGCCACTTGAGGCCGCGCTATTTCTGGTGGCTTTCGTAGAGCTTGACGAAATCGCCGAATGTCACCGGGAAAGAGTCGATGGATTCGAATGGATCGAACCCCAAGGCGTCTTCCAGCCGAGCGACGACCAGGGCAAAACTGAGCGAGTCGAGCCCGGAATGCAGCAGCTTCAGATTATCCGATAGGGGAGAGAGCTTGCGTTCTTGTTCGACGGCGACCTCTTCGAACACCGACGTTATTGTTGATCTGATCGACATCCTCGTGGCTCCATTTCGCTTGGCTTCTTGTGAGTAAAATGCAAATAGCTCCCGCGATTATCTGGGAAAGTTCGCTACCAGACAAACAAAAGCGCGATTTTTTCCGCCGGAGTGAGACGCGTGGCTCTGAATCGCGTCTTGGACCAGACTTAGGCTAGCATCGGAAGAGTTCAACCGCGGATTTGCGTCAAGCGCAAACGTCGTCGATGCTATTTAATTCCAATATATTTCTCTACGCCTTCCTGCCCATCTGCCTGATCGGCTATTACGCGCTGGCGCACCGCTACGGGCCGAGGCCGGCCAAGATCTGGCTTTGCGCGGGTTCGTTCGTCTTTTACGGCTGGTGGAATCCGGCATTCATCCTGCTGCTCTTGGGCTCGATCGCATTCAATTACACGCTGAGCCTCTACCTGGTCGGGGACGAGCACGCGCCATCCGGGCGTCAAGGCAAGATTCTGGCGGCGGGCGTCGCCGCGAATCTGCTGCTGCTGTTCCATTACAAATATTTTTTTCCGCTGCTCGGATTTTTCCATGCCCTGGGATGGACCCACGTGGACTATGGCTCGGTCATTCTGCCGATCGGGATCTCGTTCTTTACGTTCACCCAGATCGGTTATCTGGTCGATTGCCGCCAGGGCTTGGTGCCCGACCGCGGCTTGCTCAACTATGTTTTGTTCGTGACTTTCTTTCCGCATTTGATCGCGGGCCCGATCCTGCATCATCGCGAAATCATGCCGCAGTTCGCGAAAGACTCGACCTATCGGCTAAAGATCGAGAATGTGGGCGTCGGATTGACGCTGCTCACGATCGGATTGATCAAGAAAGTCATGCTCGCGGACAGCATCGCACCCTGGGCCGAGACCGGTTTCGCTCATGTGCGGGACTTGGGCTTCATTCAGGCTTGGTCGGTGGCCCTCGCCTATTCGATGCAGTTGTACTTCGACTTCTCGGGCTATTCCGACATGGCGATCGGACTCGGCATCATGTTCGGGATTCGCCTGCCGCTCAATTTCAATTCGCCCTACAAAGCGCTATCGATCATCGATTTTTGGCAGCGCTGGCACATGACCCTGACGCGCTACCTGACTCTGCTGCTCTATAATCCGATCGCGCTTTGGATCACGCGCTACCGGCAGCGCGCGGGCATGTCCATGAATCGGCAGGCGGCAATGACACCGCTCGGGTTCGCGAGCATGATCGCGTTGCCGACGTTCACGACGATGTTCCTGGCGGGGATCTGGCACGGTGCGGGGCTGCAATTCATAGTCTACGGCGTGCTGCAAGGCATCTTCCTGACGACCAATCACTTGTGGAGACTGTTCCACAAGCCGCTCAACGTGAACGCGCCGGGCTCCTCGGTGACTATGTATTCGGTGTTGTGGCGGCTGACGCTCACGTATTGCGCGGTTCTGCTGGCGCAGATCGCGTTTCGGGCCAACAACGTGTCCGATGCACTGCAGCTCGTCGAGCGGATGATCGGACTACACGGCTCCGGCTTGCCCCTGACCATACCGCTCGGGGACGTCAAGTACTTAGGAGCGCTCTCCGGGTGGATTCTGCATCACAACATTCTGGTGGTGGGCCTGCGCAGCGCCTACAATTCGGCCACTTTGCCGCTGCTGCACAATTACTTGCTCATCATCGGACTCGGACTGATCGCTTTCTTGGCGCCGAACGCCTACCAGATACTGGATAAATGGTCGCCCGCGCTGAACAAGGTCAAGCCGATGCGCTGGCGGTTCTTGGCCTGGCGTCCGACATGGTTCAGCGCGCTGGGCGCCGGGTCGCTGCTGTTCGCAGCCACCCAGCACTTCAACCAGACCGCCCGATTCCTCTACTTCCAATTCTAGAGTTCACTTATGTTATGCACGGAACTGCGATGGTCCGCTCAATACATCGGAGCTACGCCGTGGCACAATCCTCTAAAGGACACATTCACGGCGTGAAGCCGGTGGCGCCGCGGCCCCACCCCGACGCTGTGAGGCGCCGATATTGCTGTACTATCAATGGTGTAGGCCACGATGTCGCGTAATCTCGTGGAGTTGAACATGCGATTTGGAGAAATGCGCTTGGGTCTTCGATCGATACTGCACTGCGTCAGAACGCTCACCTTGACGCTGGCCGTGCTGTTGCCGGTTTGCCAATGGGCGGCCGCGGCGCCCGCAGACAACGTCCCCGCAAACACCGCCGCCGAGGCATTGGCGGAGAGCCATCGCTTGGTACAATTGGGGGCCGGCGACAGCGTCACTTTCTCGGTTTTCGGCCAGCCGGACATGACGACGACCACCTTCGTCGCCGACGACGGAAGCCTCGCGGTACCACTTGCCGGGCCCGTACAGGTCGGCGGCCTGTCGCCGGCGGAGGCGAGCCAGCGCATCGAGAAGGCACTGCGCGACGGTAAATACTTGGTCGACCCGCATGTGACGATTTCCGCGATCGTGTCCCGCAGTCAGCGAGTCGCCGTGCTCGGCGAAGTCGGCCACCCGGGCCGCTTCGTGATCGAGTCGAATATCGACATATTGGACCTGCTCGCCGAAGCCGGCGGTGTCACCGAGAACGCATCGGATGTAGTTTATCTGTTGCGCCCCGACAAGAGCGGCAACGTGGTCCGCACCGAAATCAGCTTGAAGGCCATGGCGCGCGGCGCAAGTGCCGGTGCCGGTCTGTCCATCAAGGGCGGAGATTCGATTTATGTGCCGCGGGCGGAACAGTTCTATATCTATGGTGAAGTCACGGCGCCGGGCAAGTTCCGGGTCGAGCCGGGGATGACGGTCGTGCAAGCGATCGCTCGCGCCGGCGGACTCACGCCGCGCGGCAGCCAACGCCGCGTGGAAATCAAACGCCTGCAGTCCGATGGCAGCTACACCACGTCGAGCGCCAAGCTCGACGAACCCGTTCGTGCGGATGACGTCATCCGGGTCAAGGAGAGCATTTTTTGAGATCATCCAGACAAGTACCGGTTTTGGCCGTATCGGCCGTCCCGGTGACCAGAGAGCCCGCTCCGACATTCAACACGTCCGAGGCGGGCGCCGCGAATCCGGGACCGTCATTGACGCAGATCTCCTCGATCCTGTGGGCGTATCGAAAACATGCCTTGGTGATTTTGGCGGCGGTTCTGATACTGACCGGGCTGATCATCAAATTGCTGCCGAAAACCTACACGGCGACGGCGACGCTGATGGTGAGCTACGAGAATAGCGATCCGCTTGCGACCAACCAGCAAGCCCAGGTCACGCCGATGTTCACGTATATGTCGACCGAAGTTCAGCTCATGCAAAGCGCCGAGGTGCTGCTGCCCGTCATCGAAAAATTGAAGCTGACTCAGGACAGCTACTATACGTCCGGCTACAGCGGCGACGGCAGCTCCCTGGCGGACTACGTCAAGGAGATCCTGGCCAAGGATTTGGATATCCAGACAGGCAAGGCCAACAGCCAGCTGATTTACGTCACGGCTGCGGCACATTCTCCGGAGTTGGCGGCGCAAATCGCCAATACTCTGGTGGAGATCTACATGGATCAGGAACGTTCACGCATGAGCGGACCTGCGAGCGAGCGAGCCAAGCGCTATGCGCAAGAGCTGGCGGAACTCAAGAACAAAGTCAGCATCGCGCAAGACCAGGTAACCGCGTTCCGGCAGCGCACCGGAGTCACCGACGCGGCCGCGAACAACAAGAATGCCGAAGCGGACCTCTTGGCGAGCCTCGAGGCGCGTTTGCAGGAAGTGCAAAACACCCGCCGTAGCGCCGAAGTCAAAGCGGAGGCGAATCAAAAACTCGGCTCGACCGCGGCCGCATCGGCGACGATTCAAGCGCTTCGCACTCAGATCAACACCGAACAAGCGCAGCTCGCGCAAATGCGCGCCACCATGGGCGTCCAACATCCCAAAGTGATCGAGTTGCAGAACCAGATCGACGCCAACCAGCGAATGCTCGACTCGGAGTTCACCAACGTTTCCGCCGGTGCCGCCTCGGATGTGACTGCGGCGCGCCAGCTCGAGGCGAAATTGCAAGCCGCGATCGAACAGCAGCGCGCGAAAGTGCTTGCCATCAGCCGGTTGCAAGACGAAGGCACCAAGTACGTGCTGGAATTCGAGTCGGCGCAAGCCGTCTACAAGCGCGCGCTCGACGGTTACGATCAAATCATGTTCGCAAGCGTAGGGCACGCCAACAACATCAGTCTCGTCAGTCACGCCGTGCCGGCGCAAACGGAGACCAAGCCGAACAAGGTAAAACTGCTGTTCCTCGGTTTGCTCGCCGGAATCGTTGCCGGTCTCCTCGGGCCCATGGTCTATGAGCTGATCCTGAACCGCCGCATACGCTGCCGCGATGACTTCGAACGCGGGTTTGCGATCCCCGTACTGATGGAGTTCGATCCCATCCCCTCAGCCCGAGTTGCCGCATGAACGCCCCCTCCCCCCACGAACAGTCCTTCGACAGCGACAAGGAACTGCGCGCGGTCCTCATTTCGCACTTCAACTTGACGCCTGACACGGTCGACAAGATTTACGCGGAGATGCAGGTCTCGGAAATGAGCTTCACCGATGTCGCGCTGCGCCTGGGGTTCGTGACTCCGGAACAGATCACGGAAGCGCTGCTGCGGACACGTGGCGGCCTTGCCCAGAACGAGGCCGGGCTCATCGAATCGGTCATTCGCAGGGTATCGAGCGACAGGCGAGTCGTCGTCAAGCATGGCGAGGATGTCAAACCCGGCGAGCAGCTGATCCTTGCGCACGATCCGTATAATCCACGCAGCGAAAGGATCCGCGCGCTGCGAACCGAACTGCTGCTGCTCAACGAAGGCGCGCGCGGCGCCAACATCGTTCCCGTGATCAGTCCGTGCTCGGGCGAAGGCCGCTCCCAGCTCGCCGCGGAGCTCGCCATCTCGTTCGCGCAGCTCGGCCGCCGTACCCTGCTCGTCGATGCGGACATGCGCAAGCCGAAGCAGCACGTGTTGTTTTCGACCAGCAACGAGAACGGCCTGTCGCGGTCGATTTCCGCGGGCGAGAAGCCGTTTTTCCATCCCGTGGTCGGATTACCCCTCATGCACTTGCTGACCGCGGGTCCGATACCGCCAAACCCCTTGGAACTGCTGTCGGATGGGCGATTCGAAAAGCTGCTGACGGAATGGCGCAATACCTACGAGTTCATCGTCATCGATACGCCGCCGGTCTCGATTTGCGCCGACGGCATGGCGATAGCCACTCTGGCCGCCCGCGTGCTGCTGGTGAGCCGTGCACAGCACACGTCCTACAAGACCACCCGCGATATGCTGAGGCGCCTGGAAACGACCCAATCGAATATCCTCGGCGCCGTGCTCAATCACTTCTGAGTGAAGACATCCGGAGTTAGACGCGGAGCGTTCCTCCGGATGTTGAGCGGCGGGGTCGCGGTTCAGGCGATCATCTCCGCGGCCAATTTCATCGTCGGCCTGCTGTTGATCAGGCGCTCACCCGATGCGCAGTACGGATACTACGTACTCATCGCCACCGCGATCTTGCTCTCGACCACGATTCAAGGCGCATACATCCAGCCGGCCATGATCCTGCGCCTGACTCGCTACGACAAGGACGGGCGCGCCAATCTCATCGGCAGCCTGATGCGGGATCAGAACCGCCTCGTCCCCTACGTCGTCGGAACGGCAGTAATCTTCGCCGTCGTACTGCAGGTCACGGGTCACTTGGGATTCACATTGGCGGCCATCTTCGTCGGTGGGACTGCGGCGGTCGTCGCGGCGCTGCGGCGCGAATTTTTCCGCATGGTGCTGTTCGCCTACCGGTGCCCCAACGATGTACTGAAATCAGACTTCGTCTATTGCGTGTTGCTGGTACTGGGGGCGTACCTGGCGACTTTGACGGCGATACCCGCCGCGGTCGCCGCCCTGACGCTGGCGGTCTCCGCACTGGTCGGCGGTTCGCTGTTGTCCAAAGCGCTGTGGCGTCACGAGGCATGGAACCCGAAGGCGCCCACCGGCATGCTGCGGGAAATCGCTCCCCAAGGGGCTTGGTCTTCTTTCGGCGGCGGCGTTCACTGGCTGTTCAGCCAAGGCTACAACTACCTGGTCGCCGGCGCGCTCGACGTCACGGCCGTCGCCGCGCTCGCCGCGACGCGCCTGCTGATCATGCCCGTCGGCCTGCTGTCGACCGGCATCGGCACGCTCATGCTGCCGACCGTATCGCGGTGGACGAACGAACTCGGCGCGAAGACGGTGTTCAGCCGGCTGATTCTGTTTGCGGGGGGACTCGCGGCCACGGCATCCATTTATCTGCTCATCATGTGGCTGGCGCGGGACTGGATTTTCGTGCACGTCCTCAAGCGCGACTTTGCGCATCGCGACCTGCTGCTGAGCGTGTGGTTGGCGATCGCTCTGGTCCAGGTGCTTCGCGACCAGCTGATTTATTTCTTGGTGGCGCGGGCGCATTTTCGACTGACCTCCTCGATAACGCTCGTGAGCGCGATCGTGTCGTTTGCGGTCAGCCTCGTGGCAATGCACCAGCTCGGCGTGATCGGCGCATTGCTCGGCTTGCTCACGGGCGAGGTGTTGAACGTCGCGGGTATCATTTATTTCTCGGTGCGCGAGGCGAGGCAGGCCCCGGAAGGCCTGCCTCCCAACAGCGGCATAAAAGACAGCTCGCGCGTCGCCGACAGCATCAATTCACCGTGAATCCGACGTTGTCGATGTAGTAGGTGTTGGCGCTGCCGCCGTCGTCGGTCAGCGAGAACTTGTACATATTGGTGCGCTGCATGTTGATGGTGGTGCCCGCCGGCACGCTCGCCGACTTGTTGAGGTTGTAAGTCCCCACGCCGCCTTTGCCCGAACCGAACGAGTTGATGGTGGTGTCGGCCGGAATGCCGGGGCCGGTGAGCCACGCGGTGGTCTGCACCGACATGCCGGGGTTCACCGCGGTGACGGTCAAGGTGGTGCCGGAAATCGACCCGACGAAGGAACCGGTGCCGACCGCCAGATCCGGGTTGAGCGGAATCTTGTAGGTCGCCCACTGCCCGACGACCGGTGCCGGACCGTAATTGCCGGGCAACTCCACCGGCGCATTGTTGTACACATCCCCTTGCGGCAATCGCGAGATGATGTTGAGCCGCCATTTCTGATTGGCGATGGTCGGCTTCAAGTCCAGGATCATGTACTTGAAGGCGCCGATCTCCGCCGCCCATTCGGGCGAGGCGGTGCCGCCTGAGAAAGGCTGATAGTAGCCTCCCGGGATCGAAGCGATCGCAATGTCGTAGGCCCCGGTCTCCGGGGTGCCGGCGGTATCTTTATAGTTCGCCGTCACATCGGAGTAATCGTTCACGCCGCCCTCGCCCCAGAAGTAGCTGCCGTTGTGGTACTCCCAGTAGATCAGATTGGTCGCCTGTGCTCCTTCGTTGCCGCTCGCATCCACCGCGGAGACGGTATAGGAATAGATCGTGGCCGGAGCGGCAAACGTGGTCGGCACGGTCGCATTGGTCGCGGCCGAATCCGTATAGGTCGTGCCGGTCGTACTCGCGTACGCCACGCCGTTGCGATAGATCTTGTAGCTCGCCGCTCCGGAGGAGGCCGACCAGCTGAGCGTCTCGGAATTCGCGCCCTCATTGGTGAGCAGGAAATTCGTCGGTGCCGGCGGTCCGCCCGAACCCCCTGAACCGCTTGAACCGCTGCTCGAACCGGTGATCGTCACGGTGGCACTCGAGGGAGCGCTGAGCGTTGCGCCGCCGGTCGGACTCGACAGTGCCGCGGTGAACGTCTTGCTGCCGGAGAAAGGCGTCGCATTGCTGATGGCGACCGAGAACGTCTTCGAGGCCGCATCGCCATCCGCCCAGGTGAGCGTGCCGTTCGAAGCCGTAAAGTCCGTGCCCGACACCGCGCTCGCACCGCTCGTCGCGTACGCGACACTCACCGCGCCGCTCGAGCCGCCGGTGCGATTCACCGTCAAGGTCACCGAGCCGGCGCTCTGCATCACCGCGTCGCTCGAGGTTGAGAGTTGCAGGCTGCCCACCGCGCTCGCGGCATCCCCGCTGATCGAGACGATGGCGCTGCTCGGGCTCGCCAGCGTCGCGCCGCCGCCCGCCCCGGAGAGCGTCACGGTGAAGGACTTGGCGCCCGCAAACGGCGTCGTATTGCTGATCGGGATCGACACCGTCTTCGCCGTCGCATCCCCGTCAGCCCAGTTCAGCGTGCCGCTCGAAGCCGTAAAATCCACGCCCGACACCGCCGTCGCGCTTGCCGTGGCGTATGCCACGCTCACCGCGCCCGCCGAGCCGCCGCTACGCGTCACGCTCACCGCCACGCTGCCCGCGCTCTGCGATACCGCGAAGCTCGCCGCCGACAGCTCGAGCGCGCCCACCGGCGCCGAGGCATCGCCGTTGATCGTCACGCTCGCGCTGCCCGGGTTGCTGATCGTGGCGCCCGCACTCGGCTGCGACAGCGCGACGTTGAACGACTTGCTGCCGGTGAACGGGGTCGTATTCATGATGGCGACTGAAAACGTCTTCGCTTGCGCATCGCCATCCGCCCAAGTCAAGGTGCCGCTGGTCGCCGCATAATTCGCACCCGCCGTCGCCGTCCCATTGCTGGTCGAATAAGCCACGCTCACGGCGCCGCTCGAGCCGCCGGTTCGATTGACGGTCACCGGCACCGTACCGGCAGCCTGGTTGACCGTGCTGTTGGAGGCGGCGAGGTTCAAGCTGCCCGTCGCCGCCGACGCGTCGCCAGCGATGGTGACCGCAGCGCTCGCCGGGCTGCCGAGAGCGGCCCCCGACGTAGGGTCCGAGAGCGCGACGCTGAAGGACTTGGTCCCCGCGAACGGTTTTGCATTGCTGACGGCAATCGAAAACGTCTTGGGCGCAGGGTCGCCGTCGGCCCAGTCCAGAGTGCCGCTCGCGGCCGTGAAATCCGTGCCCGCCACCGCGCTCCCGTTGGTGGTGGCATAGGCCACACTGACCGAGCCGCTCGACCCTTGCGACCGATTGACGGTCACCGTCAAGGCGCCCGCGCCTTGCGCCACCGTGTAACTGGAGGCGGCGAGTTGCAAATCGCCGATGGCCGCCACGCCGTCGCCGGCAACGGTCACGGTGGCGACACCCGGATTACCGATGCGCGCCGCGGAGCTCGGGCCGCCGAGCCAGACCTTGAACGCTTTGGCACCGAGATACGGCTTCGCATTACTGATGCGCACCGTGATCGTCTTCGAGGTCGAATCGTTTTCGGCCCAGGTGAGAGTGCCGAACGCAGCCGTATAGTCCTGCCCCGCGACGGCGGTCACGTCGGCGGTGCCGTAGTTGACGGTGACGGCGGCGCTCGCCGAGCCCGTGCGGGTTACGCTCAGCGAGACGGATCCCGCGCTTTGCGCGGCCGCGTAATTCGAGGCGGCCAATGTGAGCAGCGCGTGGTGCCAGGAGGCGCCAACTTGCGCGTCTTGCTGCGCTGTGATGCCGGCGGTTTGCCGTGCAGCCATCGTCGACGTGGAGGCGGCCGCCCCCGTGGTCGGATTGGAAGTCGTGCTCGTGCCGCTGCAAGCCGCGACCGCCGTCGCGAACATCACCATCGCCGCGAACCGAAAGTTTTTTCCCACGCGCATGATCCGATTCATATCTGTACTCCGTCTGGCCAGAATTGGCCTCCGTCGCGGCGGGACATGGATGTCGGGTATGACGACGGCGCGCATTGGCGAATTCCCGTCGGCAACCCCGCTATCTGTATCTCGTGGATCCACAGACCGGAGGCTTTGCGTCACCGCCTCTCGGCGGATTTGCGCTGTCGGGTTTCAGTAAACCTGGCGCGGAGTGCTTGCGCAATTGTCGGCGAATTAAGACTGCCGTGTCCTACACGCGCTGTTATTCTCTTATTGGAACATTTATAAAAGACTTAGTTTTACGGCATTTCCTGTGGCTTCCCGCGCTCCGCAACGATCGGAATGACCGCATGCACGAAACATCACTCGCGGAAAATAATTTTCGAGGACGAAAATATTTTTTGTGTTGGCGGCGATTGCGCGGCGCGCCGCAGTGAACGGCGCGCGGTGTGCTCACGCATATTGTCGGCGAATGAAGACGAATGATTGGCGACCGTCTGCATTTGGTGACATCCACCGGTGACATCAACGACGCGATGAACGATGTATTGACATAACCCGCGACGATTCGACGCTTGGCGTCGCCTTTGAGACCAGCGACTCACCGGCGACGTGAGTCGCCATGATGAGTGCGATCGCTGTTCTATGACTGAGCAGGCCCGCGCGGACTCGCGCGGTCGGGTGTGAAATTTCTACAATGCAAAGCCGACGTCACTGACCGACGTTATCAAAATGTCGTGAAGCCCACGTTGTCGATGTAGTAGACATTCCCGGCGCCGCCGGTCTCGTCGATCAGCGAGAACTTGTACATGTTCGTGCGCTGCATGTTGATGGTGGTGCCGGCGGGAACGCTCGACGGCGAGGTCGAGCATGTCGCCCCCCCGTTCGTCCAAGTAGAACAATCGGTATAGGTGCCGGTGCCGCCTGTGCCCGAGCCGAACGCAGTGATGGCCGTGGGCACGGTCACGCCCACACCGGTGAGCCACGCCGTGGTCTGCACCGACATGCCGGCGTTCACGCTCGTCACGGTGAGCGTGGCGCCGGAGATGGAACCGACGAAGGAGCCGGTGCCGACAGCGAGGTCTGGGTTGAGCGGAACCTTGTAGTGCCCCCACTTGCCGACCACCGGCGTCGGGCCGTAATTGCCGGGCAACTCGACCGGCGCATTGTTGTACACGTCCCCTGGGGGTAGCCGCGAAATGATATTGAGCTGCCATTTCTGATTGGCGATGGTCGGCTGCAAATCCAAGATCATGTACTTGAAGGCGCCGATCTCCGCCGCATACTCGGGCGACGCGGTGCCGCCCGAGAAAGGCTGATAGTAGCCTCCCGAAACATTCGAGGAGATCGAAATGTCATACGCTCCGGATTCCGGGTTGCCGGCGG
>Ga0116229_10000281_pt1 | contig 61319 bp, 42 predicted proteins | sample S1TSphgellanicum_3_FD_87313 | JGI IMG/M metagenome (GOLD analysis project Ga0116229, IMG submission 87313) | Host-associated microbial communities from peat moss isolated from Minnesota, USA - S1T2_Fc - Sphagnum magellanicum MG | ecosystem: Host-associated > Plants > Peat moss > Unclassified...
CTTTTCTTTTGTGGTTCTCTTTTTTTTTTTTTTTTCTCCATTGCTCTCTTATTTTTTTAATTGTTTCAAAGTTTTTTTTTTTTTTTTTCTATCTTTGGTTTTTTTTCATTTTACTTTTGTGTTTTTCCGCCACAGTTTCATTTATATTCTTTAAGTTTTACTTGTGTGTAGGTTCTTGGGAGGCATTTAGTTACACAACTTATAACAATGTGCAATATCACACTCCTTTATACACTTTTCATTTAAGTTTATTTTTTGGTCTTGCTTTTGTTCATCTTTGCTTATGGTTTGTTTGTTTTCTTTGCTTTTTACTTATGTGTGGATCAAATTTTGGGAGGTGTTCAACCACATAGCTTGCAACTATTTTGTTTTCTTGCTTTCTTTTTATTTTGTTTGTTGTATTTGCATTTTGTTTGTGTGTGCATCGTTCTTTTGAAGGCACTCAAATATTTTGTTGCTATTATTATTGTTTGCAAGTCATGGATTATCAAATTTATGTTTTATTAATGATTTGTATAGTGTTGGTTGTTGGAATCTTGTAAGAAATTCTTTAAAGAGCAAGCTCATTAGCTTCCAAATTCATTGATATGGATAGAATGAGTAGCCCACAATTTTTTTTGGACCTTAGTTCATTCTAGCCTTTGCTTCTTTCATCAATATAGGTTGTCAAATGCACGTAATATTATGTTAGTTGATTTAGGGCATTGGGTGAAGCCCAAGATCACAAGATGGGGGGTTTGCATGCTATGGTGTACACAAAAAACTATCACAAGTTGATAGTTTTTAGTACCTATCCAAGTTTCATGCATCATGGTGAAAATTTGGAAAATCATTTTCATTGAAATTTTGTAATAGATGATGGTTATGTGCTAATCTAGCATTATGTTGTGAAATCAATGAACATATGATTGATATAATAGTCCAACAAAATATTATTTTGATTTGTAGAGCCTTGAAACATCTTTGCAATTCCAATAGAAGGACTAAGAAGTATTACATTTAATGATTTTTTTTTCATAAATTTTTACACATACAAAAAAGAAACCATAAAAAAAAAGATCTTCACTATCAAAGTTTTCAAAAAAAATTAATGTCATGGAATTTTGATGATAAGATTTTAAAATGTTCCTTAGTACATTGCAGTATGATAATGTTGATGATTATTATTTTTTTCGGCTAAACAATTCTTCCATTGAATATTTACTTGGGTGAATTTTGTTTAATCATTTGACAAAAATAATTTGAAGTTCTGAATTTTTTTAAAAATGAAAAACTACTATCAAATAAGAGTTTTTTAAACCCTTTATTAAATTATTGGTTTGCATTTACACGAATGCACAATTATGACTCAATTTCATATTCATGGTTCTTATGATTTCTTTTAATTTTGAAGCCCAAATCATGTATATGAAATCTTTAAAATAATAGTGAATGAAATCTTATGTGTTGTTACTTTTGATACTATATGTAGTTCCAATTTTTAAACAAATTATTCACACCATAGCATGCAATGCCTGATGATTATCTAAATTTCTTTTGATAAAATTTGATGAAGAAAATTTTAAGGGATTTGATGTACCAAATTTTCACATGACTAATATTACCTTGTTTAAAATTGCAAATCAATTGAAGCCCATCATTCAAAAACATAACACAAAGTATAGGAAAGTAGTTCCAATGGAAATTTGAATATTGTATGCAATTTATGAACTTGTTCATAGTTCTAATTTCTTAACTTGTAATGAATTATTTGGAGTTGGAAAATTTATTGTGTGACTTTTTTAACATGAATTTGTTTATGATGTCAATCATTTCTACAAAAATTTAATTTGTTGGCTTTGAAGGAGGAACAATGATAATTATATTCATGGCGGAATTTAAGTTGTGGTGTGAATTTCCAAGTGTGCAAGGAGCAATAGATGGTACACACAGTATAGTATAATAGCTCAAGAAATTGTGGATTGTAACAAAAAATTCATTGATGTTTTTGTGGGCCTTCTTGGTAATTTTAATGATTCAAGCGTTTTGTACAAGTGTTTTTGTATAGAAGTGCACATGAATTATTGACATGGAAAGAAGTTCACAAAATGGGTTCCCACCATACATCCTTAGAAACAAAGGGTATCTTTAAGTTGTTTTCTTGGATAATGACCCCATCCAAGGAAGAGGGATAACATATAAGCCTTGAGCTCTTATTCAATAGGAAACATAAGAAGGGCCGATCCATTGTTGATAATGCATTTGGTATTTTCAAAAAAACATTTAAAGAATTACTAACCAAATTTAACATGCATGTTTTTTTCTTGCCTAATGTTTTCACTCATTTATTACATAATATGTTGCAATCTAAGAATGATTATAATGTGCAAAAACTTACATGGATCCTTGAGTTCAATGTGTAGTTGAACCTATTGGTTTCAAACAATGCAAAAAGAGTCAATGAAATTCATGATGAACAAACAATTCACACAATTGAAGGAAAAGCAAGATTAGGAAAGACAATGCACATGGAATTGTGCAATTCCATTGGTCAATAAAGAACTTGAATATGAAGGTTTTTAAATCCCTTCCTTCTACATCAAAATTAGAGCAAAATCTTTTGAGTTTTACTTTCATGCACATTAATGTATCAATAATTTTCAATTTTGCAAATCTTCTTTGTCAATTTTACTTCCCTAAGGACCTTCCAATGTTGGGTCATTGTTGGCATTTGTTGTGTTGCATTTCAACACCATGCTCATGATTTGTTTTAAACCCGTGTTTTTTCTAACCATGTTCATTTTAGTGTCATTGATTGCCCGATTTTTTTTCTTGTAATAGTCCAATTGTTTATTTAACATAGATTTTTAAATTCTGACATTTCTTTCCCCAAGACAAGGCTAGTTTCATGAAGCTTTTTAGTAAATTACACTAACATTGTACTACCCTTTTGTGTTGCTTCAACCATATTTTTGTCTACATATGAATAGGTGTGTTTAATACCAATGCTTCCAATACTTTGAAATCCTCCTCCTCTTGTGCTCAAAGGTCCTTTGTTCATTGAATTTGGCATTGTTGGCTTGTGCACTAGTGTGCTATATGGGATTGTCACTAGGGTTTGCTATGAACTACCTTTGAAAGGTTCTATGACAACTTTAACTTTTGAATGTGGCAAAGAAGGTACATTTGTCCAATATGCATCAACAAATGGTGGAACTTGTGGTCCATATCCACATTTAGTTTTTTCTCTCATTAGTTTTTTTATCAAATGCATTCTTTATATTCAAGTCTTTGTATACATCTTCTAAATCCTTCATGAGATCATGCATGTGAGGTTGGCTAAAGATTGGTTTACTACCCATGAATCCCAAAGTTGCATCATAACTATTTTTATTGAAAAGTTGAAGCAAATTGAATGTTGCCTTGCCTTATAGGTTCATTGCCCAATAATTTTCATTATGAATAGTTTTAAACATGTAGTTGAATTTTATTTTGAACTCTCCAAAGAATGTTCCCCACTTATCTTTGCATATTCGATTGATCCTCATGTGTTGGTAGAGACCTACATTCATGACAACAATAGAAATTTTCTTTCATTTTGTTGTTATTTCAAATGATTTCAAAGATCAATCTTGTCCACTGAAACAATGTGCTCATCCCTCTTCACCTTGATGAATGCCATTGTTTCCCCATGGTCTTAATTCAAAATGCCTTGATTTGATATGAAAACATCACAAAAAAATGAAATGAAAGGACAAATGTTTGCCTTCAACATTAGGCTATTCATGTTAGTTGTTGAAGTTTATCCCAAATAAATCCCAAGTGCTAGTTTTAATTCAAATTTTGATGCATTATTTTATATAATTTGTTGGAGGAACTAGTTGAAGGGCAATGGTGACGGGGCTGTGAACAACATTGATGCTAAAATATTACTGCAATTGTTCACAAACCAAGGAAGAAACGTGTGTGATGTCAAAGCTTTGTTATAGAGTTCACAAACTGAAAAAGAAGCATGGTGATGATAAAACCTAACACTCACAATGATCTTGTAAATCTTCATTTTTCACATGATTTAAAATTAACAAATGTTTTCCTAACTTTGCATTATGCTCTAGGTAGGATTCCATGTCACATTTTAAGTTACATAACTTTTCATATGTGAATACTCTCGTTTTGCATCAATTTGTAACATAGACTTACAATAGACTTACTATCAAGTGTGTTTCAAATTTTATCTTCATACCTACCCAAATGCATAGGTACTTTACCTATGTAGTGTGAGGTGGAGGTATTAGGGTTTGTAGTATAGGTTATTAAGGTTGAACCTTGGATTTCACCATGGTAAGGTAAACAATTGGTGACTAAACACATAGGGCCTCAGTCATCTTTGTTTCACTCAATTTTCCTCCTTTCAAGTTGTGGTCTAAAGATAAATTGTAACCCACTAGAAAATGCACCCATGGTCATTTAAATCGTTCAAAACTGGTCAAAAATGAGGAAAACACATTCCTTCAAAGTTTGGGGGGTAAAAATTGATTTAAAAAAATTGATCATATACATGTGGCAACCCAATGATGATGGTTTGTTTAGTCATTTAAAACCAAACAAACACTTACCCACTAATGAAGGTTATTTACTTCCACATCAAATTTGATAAATATTGGGATGAAACATTTTGATAAAGTAATAGTTCATTTTTTATCATAGGGCTCAAATTGCACCCAAATTAAGGCTTGTACATCGATAGTAATGGGTAAGTATTGTCTCGTTCAACAAATCCACTGCTCCTCTTGCAAATGTCTATGGGCATAGATTTTATGTTGCTCCCACCAAGTTCCACACCTTTTAATCAAGTTGGGAGTTTTGCTTCCATGCTTGTTTTAATTCATGTTCTCTTTCCTCTTCTTTGAATTGCTTGTTGTCTATGTAGAAGCAACCTTGGTGGTGGTAGCCATAACCTTTTATCGAGTGTATTATGCAAGGAAACATTCGTCTAGTAGTTAAGGTGCCTTTCCATCATACATAAGCTTATTTGATGAATATTGTTGCAAGTACCAAAGTTGGGATAACCTCTTTTCAAGCAATGTTTTATGGTTGGAAACAAGAAGAATTCAATCTCATCTTCCATCTTTACATTTAGAATTGTTGTGAAATTTGACTTGGATCCTATTTTATTAAATTGTCATAAGTTTGAGTGGCATCAGTTGATTTTTAATGCAAGGCGGTAAACAACTTTAATTCTATATAGAAAAAAAGTCCTTATAGTAACAAAATGACAAAATGTGGAAGTGATTCACTAATTTTTGTGAGTTTAAACTAGAAATTTTAATGTTTGTTGAGGAAAATTTGTTTTCGAACATGTTTAGAATTTCTTGTTCCCATCCTTTTGTCATTTTTTTGTAATGGTGGTGGTCATTTTGTTGGCAATGTTGTTATTCTTGCATTGAGCAAGTCTTTTGGTAGATTATTTGATGAAATTATAACGTTAATGATGGTGAATTATTAATCATGTGAAAGGATGCAAAATTGAAGATTGCATTTGAGAATAGGAAAGAATAAGAAAGACATTGAACAAGAAACCCTTGTCATGTAAGTATTACATCCACATGATAATTTCACGACTAATAGATGATTTGAAAGCATTTTGTGGATTGCAGCTTGTTGGATAATTTAGAATTTAAAAAATAGGAGTATCAATTTTTTTTTTAAAATGACTTCAAATATAATTGATGTTGTTTTTGTTCTTGTCAAATTGTTATTATTTGTCAGCTTAGAATTTTGGAAGATCTTGTAATGTCTTTGCTAGGTACTTGTTTCTTCATGAACTTTATGCACAAATAAGAAGCAAGTTGTAGTGGAATTGGTGAAACTTTTATAGTTCATTCCATTATGTTTTTATTTGCTTTCAAGAATCGAAAAGTTGTAGCTTTTAACCATTACATCAATATTGCATTTGAACCTCACTTTGTTCACATGTTTTGGCATAACAATCAATGAGTGGGTGGATAGGTGTGTGGAGTTAAAGGCAAACCACAAGCAACATCATGATAAGGGAAAAACCAAATTTTTGAACTACTACTGCTTCACTCTTAAACTTTTGATCTAATTCATAATTATTTTTCTTGAGGTTGTTCTACTTGTTACTAGTACCGAGCTAACCGATTATTTCCCTATTATTCAATCATTGGAAGATAACATCCTTGTTGTTTGGCACCTTTGGGACTACTGCTTAATTCGTGCTTGTACCCTTGCTTGTTGTTGAACCCATATTGTGTAGCCTAGATTCACCCCCATGTACTTGCACAAATTTGTTAAAAGATTTGCTTGAAAATGAAGGTGAAAGTAGTCACCCACTTCAGCAACAGTAACTAGAGTCCAAGTTATAATGAATTATGTTCTAGCATGCTTCTCAATCGTTTTTCAAGCTGTTCGTTCCATTGTAGAACCCAATTTTAATGAACTATTACAAGGGTGTCTAGGGTTTATCTTGGTTTTTTGTTAAACACACCTTGAAAACGTTCATTGCCACCATATTTGTTTTCAAGTATGTGCATTACAATGTGATGGTCTTCTCCCATAACCAAACATGACTACATATAAGATTGTGCCTATTTAAAAATTATTTCTTTTTTCCATGCCCATAACTGCACAAAAAATAAAAAATAAAAATCTTTTGGAGTATATATATAAATTGAACACATTTTTTCTAGACTGAACATTCAGTCATAGGGTCACATTTAAATGCTTGCACAAAGGACTGCGACCACTGACCTGCGCTGGTATGCATAAGAAGGGTGTTCAATCACTGAGTGATGTTCAGTGGGGGCTTGTTTACCCTAACTCAGTTGTGGTTCACTGACAACTAGGCATAATCGGTTTCCAATGGATGGTGCACTGGTGGATTCTAGGCGACATAATCTCCAGTTATCATAGGTTTATGATGGAGCTCACTTTGCTGCAGTGATTGTTTTTCCACCCCAAAAAATGGGAAATTTATGGAGAAATTTTTTTGGGGTGTAAATTAGACTAGTTCTGCTATTTGTTGGAAAACTTTGCCAAATTGTCTACAACAAAAAAATTGGAATTTTTTAATATAAGAACCAAAACCCTGGTCTGCTGGTTATAGTAATAAACCGCCCCATAGGTAAGGACTAAACGAAAAGGTCCCAGATTTATGAAATAACGTTTTCTTTCAATTCCCAATGCCTATAATCAGGTTGTAGGAAAAAAGTATAGTTCTCAATTCAATGCCCATTATTATAATAATCAATGCATCATGATGGCCCACAATTTTCTATTTAATATTCAATGTTGTGGTCTAATGATCTCTCAACGTCTGGAACAGCATAATGGGCCTCAAGGGACATTTCATCTCGAGTGAGAATTGAATACAAAAGAAGCGCTTTTTTTTTTCTTTTTTTTCCTTCTGTTATTGTTTCGAACGCATTCATGTCTTGAATACTATTCGGTGTTCACATAAATGTCTCAGTTATTTTGTGTGTGGCAAGTTTATGATTGTTAAAAAATACTTGGAACATGTAGCCATTCATTGATTGTACAAATTTTTCATCTTATAATTTGTGCCTAGTGTATTGAGCGCATTGGGACCAGGGTTTTCTTTTTTTCAATTTTGTGACATCAAAAATTTGGCGAAATTTTTCCGAAAACTAGGCAAAATTGGTCGAATTTACACGAGAAAAAAGAAAATTTTCAAAATTTTCCCAAATGTTTTCAGATAAATGACAAAATTTGTTGAGGAAAAAGAAAACACTGATTGGAAATGGTGTCTTCATTTTTTATTTTGTGATGTTACTGAAGTGGTAATCGCCCATAAGTATATTTAGCCAAATTTGGTGATATTCAAAATATCAAGGTCAAACCTGTTTTGCCCAAAGTCCTCCTCTTCTCACCTATATAGGTAGTCAATAGGTAGGGTGTTCTTAGGAAGGGCTATTATTGGTCCAGGCCAAAAATAGTGGCAGCCAATTTTAGGGATAGAATTTCCAGGCAACGAATGAGAAGTCGTGTCATGGAGCGAAGGGGCTGCCCCCTTTTTTTTTCCTTGTGGGTGGAATTTGTTTTTTTATCATTTCAGCCCGACACCTGGCCCTTGCAGACCCACCGCTACCCTTGCCTTGATTTGTTTCTGGTTGTTCCTGGCGTTAGTCAGACTCAGGTTGATCTTTTCACACTTTATGAGGATTTCTTTTCCGTCTTCTTGTTTAGTTTCAATTAGAGCTCCATGTTGCTGCACACTACCAGTGATGGTCAACTATTTTAGTTTTTCTTATGTTTTCATATGGTTTTCAATAATTCATCATTATTTATGTCAATGTTTAATTTAATATAATTTAATATATATTGCATGGACATGAAAAGGCATATGTTAATTTATTTTTTCATATCCATGTTGGTGGATAGAAGAGAAAAGTGAGATAGTTATCAAATAGAAATATTTATTAGGAAAGGTGGGAGATAATTATTAAGAAAGTTCATAGGAAAAGAGAGCAGTTATTTAAAAAAAAAGAAATAGTTAGACTTGAAAATGAGATAGTTATTTTTGAAATTGTCTTTGGAATGGTCCATGGACGACCCTAGGAAGGATTCCAAAAAAATCCCTCATAGACGAGTTCCAATTACTCATCACTGGAATAAAAGTGCATCTTACCAATGAGATTCAGTGCAAAAACGAGGGTCCATAAATAACTGATCTTATGCTGAAGAAACTTATGCTGCACAGCTAATCTAGCTCCAAGGTCTTATCAGACTGGTTCAGCAGGAAGGCAGTGTTTTAAAAAAAATAAAAACTATTGTTGCTCAAGTGGGCGCAATAGTCCACAAATATTTTTAGCCAAATTTGGCGATATTCTAAATAGGAAAGTATAAAATCTTAAGGACCCTTTTTCATATTCTGGGAAATTATGGTTATTTTCTTTGGCGATTTTCAAAGAATCCTTTTTTGACGAACGATTTTCAGGAAAAGGGAATTAGCAAACAGAACTTTGTTCTGGAAAATACTTTTGGCAAATTGGCGACACAAAAAAAATCACTGCAACAAGGTGCCTAATAATTATTTTTAAAATTTTGGTCATTTACTTCTGGCAGTAAAAATAATATTTTTTGCGATTAGGAACTACACTAAATAATGAAGCTAATGCGCTTGAGAGTTTCTTTCAGATTTTCTGTATGCAAGGTTTGTATTTTTCACATTTTTTGGCAATTCCAAAAATAATTAATTAGTGCCTAACAAGCCTAGGTACTACAGTAAGTTCCAAGATCTAGTTATGAAACATGATAACTATAAATCAATGAGCACATAGTTGCATGACAAATTTTCAACACCTTTATTGGCCCTGCCTTACAAGGCAGGGATATTGTGTTGAGAGTCATTATAGAGTATAGTAGCTTCAAGGTATGTTGCCCCCTAAAAACTAGGTGAGATGATTCATTCTAATTTAATTGTAGAAGGATTCACATTCATCTTTTGACATTTTGCCTGGCCCCCCACCCCTTCAAATATGCAGCCAGCCCTAAGTGACTTTGTCATCAATCCATAACCCACAAAATTAAATCTGAAACTATCTTCACCAAAAAATGGTGAAAGCACCCATTATACACAAAAATTCATGTAATTCTTTCAAAATGTGGCATTGAAAACATCTAAATACACGTCTTGAATTTGAAATTTTACACAAATGTGAAAAAAAAAATGAAAATGGAACAATCGATCACTTTTTTCCTAATAGAAAAAAATTTAAAAAATTCCAAAAAATTGAAAATTAGATTACAGCATTTTCCTATTAGTTTTGGTTTGGTAACAATTTTTTAAATGTTTAGATAGGTTCCTAGAATTTATCATTTAATGTGAGATCCCATTTGGTTTCCTTGTAACTAATGTGATGTTAAAAGTTGCAAAAAAAAAATCATACCAATTTTTGCTTTACAACAACATGATAAGGTTTTTTTTTAATTATTTTTTATTTTTCCACTAGCTATCACCAATTTATCATACAATGTCCATTTTTGATATTAATGAATGGCAGGGCCATTGTGTGTAACACACTTCGTTTTTTTGTCCGTTCAACTTTCCAATTTCCGTATTTCATAGCCCTAGAGAAGTCCCCTCCGTGTTTTGCTTTTGAGACACACTGCCTCAGTTCTGTGATACCCGGAAGGCATCACAGGAGGATCTGAAAGAAGTTCTACCAGGTTATTATGTGGTATAACAACCTCAGATGGGGAGGGGCGGGGGGCATTCCTGGTGTGGATCCCTCCCCTCGGCTGCCACCTCAGGGGGCCTTACTTGGGGACACCCCGTCCCCAGGCATTATAAGCTAAACCCTTCAGAAAGAGAGTTTCAGCATAGAAAGAGAATTCGAAAAGCCTAGCAAAACCCAAAACCCAAAAGCAACACACAATCCACAAATTACAATCAACAAATACACCAGACATGAAATTACAGTACTGTACAACAGTCTTCAAGAATAAGATGCACCATACTTGTGGAGCATTTGTGCAGATCATCATCTCCTTCCCACTCTTTTGTCCTCACTCTGTTCGGGTCTGTCAAACTTGCATCATCTCTTTTTCCTAAACAAATCATTGCAAGATTGGGTGTGAATGAAAAACTCGTCTCAAAAACCAAATCAGACCTGGGCCCAAGTTTCAAAACGACACTCAATCGAAGCTAACAAATCCTAATCTTTCAAGACACCAAAACTGACAACAGAAGAAATGTATCTTTGAGATCTTCTGGATTGCTGCTGCTACTCCTCCTTGGAGAAAAGTGCTGAGAAAGTGCAGAGAAACCCTTACACAGGACTTATATTGTCCCAGCTACAACAACTTTACACTTTGCAAAACTCTGTCACAGAGATTCTCTGCACATCTGAAAGTCAGTCAAATTTGCACTTGATAAGTAACCCCTGGGCCTCAAATGTTTGCACAATTTGCAGATGATCTCAGAATATGAGAATTGTGCATACATTTGCCCTTCATCCTCTATGAAGATCTCCATGATGCGGAAAATTGGGTTTGAAACCAAAAACCCCATTTGAGGCAATCAATCCACTAAGTCTGGAAGGTGTGGACTTGTATTGCTTTGCTTTGCCCCCAAAACTTTGAGCAGAAATTGCTTGTCAAGCTCATGTTGATGGGATCTCACGTAGGAGACACATTTCAGTTTGCATCCGTTAGAGGAGTACTCACAGGAGGGTTGCAATCAGCTGGAGCATTAACTTTCTTGAAGAACAACAAAGAGCGCAACCTTGCAAGATGCCCCTTCTTCACAAGATGTCCAGCCTTGGATGATGATGCTGATGATGATACTGACGAGGTTCGAATACCAGGGCCAATGCACACTTGTGGCAAGTTCAAAACCGGCGCAACTCTAACATTTGATGAGTAAGAAGAAGAGCTAGAACCACCACCCGGATCCGAGCTTCGTCGAATCTCCCCCCGTGATCGCAAAGAAGACCTGCTAGGGTTATGATTCTCTTGAGGTTTTGGGCCAGCAGCAGCAATCTCTTGAATCTCTGACCAAGTTTGCAAAGAAGCCCGGCTGCTCAGGTTAATATGATTCTCTTGAGGTCTGGGACCAGCAGCAGCAATCTGTCGAATCTCAGAATGTGTTTGCAAAGAGGCCCCGGTGAGGTTATGGTTCTCTTGAGGTTTTGGAACAGTGGCAATCTGTTTCCCAGATGTTGATGCCGTGCTACATCTCTCCAAATTCCTCAAAACAATTTTAGCTGATGTAGTAGTAGAGCTCACAGAAGAAGAAGTAGCAGTGGTGTGATAGAACTGGACTCCATCTCTCATGTTGTTGTCGAGCTTTCTCATCACTACCCTGCTGCCAGGAGGGTTTAGTCTACGGGGTGAGACATAACCTGAACTGCCGCCCAACAACTCCCTCTCCATACTATCCTTCTTGAAAAAGCTATTGACATAGCCTTGGGATGATACAAGACTCCGGCTCCTGTGTCTTCTTGAAGAAGAAGAAGAAGAAGAAGGCCGGGGTCTAGAAGAAGCTGGAGAAGAAGAAGGCCAGGGTCTAGAAGAAGCAGCTGGAGTCACCCCTTGCGGTGGTTGTTGCGGTGGTGGTACGAGCTGCGTCTCTTTGCTTTCTAAGCTGTCAAGCTCGGCTGCCGTGCTGGAGCTGGACAGACTCTTCCTCGGCTGCTCGACGACGACAGCGCCGTGCTCCACCGACGACGTCGGCCGCTTGAAAAGCATCTTGAAAGAACTCGAACCCGTGAAGCTGCTGGCCGCCTGTTGCTTTTGGGAAGTAGCTGAAGCTTTGCAGGTGGGAATGGCAACTGGCGGCCGAGAGTTGTTCTCAGCCGGCGCTGCTGCTCCAGAAGGCCAACATCTAGTGCCGTCGGAGCGAGCTCTTCGCAAAAGCCCAAAAACCTCTCTCCATCCTCCTCCTGCAGATTTCGATACACTCGGATTGCTACTGGTCGATGCAAAGTCGGAACATCGACTAGAGACTGGAGTCGAGATCGACATACTCCGTTCCAAAGAAGAAGAGTTTCCAACAAATGGGTCTGATGGGTTTGGCTGCCGAGGTTGCTGCCCCTCCTCCTCAATCATGGGCCGCAAGTCTAGTACAGCTTCTACTGTAGCCTGATTTCGTGAGGGGAGACTGAAGGGCCGGATCTTGCCTTTGTGGAAAAGCTCATCAGCGGGCTTCAACATACTACCACAACCAGTCAAACGATCTACAGTTGAGGACGCTGCCATACAAAACTCGAAATCCGCTCCAACAGGATGATGATCATCCTCCTCGTCCCAAAGCTCAGCAGCATCCGGCCTTCCAGAAATCTCTGCCGATACCTCTTCCTGCTGCTGTTGCATCGCCCCTCGATTCCTGTCACTAAGGCCACTTGAAAACGAGAGTCTCGGGCTGTGCCATCCTAATGATACCGTGCCGGAGGACGACGTTGGACTCGCCGGCAAATCTGCAACGATGCCACCAGCTTCTTCGCTGCTGGAGGAAATTTTTAGATCCACGGGGGAGCTGCTGCACTCAACCAAAGTACTAAAACCCTGCAGCAGCATCGCCATCTCTCCAACTGTAAGCAAGTGCGGAGTCAAGCTTGCACAATCATGAGCATCTTGATCACCCCAGACAGGTTCAAGCGATCACAAATGCAACTGTAGTTGCTGCTACTCCCCTCTCTGCCTCCTCAAGACTGCTGTAAATTAGCTCCCTGCTGCTCTTTCTCTCATATTCTTTCTCTCCCTCCCCAAAACCCACGTCCGTCCGTGGATTCGTGACTCTCTCTCACGCGCATTCACTGCGCTCGCAACCATCGGAATTCATGGATGCACGCGGCGCTTGAAGGTCTAGTACTACACGCGGACGAATTCGCTGAATATATCACCCCGCGAAAGACGTTGTAAGAAATCCACAACTTTTTTTCTTCACGCAAAGAATCAATCAATCCCGCGAATGAAGTCACGACCAAAACCCCAAGAAACAAAAAAAAGAATTCAGCATAGTTCCCATCAAAGACTCGCCCATCAAAACCTGTCTTTAGTAGACATCTACCTTTACAAATGCAAAGAACCCACCGTCGAAACCCAAAACCAGGCAGCGTCACATCAAAACCCAGAAAAACCCCCCACGGCACCAACCAAATTGGTGTTGGAATACGAATCCCCCATCACAACAGTAGTAGCAGCTCCTCGTCGCACATCTAGTACTGGCGACTGCGACAAAAGATCAGGCGAACATCACCAAACCCGGGCAAGTACTGAACTATGAAGCTCAGACCTGATTCGCAGTTTTGTAGCGGTTTACGAAGCTCTCATGAGCTCTCATCACCGGGCGTGCGCATTAAGTAGGCATATCCAGTCTAGCTTGCAGGAGGAGGAGAGTTGGGAACGTTGCCGGAACACATGATCTGGATTCTGATGAGAGGAAAACAGTGCGGAAATCGAGAGGAAACAGAGAGGGATACGCGTGTGTGCGTATGTGGGCGTCAGCAAGTATGCACCGCGCGTTAGTACTTGAGCATCCAGAAGCTCCAGGACGTTGGACCTTCAACACCACCACCACAACAACAAGAAGAATATTTTGTTGTCAAATTTCTTGGGTATGCACAAATCAAACAGAGCAGAGTAAATAAGACTTGAATTATTATTATTTTTGGTTCAACGTCGTGACATGAGAGAGAGAGAGAGAGAGAGAGAGAGAGAATGGGGAGAAATGCGGACCAGGCAGCAGACGAGAACAAGGAGAAGCTCTGCAAAGCGCGCGCGACGACCGTTCTACGGGATTCCTGGTGCCCAGGGCGTCCCGGTCCACGACGGCGGATGGGTGGGTCCTGCGTGGAAGCAGGGGAAGTGGACCGGAACAAGAACCACGACGCACGGTTACTGTTACACATTGTTTTTTCTTTTTCTTTTTTTGGGTCAATTTTGTGATGGAGCCAAAGTGGCGATTATTTAATTGAAGATTTAGCCAAATTTGGCTTAAATGTGTGTGTATATATATATATATATATATGAAAGTAACAAAATTTTAACGTCGTTTTATATTTCTGACTACCTACTCGAACCATATATAAAGAAAAATCTGCATTTTTTTTTCGTAAATTTTGTTCAATCTCTGGCTATTGAAATTTTCAAAAAGTAATTGATTTCAGCACTTTTAATTTTTAATATGGCTTTTTGGCTATATGTAGCCATGTAAAAAAAGACTTGCGCGGTACCAGTAGTGAACTTGAGATGAGCATGCAATGCACACCCGGCCTTCTCCAGGGTCTCCTCTTATTAGTGGAGATTCGAGACTCGGTCCACGCACATCAACACTGTGTGTGATGTGACGCCTTTCTTGATTTGACCCTGAAGGAAGCCGGGTATACCCCCCACTCTAACTGGTACTTTGCCCGAAAGAAATTGCAGCAATGTGATGATCATCAAGAACAGATTTTGAGGCGGAATTTGTGCAATGGAAATCTCCTTTACCAATAAATATATTAAAAAAATAAATTGCTGATCATTTCAGGCTCCAGAGCCCAACTTTGTTTTTTCTAGGCTGAATTTATGATGTATAGGGAAATTACATAATTAGGGCCTCATTAGGGCCTCCAATATCCTCAAGGGTAGGGCAGTAGCCTGAAGTGATCATAGGTCTGAAATTATGGGGAAACTGGGAAACCCACCATTGAGCCTTCCCTAGCATATGAAGGGTCTTTATTTGAATGATGGAAGTTTTGGAGTCGGATGGTGGAAGGTCCCTTGAATGGGCAACAACGTCTTCGTTGGGTGGTGCTGGGGAGGTGATTTCAAGTACAAAGGAAATATATGGAGCAGCCTGCGCATGAGGGCCTCATTAGGGTTTTCCCATAATTTGAGGGTTGTCCGAGGGCAATAGCTCAAGGCCATAGGGCACTGGGAAGCCTGCCAGAGGAAGCCTTCCACAACAAACTAAAGGGTTATTTTGAAAGGTTTGCATGCAGATGGCGAAAGCTCCCTTCAATTGGCAGAAACATCTTCCATGCAAAGGAGGTGATTCCAAATACAAAGAAAATATGATAGTACTCAAACTACTTTGGCATTTAACTGTTGAGTGATTTATTTATTTTCGACTTTTTTGGTTCAACAGTTGAAATTTTGATTTTATGGCATATAAAATATTATTAATTAGAACAAAGCCTACTTCACAAGTATACAGTTCGTTTATGCTTCTATTGTGAGGCACAATTAATATCTTGCACTAATATTATTGTGCTTAGGTTCAAATTTGAGGAAGCAGAATTTCACCATGGTTTCAAGTCTATGGTCATCTCACAAGTTTATTTCAAGTTTACTTCAAGTTTGCCTGTTTTCTTCAAAAAATTTGACATATCCGGTCAATAATTTTCCAAAATTTCGACATTTCTGAAAATAATATGAATCACAGCCAAGCCATTTGGGTACTACATAACCTTGAATTGCTTTACACAATGACAAAACAAATCAAACATGTATGCAATGCCTCAGGGTGAGGCCATTGACAAAGTAAGGGGCCTAGAAGGAGGCAGTGGTCAAGTCAAACGCCATGTGATGGGAACGTCCCCCACCAGTAAAGTGTGAGGGGAGCCTTATCAGATGTCACCATATCACATGTGTAGGTATGGGATGCATCTTACATCTACTGTTTATGAATGGGAGGGACCTTACACCTATAAGTAGGGATAAGCTCCCTCCTACTCCTAAACAGCAGATGTAAGGTTTGGACGCATAAAGCACTCGGAGAAAATTTGTAGTGTATGTGGAGGGCACCTAATATTTATCAATTTCCCTCCTAGAATTTGAGAGGGAAATCATGCCCACTTCTAGGTGTAAGAACCCTCCCACAATTGATGAGTAGGCATAAGAATCCTCCCATTCATAGGTCGCATGATCTACATAGGTTTGGTTCATGATAAATTTTGTCTTGTGCTTTACTGTAGGTGAAGCCCATGGGTGGGGGACATTCCCAAAATGCGAGGCTGGATTCAACTATCCCCTTGTTCTAGGCCCCTTGTTTTGAGAATGCCCCCACCCTCAGGCTTTACCCTACATATAATTTAAGGTGCTCTCTCCATGAATAAGGGACCTGAGCACAAGCCTTCCGTTTTCAAGAAGGGCTCTCCCCACACACATGGACATATATGTCTGTTTTCGGGCAGGATCTCCCAAATTTTTTCTAATGGATCTTGTGTTTTTAAGTAATCCTGAGCATTGATAAGGAAAATTTAGTGTCAGAATCTTTATGTTTGGTAATGCCCTCAACCATTTCTAGAAGGGAGCTCGCACTCTGCTCACTTAATCTCCCAAGATACCTCAACATGTAGCAAGAGCCCGTCTTGAAAATGGACAGTTGCCCTGGTATTTCTTTTAAGGTTGAACTCTACTTTAGAGCATGCAATGCAAATACACTAGAAATTTTTTGACAGGTATTATCATCCAGGTAGGTTACCAATCTTTAAATACTAATGCAAAAAATTAAATAATATTTTTTAATTTTAGAAAATATATACAACCAGTGCATAACCAATAGGTTAACTGACAGTTATTACCCAATTTTTTCTCATAACCTACCTAGCACCCAAAAAATTTCAAAAAAAAACCTACCCAGCAGTTGTTAAAAAGAGCAATCAATAACCAGCCAAAACTGGTACTTATTGGCTGGATGTTGAATTTTGGCCCACATAACAGGCCAAGTTCGAAGTAGGATATTGAAAACCAACCTAATTTCATGAGACTCACCTAGATTTTCTAGGTCCTTGGTATTAACTTTGGTATTAAGTTGCAACTACCTACCAACACCATGTAGGTCTAGTATCACTTTGGACAAAAATAAGACGTTGCCCATATCCAAATATGAAGACAAATGCTTTTCTCCAATTTTGTGATAATGAAAACATAGAATTTTTTTCCAAAAAATTAGAAAAATAAGTCAAGTTTACTGTTCAAAAACAAAATCTTCCAAAATCTTCCCATTTTTTGTAAATTGAGAAACATTTGTGAAGATCAGTATTTAAGGTAGGTTGTTTATGTGTGAACTTTAAACCCTAAACCCATTGTGTCACTAATATCCAAAATCCAAGATCACAAAAAATTGCCAATTATTGATTTTCTTGAAAATCAGTAGATACCCTACCCACCTGATACATATCATTCAAAGAAACAACAAGACCTTTCTGAGTCAGGTATTGAATTTTCAAATTTTAATAATCTTTTATAATGATTGAAATTTCATCCATGTAGGTTGTCAATCTTAAAATCCTAATCATGTTTATGATTTTTAAAAATAAACAGAAATTAATTAATTAATTAATTAATTACAACATATAACCTACCCTATCTAGACATGATAGCCAACAGTTCTCAAGGCAAGTATTTGAGAACTGACCCTTATGCATAACCAATGGTTAATGACCCCAAAAATAACCAAGTAAATTGATGGTCTAGGGTATTATTTTGATGGTGAAATTGATAATCCAATCAATTTCTAAAATTTTCCCAAAAAATTGATATTGTACCCTATATGATCAACCTACCTGATTGTACCCTAAAATAACCTATGGGGCAAAAAGAAAAAAGCAACATCTGGCCAAAGCTGGTCTTTACACCAGTGGTGGATAATTGAAGTGGGAACTATGTCAAAACTAAATTAAGTATGTCAATAATTTCAACAAGATTCTGATGAGGCAAGGAAAGTGAAGTTTTGTTTTTGGGTCAGTTTTGTCAAGTAGAAGGATTGGTGATCATCTGGAAGAGGAATGAGACAAGCTAGAGATTTTGAATTCTTCTAGAATCCTGCTTTGTTTGAGCTACCCCCAGGAACTCATCGGCTAAATATGACGACTTCTTTCTTTTTTTTCCTTGAAATATGAGGACTTTTTGCTCAATTAAAAAAAAATACCCCCCCTTTGTATGCTGAGCTCTAGCCTCTCATATTCACCTCGCCTATTACAAGGTAGGGTACACAGTGTGATTGATATTAATTAGTTGGGGTTGCCTCACAAGTTCAACTTTTTTTTTTTTGCACTGAATTATCTTGATTGGCCCATCCCAAAAAGAAAGTGGAAACTATGGAGGCTCCCCCAAAATGAAGCTTCTTTTGAAAGATGGAGTGCCTCCCCCTTTGGCCCACCTATATAGGTGAGAAGGGGAGGACTTTGGGGCAAAACATATGGGATTAAAGCGAGGTGCCATTGGGAACATCCTTGGGGAACTTAATGGGAACTTGAAGGGAACATGTTGGGAACAAAGGAAAATTTACACACCCCCCCACCCTCCCAAAACTTAAAAGAAACAATTTCTATGTCACTCTACAGCCTTGCCTTCTACATTAAAAAGTAAATTAAGGCAAAAGAAGAATTATGACTCAAATATTTCACCATGAAAAAAGATAATCTTCAAAAAATCCTCAAGATAATATAACTCTATAACTAATTTCAAGTTTCAACACAAGCCAAAATATCATCTTTCAAAAATCCTCATGTAAAAATAAACCTAATACCTAGGGGCCAAAACCATTAAGCTATTATACTCTATAAGGAATCTAAACACAATATCCTTGCCTTGGTAGGCAAGACCAAAAAAATCAAGGCACTTTGAGTGCATGCTTCAGCCTACCCATTGGCTCCATGTATTTTTGGTTTCCAAAACTGTTGGTCACCATTTTTGGCCTGGCCTAATGGCTGGGTCAGTAATCTGGGGACATAGTGACCTCTCCTATTAATTAGGTGATGAGATCTCTAGTTCAAATTTTTTTGGCAAAGAGCCAATTTGATTGGCCCATCACTCAAAAAAATGAATCTCTGGAGGCTCCCCAAAATAGAAGGTTCTATTTTGAAGTATAGAGTTCCTCCCCTTGGGCTCACTTATATAGGTGAAAGGAGGACAACATTTGCCAAAGCATATAGGATAAAAGTGAGGTGCTATGGAGAACATGTTGGGGAACACATTGGGAACTTGAGGAATTGAGAACCCATCGGAAACTTAAAAGAAACATAGTGAGAACACGTTGGGAACAATGAAAAAAATCCTCTACTCCCCCCAAGTTTAAAGGAAAAAAAGCAAGGCACCTTGAGTGCATTCTTGGGCCTTCCCATTTGCTGCATGAAATTTCTCTTCCCAAAAGAGTTTGTCACCATTTTTGGCCTGGGCTAATACCCCTTGCAAAGAACACCCTACCTTTTATGTCAGCTGTTCAATTATGATAATAGGAATAGAAGTAAACCCTCTGTTTTCACAAAAAGCCCTGAACCTAAAAGTGGCAAAAGAAAATTTAAATGTATTTTCATTTAAAGTTGCTCCTCAACCGAAAAATTCAAGAAGACAAGCAAATCTATTTGCTGCTCTGGAAAACTAACTTAAATGTGTATAGGTTTAAGACACACCCACAGGGAGGGGCTTCACATGTTTGGGCTCTTTGAATGAGGCTAGTAACCTGAGTAAACAAGGGCAAGAAAAACCTGTGAAGCCCACATACTGATTGGATCCCTTACTTTTCCATAAAGAATTTTGAAAGGTTTTTGTGTGGGGGTAAAGCCCTAGGGTGGGGACATGCTCAAAATAAGGGGATCATGAGGATGAGGTACTAGCCAAGTCGAGCCCTGCATTTTGGGAATGTCCCTCACCTGTAAAGCTTGAGGCAAACATTATCTTGAACTATTGCAAGGTGCAAGAGGAAGAGCCTTCTTGCAGCTACTCCTTAAGGGTGTGAGGATTCTTACACACATAGAGAGGCATAATTTCTCCCCCATTCTTAAAGAGTAGGTGTAAGATGCTTCTTCCTCTTTACTAGGAGGAATATTCATCGATATAAGGTGCCTCCAAACACACTGGCACTATACCTAATAAGCACATTCAAAATATAAAGGAATTTTTTGCCAAATGGAATTTCTTTTGCAAATTTTGTTATGAGCATATAGCTGTTGATTGGATGAAGGAGAGACCATGGAAGGTCACACCATCTAGAACAGCCTAGAAAGAAAGTCCAAAACCTTGGAGAATCAATGCTACCTGAATTGTAGTCAAAATCCATCAATGTTTCATGCGTTTTTGAATCATTTAACAACCTGACACACACCACTTTGGGCACCATGAAATATAGACATCCCAACGAATCCAGTGGCACTATGGCAAACCAACTTACCTACATGAATGACATATAACTTCAAATCAAGTCTATTCCTCTAAGAGTAATTTACACATTTATTGGTTATTTAAGAGACCAGCAACAATTCATGATTGCAGATGCCTCACAAATTATAGCATTACCAGGTTCATAATAAATTGCCTTGGGTTAAGAACTTACTTAGTCTTGATTCCTTTTGAGTGCAAAGCTAACCTATTATTTTCTCACAAATCTTGATCTACTTTTGAGTGCAAAGTTAGACTAACCCATCTTTCTCCCGAATCTTGATTTCCTTTTGGGTACAAAGCTAATGCAAAGTTAACCCAAGCTATACCATTTTCCTCCCACATCTTGATTGCATTTTGAGTGTAAAGTTAACCCAAACTATACCATTTTCCTCCCACATCTTGATTGCATTTTGAGTGTAAAGTTAACCCAAGCTAACCGCATCTTTCTCCCACATCTTGATTTCCTCTTGGGTGCAAAGCTAACCCAAGCTAACACCACCTTCCTCCCACATCTTGATTTCCTCTTGGGTGTAAAGTTAGCCCAAGCTAAACCCATCTTTCTCCCACATCTTGATTTTCTTTTTATTGCAAAGTTAACACAAGCAAATCCTATCTTTCTCCCAAATCTTGAATTCCTTTTTGAGTGCAAAGCCAGCCCATTTTTGGTCCAAATCTTGATTCCTTTGAATTGCAAAATTGAGAATCCAGTTAAAGTTCCAACCTTTTTCTTGGGCTTTCGCCAAAAGACTTCAGAGGTCCCCACCTCTGGCACCTCTTTGTAGCATGTCCTCATGATTGCCTTTTTATTGGGGGGGGGGGGATATTTTCACATTTTTCAACCTAAAGAATAGGATTTCAACACATACAAAAGACTTTTTGTGAAAGAAACTGCCCTAATTTGCTAGATTTCCAAAAACTTAAAATTAAAATCACCGGCTTTCTACAGCAGGTTCCAGTAGACAGCTAGCCAAATATAAAAGGATTCTCTGGCTAAATCTACTTGTGGATGATTGCCAATTTGGCTACATCACAAAATTTAAAATATTATTAACTTTACTAATTTTAATATTATAAAATTAAAAAAAAAAACTGGACCTCATCAGAGTACTAATGTAAGCCAAGTTCCTGGAGACATTCATTAGTGACTAACCAACAGCAAACCATGATCGAGCTCCCTGAGTCCCCACGGGACAAGCACTTCATTTCTTGAAGTGCAATTCAGCCAGACACCAGAATTTCATGCCCCCTCATACAACTTTGCCATGTTGCCTGAAAAATCAACTCTGAATTCAACTCTGTAATAAGTTATGGACTGATCATGTCAAGAACATGGCCTTTTGGTCTGCATTTTTGGAGCAATCTAGCATCAACACTCCAAGCAAGTTGATGATCTTTTTTGGCATTCTTGAATTTCAATGACTACCTCAACATCTCAACTCCAAATTAAATAGTTTCCTTTTCTTTCAATAGTCAACAGCTTTGAGGGTAGTACCTCTGAATTGGTACTACTAGCAGGGTAAACATGCCCCTCACCGAACATTACCTGGTAATCGAACATTGGTCTAGTGGAAATCAGTATTGGTGAATGGTTGCACATGTGGAGATCAATGTTCAAATAGCCCCTACAATTGAATGCTCAGCCTTCAGAAATTATGTTTGGTTTTTTTGGGGTATCCAAATGGAATGTTACTTTTGTGTGCAATTATGGGCATGGTAAAAAACTAGTATTAAAAAAATAATAGTCATCATTATATTTAAATATGTTTTGTGATGCCGAAAGACAACACATTTTCACATACATTGCTGAAAACAAATAAGGTGGAATTTTTTTTCATCAAGTGAGCATTTGATTATGGGTGTGTTTTAAGACAATTTAAGAAAAAATGCAAACGATTTTTTGAAAGGCAATGTTTGGTTTAGGGGTGAGTTGGACCTTTTTCACAAAACAACACCAACATATTCAAAGAGGGTGTTTGGCTATGGAGGTTTGTTTGTCACATTAAACAACATGCAATTATTCATAAATTAACTCTAAGAAATAATCATGTTACCTTACAAGTAATAAAACGGACACAAAAATTTGGGTTAAACATGATCACTTTATCATCCCACACATCACATGTTTTACAACCATCAAATTTATCTTGTTTCAAATCATTTAAAACAACATTTAGAAAGGTCAAGGATGCAACTGTGTTTAAAAGCAATCACATGGAACTACACAAGATAGGCTTGGCTAGATGTTTAGATCAAGCTTTAAAACAATCATTCACAAAGAAAAACATCAAATTTGGATTTAGGGATACATGTTTATAGCATTTTAACCTTAAGACAATGGTACAATAAAATTCAACCATTAAGGATGTACATTGCATCCATTAATTAATTGAATGTTCCCAATCACATGTTGTGACATTTGTTGAATACCTAGATGTCTTAAAGAAAAAGGCATGGACAAAACAATTGTATAAAAAAAATTAAAAATGAAGACAAAAAGAAAAAGAGGACTAATGATTGAAAAACAACAAATTTTAGGATTGCAACAAATTGAACAACTCAAAAAGTTGTTAACAAACTTGTTAGAACACAATTTATTGCAATTTAAACTCCAACAATTATAAAAGAAGTGGGTGATAATTTTCACCATAATTTTCAAGCAAGTTTGTGAACAAATCCACAAAAGTATAAGGTTGTGAATCTTAAATGCATAACATGGTTTCAACAAGAGGTTAGACAATAAGCACAGACTAAACAACAAGCACAAAGGCATTAAATAACAAGGTTATTGGTTTCTAATGGATAAGTGCATTGAAAACAAGCAAAATAAAAAAACCTCAAATGAAATAATAAAATAGAAGACAAATGCAAATTAGGAACGTGAGAGAACATAAGATGACAACAACCAAGAGCACAATAACTAGGAAGAAAACAAAAAACACAATGATCAAGAAAAACATCAAGACCATCACAACCAAGGAGAACACAAGACCACAACAACCAAGAGGAACCTTAAAACCACAATGACTAAAAGTAGCACAAGACCATGACGATCAAGAAGAATATCAATACCATGATGACCAAAAGGAACACCAAGACCATGATAGTCATGGATAACACAAGACAATGGGAAAGAACATAAGACCACAACAATCAAGAGTAACCAAAACCATGGTGATCAAAAGGAACACCAAGACCATGACAATTATGGATAACACAAGACAATGGGAAAGAACATAAGACCATGACAATCAAGAGTAACCAAAACCATGGTGATCAAAAGGAACACCAAGACCATGACAATTACGGATAACACAAGACAATGGGAAAGAACATAAGACCACGACAATCAAGAGTAACCAAAACCATGGTGATCAAAAGGAACACCAAGACCATGACAATTAGGAGGAACACAAGACCATGGCAACTAGAAGGAACACAAGACTATAATGATAAAAAAGAACACAAAGACCATAGTGATAAGGGGGAACATAATATCATATTGACGAAAAAGAACACTAAGACCATGATGACCAAAAAGAACACCAAAACCATGGTGATATTAAAAAAAAAACACAAAACCACAACAATCAAGAAAAACACCAAGACTATGAGGTTCTTGAAGTTCACACAAGACCATGGTGAAGTTAGAAAGAACAATGAAACCACAAAGACTAAAAAAAACACCAAGACCACAATGATTATGAAAAACACAAGACCACTATGATGAAGAAGAAAACCAAAACCATAATGATCGTGAAAAACTCAAGACCATGGCAATCGAAATGAACACCAATACCATGTTAATTTAAAAAAACACAAAACCACAACAATCAAGAAAAACACCAAGACCACGGTGATCATGAAAAACACTTAAGCCATGGCAATCAAAAGGACAAGAGTTTATAGGTAGGAGGTGTAATAGTTGGAGTGTTCCAAGCTTGCAAACACACCTAATTAAAACCACCAACACAACGAATGAAAAAAACAAAGCACCTTGCGTTCACAAACTCTAAGAAATTTTCACAATGCTTTGGTGAATATGACGATTTCATACTCATTAGTGTTGATTTCTAAACCCTAAATTAGACTAAATTTTAACCATATGTTCAAAAGTGGCTTGGATTATTTTGAGAACATTGGTTGTTTTTTTTCATCCATCTTGGTGATGAGAATAAATAAAGTCCACTAATCAACATATGACTATTTGGTTTTAGGTGACAAAGTAAATTCTCATGGGTTGCCATGTGCATGGAAAGTTTTTTTTTCTCACTTTTGACCACCCAAACTTTAGAAAGGCATTATTTCAATTTTCACACATTTTTGAGCAATTTAAAAGGTTGTGGGTGCACCTTTTAATCCTCTACACATTACCTTTAAACCCCATTGTGAGCCATATTGACACAACCATGTGCGGTAGTTTCAATTTTTAAGAATTACATCAGGGGTATTTGAGTGTGATAAGGTTAGTAGGGGATTTTGGCAACTTCAAGTTAGAATAAGGAATGATGAATGCGCATGGTGGCATGGAAGGTGTTTTCTTTTTCGAAATACGATATTAGTGAATAAGATGTTGGGTTAGTTCTTTTTTTAAGTGAAAAGTTGGTAACCATAGTTTTAGAACCTCATTTGCGTAATTAGGGATGAAAAATCTCTAGAGGGTTGGGGGTAAAATCAAGCACCAACATTCGTGGTGTTCAACAAAACATTGGTCTTGTTTTAGCATTTAGTCAGTAGGAAGGATGTTTGAGATTCATGAAGCCATTGAAGGGTGTTAATGAAAGGTCCAATAAAAATAGAACAATCTTCAAGCCCTATAAGCATAAGATTAATTCGAAACAACGTAATGGTTAAATAAATAGTGTGATAATGTGGCAATGGCAACAAAAGTTTCATAATAAATGAAACATTTATTCAGATTATGAATAAGCTCAACGAAGAACTCCAATGACATGTTGAATCTTGGGCCATGCCACAATGATGGTTCATAACTTCAAGAAACATAAGAGGTGTCGAATGGTGCAAACTAGGAAGTTCACCTTGCTATTAAGAGCTAGTCGACGAATCAGACCGCACAACCAACAATAGTGTCCAACGCCGAGAACTAAAAACCATGCGAAGATATAAATGTTTTTAGTTTCGTAACAACGTTCATAGATAATTTTAGGTTCATCACCAGAAGCGGGGTCAACTTGCAACAAGATCACCAGGGTGCGAAAATTCAAAGAAATACAATAGTACCAGGCTTGAAGGGGTTCAACTTCAATACGAGCGCGCACTTTTCGAATTTCGGGATCTTCATCACAAGGATGTTACGTTAGTGTCAAATTTAGGGATGACTCCAGAAATGATTTTTCATTCATTTGAGCGGCTTGGGGCCCGTAAGACATGACCATGCACGATGCTATAATTTCAAGGAAAGGAAAAAAAAATCAAATCTTCAATCAAAATCAAATCGACAATGAATGTGTGGAAGACTTGTTACGTCAAGATGCATAATCGTAATTTATAGGTCAAGGAAAAAATGCATAAGTAACGGCCTAAAACCGTGGTAAAGTAAGACCTTAAGGTCAAAGGAATTTTTTTTTTGAAGGTTTAAGTAAAATTTGTTGGGAGGAAAGTGAAAAGAAATGAAAAGGTGTTTTTCCTTCACCTTCCATTGGCCACCAAGCAATGGAACCTTTCAAGGGCCACCAAGCAATGGAACCTTCTAAAGGCCACCAAATAATGGAACCTTCCATTGGCCACCGAGTTGGGATCTTCCTTCACATCCTTCTTTTTTCTTTTCTTTAAGAGGGCAAATTCAAATCATTGGTGGCTCTTTCTTTCCCTGGACATAATTTTCAATTCAAATTTTGAAAATACTTGTTCCCGAACCTTGTTGAGGAAGAAAAAAATGATTATTCTTGGTGGATGGTAGGAAGGAGAGTAGAATGGACATTTGTAATAGTTTTGAAAGAATGGAAGTGAGTAGGGATAGTGTTGAGAAATTGAAATATCAAAGAAATCTCACAAACCCTTTCGAGTTTGGTAGCATAATTTTTTATTGGTTAAACTACAAAACTTAAGATTTGGTAACAAGGTGTGCCTTGTAGTTAACTTTCTAATGAGCTAAGGCAAGCCAAATTTGAATAACATATGTGTTAAGAAAAACATTTCAAGTGATTGGTGGTCTACAGCGAAGTTGAACTTATTACTTTCGTAAAACCCTCTCGGGTTTGGTGGCATAACTTTTTAATGGCTTAGCTACAGAACTTAGGATTTGGTAACAAGGAGCATTTTGTAGTTAAATTTTTAATGAGCTAAGGCAAGCCAAATTTGAATAACATATATGTTAGGAATAATATTTCAAATGGCTGGTGGTTTACAACCAAGTTGAACTCACTACCTACATAAAACCCTATCGGGTTTGGTGGCATAACTTTTTACTAGTTTAACTGTAGAGCTTAGGATTTGGGAGCAAGGTGTGCCTTGTAGTTAATTTTCTACTAAAATAAAGCAAGCCAGATTTGAATAACATATGTGTTAAGAATAATATTTCAAGTGGCTAATGGTCTATAGCTAAATTGAACATGGTGTTGAACCCTTAAAAGTTGGTTTAAATGAATGACAATTCAACATAAAATTTTAGGATTTGAGGTGTTTAAGATTGGAAAATATATTTATCAATTCTAAACCATAAATGATGCATAAGTGGCAAATTACTTGGTTTCAACTACAAATGCAATTTAACATCTAGAAATACACTTGCATTTTTCCTTCATTGGTAGCATATGTACTTTCAAGTATAGTCACCTCATAGAACTAGGAGTAGAGGGACAAAAATTTGCCTCACACCCATGAATAAAGGAAGTGGACTGAGTGAAAGGGAGGTGAGTGATAAATTAATCGTTCAATCATCAACCACATTACTCTACTTAGACCCCTAATAGACTTTGCCTTTATTTTTTTTATAAACGAAACAATCCATGGAGAAAGTATTTATTTTGTTGTTTATACATAGCCAAGAATGTATATTAAAAATTAAACGTGCTAAAATCATATTTTTTGAAATTTTCAATAGTCAAAATTCGACTAGAATTTAAGAAAATTGCTAAATTTTTATACAAGGTTTAAGTGAGTAACCAAAAATATTTTTTAAAAATTTAAAATTTTCTTTCATATTTAACTTGTAGCCAAATTTGGCTAAATCTTCTTATGCATCATTGCCACTTTTAGTTATAACACAAAATCACCCAAAAAAACACTACACAAAAATTAGTTCATGTTTTCATTTTGCTCATGTTGGACTTTGAAACGCCACCGATTTTATTTTTTCCTAGAATAACAATAGGGTGTCCAAGGTTTCATTATTTTATTCCAATAATCGATGATTTAAATCTTGATTGTGTTTTAGATTATGTGATCCAAAACCTTCAAACACCCTCACAATGGTTTTTCACTTATCCCATGACAATTTAGTTGTAAGGTGTTAAAAGTAAAAGGAGATGCCTTTTAAATCAAATCATATGAACCACCTAACCATTTCAAAAAATTGATTATTGGGATAATAAATTAGTATGCCAAGACAATAAAAATATAATTGAACAATGAACATTTATAATATTTCCGTCATTCCCCATCATCAAGGCCTAGGCCAAAGTGAACAAATAACACACTAGCCATTACAATAGAATATGGTTTTCCTTACATCAACAACAATTGGCCTTGGCTTTGTGAGACAAATTATTTGATTTTATCCACTTCAATATAATAAATATTTTAATTTGACATTAATGTAATATGTGAAACACTAACATCACATTTTACATTAATGTCAAACTAACAAGTAGGACATATATTACACAAGGTGGATTTTAATAAAAAACATAGTGTAATTTTCAATATATCTAACTCTCTCTTGGTTGAAAGGATCAAACTGGTGTTGTCTTGGTTCTTGATTTCAAAAGGAACTTTTAGTTTTGGTTTTAATTTTTTTTTGGTTTAGTTTGGTGCAATGGAGATGGAATTAAACCTTGTTTTAAGTCAAACTAATTCCAAATTTTTTGTTAGGTTAGGGGTACACACACTCCAACATAAAAATCATGTAATATTGAATATATATAACTAATCAAATGCAATAATGTAAAGTCCAATTTATATATTTTTTCAATAAAATTGTACTTATGTGCTTAGAGAATTTAAACCTTTTGAAAATGTGGCAACACCCCTAGTTTAGGTTTCAATTCAATTTTGAAAATAGACCAGATCTCCAATTAGGTTTTAATGACATTTCCAAGAAACCTTGGAACCTTTGGTCCAAAGACCCTATAACCTAACCATATAACATTACATAAACTTACTAAAATTCAAAAAATTGCCAACATAGGTTCAAATAGCTAAAGTTTAATTGTAAACTAAACTTGTGCATTCTTCTCACAAGGGGTTTATCAATTGAACCTTACATTCAACAATTCAAACCTAGGGTGATGGCACCTAAACCATAGAAGGGTCAAATCTAACATCCTTATTCCACCCTAATTTGAGGCCAATTTTTTTAATACATTTAGTTTTAAGGATAAGGTATTTCAGGACATATACCTATCCTTAATCCTAATGGCATGCCACATGCCAACTTATTTTTTGGATTTTTATTTTTTTTAAATGTGAATGGGATCAAGTTAATGTTCGTTCATTTTGCTAGTTTATTACCTTTACCACCTTCATGTGAATCCAACCATACAAAAATAAAATAGGTGAAACCACACATAATCTTCCATATGCAATTTTATGTAGACAAGAAGATTTTTTGCACTGGTATTCATGTCCCATAACTAACCATGCTATTTAACTACGTACTTATTGTTTCATGTAGTTACCTACTTAATAGCCACCAAGTGCTTAACCTATTTACGTACCTACATAATAACCATTTATATTCCATACCTATTTACCTATGGTACATACCCACTTACCTAGGTACTACCCAAGTACTATGAAGTGGAAGAAGGTAAACCATCACCTACATTAAGTATCAACATGGTCAAAACATGTAACTAGGAGCCAAAAAGGGTGTCAGATGTTAAACATAATCAATCGAAATCAAACATTTTTTTTTATTACCATTTAAAACCATAGTAATCATGGCAAGTTGGTCCTTTTTCCCTCATATGAATGTTGAAGAACTTGGAGTAAAAATTCATTTGATCCAATTTCAAATTTTGGTTTTAATTTATGATGTTTGAAAATATACACCTACTACATGAGATGTAGTTAATTTTGCAAAGGACTATCAAAAGGACTCATATAATTTTTTTAAAATCATTGAAAATTTTATAAATGATAAAAACATATTAGCCACACTCAAAAAACACTCATACTTTTTTAAATGTGGAATTTTAAAACTTAAAATTTCAAAAAATGTTTCAAAATTGCTTCAAAATTTCAGAGTTTCAAAAGTCTTTTACCGCATATAAATGGGTTATAATGTACATGATGTATGAAAGAACACTATGAAAAAACCATGTGCATTGCAATTTGTTTGTTTAATTATAATTTAGTTTTATGTGACATTTTCAAGTTGCATTGGATGAGTTGCAATGGACATGGTTTTCTTGTAGTGGAAAGTTATAGTTTAAAGTATAATAAAACTAAAGAAAGTGAATTTTTTGGTGATGACTTAAAATTTGGATCATTTTTCAAAATGAAACATTGAATCTATAAGGAATCTGCACACTTTTAAAAATTCATATTTATTCAATAATGATTAACAAAAAAAATGTGATGCCTTCGGGAACATTTAAATATTTTTTACAACAAGTTATAAAAAAATTCATTCAAAAATTCATTTGCATGTAAAAAAAATTTTGGGGAAAAAAGACTTGTAGTCTTTTCCAATGTAATCCATTTGGCTCCTAATTACAGGTTTTGACCCAACAATGAAAAAAGACAATGCATGACTTTCAAAAAATCATCCATTATTTTTCCTTCAAGGCCTTTCTATAGTAACCTCATGAAAAACATAATTACATCCTAAGTTTCCTTCTTAAATTTGTTTCTATATCTTAAAATAATTTGATGCTATAAATTATTGCACATAAATATTTTGGAGCAATTCATGGTGACAATGATGCTAAAATGTTTGGGATTTGAAACTCTTTACAAATTTTGCCACTAATTCTAATATATTGTAGGTTGAATGAAAAGAATGAAAATATTTGAAATTAAAATAGTTTCCAAGATGACAAAAGAATATTTCTTTGCATAATGATCTTGATTAAATCTGGAAGAAAACACAAAGGCATGTTGAAATATATATCCATAAACATGATCTAACATAAATTTTATTTTATTTTTTCATTGAAGTAGTGCTTTGTAGTTGATTGTTTTGGTCACTTTCGGTTTCAAGGTTCAATTTCAAACTTTATGAACTTAATGTATTTTGATTCAAGAACAATTGGTCACTTGAATTGGTTTTAGCACAATTTGATCTAATTCATCCATGCATTTGACAACAATTGGAATAATGTATTAGATCATATTCCATCACCTTTAGCATGAAAATGAAGTGCCACAAAAATATTTTGGTGATCACTATGAACATGTCTTACACAAATTTGCAATGAACTTTCTTCATCACACAAATTTAAAAAGCACAAACACTAACACCCAAATGTTGATGGTGAGCTAACAATGTTTCATGTCACCATAAGTCCCACTTTAAACAATGGCTAGTGTCCCAACAATCTTTGGCTTAATTCCCAAATAAATCGATGGCAAATAAAACTTGCAGCTAATCTTAGAACAATGATATATGGAGTTGTCACAAAGCTATTATGTGCACAAAGTTGGTGTGCACAACAAGGTTGGTGTGTGTGGCAAACTTGTGAAATGACAACAAACAAAATTCAAAATGAAGAAAATTTATGTGTAGCAAGTGACAAAATGACATAGTTCTCATTTTTAAAAAAAATCCATGGGGGGTTGTAGCCACAACTTGTGAGGATCAAGACATTTTCTTTTACTATCTAAATTCATTTACAATGTGGGAGTCAATCCTCTTATGTGTATGGTCTCTTGCGTTTTTTTTCCCAAACTCAAATTACACAAAATTTTATGATAATCTGAATTTCATCATTTTATTTTATTTTTGGAGTTTTTTCACTATCACTATGCTTATTGTTTTCATAATTATTTTAAAATTGTGCATTAAATAAGATACTAAGTTTGAACCTAATGTGACAGGGTCTAGGGTTCACGGTACTATGTTCCTTCACTTTGTGAATAGTAAGGTTTGAAGTTGAAATAGAGAGTACGAGGTAAAAGAAAGACCCAAAGGTCAAGTCACTTTACAAATTTCTCGATTGTTCAATATGTGCAAGTTTTCCTTTTGATGTTGGATTACTTTTAAGGTCCATAAATTGACAATTTTAATAAAATTGAACCATTTTTTCCTTTTTATTTTCTTTCAAAACCATGAAATGAACATGTTGCACACTTATGAAAGAGGTAGGTCCTAAACAAATAAGGCTAGTAGTACATTTGAAAAAATGATGCAATTGCCAAAAATTCTTGACCAAGAGTATTTGTTTTAATAATAGTACACGTCCATACTTGTTAATCCACAAGTTTTGAAATTTTCATTTTAATTTCAACCATCATTGCCCATTCTAAATATTAATTACCCACCTATGATATATAACAACTGATTTGTGCTACTTTACAACCTACCTATGCCCCCTTATGAGTTGACCAAGCTGACCCAATACTTCAATGGCTACCCTAGGTGTTGTTAACAACCATTTCATGGCCATCTTATGGAACTTGAAATATAACCTCTACATCTTGTACTAGATCAAAAGTAATCGTTTATTTCTTCCACAAAGTTGTCATCTAAAAGAGGTTAGGAAAAGGTTCCATATAGAAGGCCTTTCAAATTTTTAATCCCTGAGGTTAGTAGGCCAAAGGAGGTTGAAAATATTGGAACGACTTCTATATGGAACTTTCACATGCGTAAAGAACTTGTCCATTTTTGAAGAAACATAATTGTAAAAAAGGAAAAAGAGAAATAAGAACTTTTAGCCTTTGGAAGTTTTTCTCTAGGCTGGATAGTAACTTTGAAAAGCTAGAAGGCCCTTGACTAATAGGTCATTTCCCAAAAAAAAATTTAGATTAGTTTGTAAAATCATCCTAATTTTTTTAAAATCATTTTAAAAGAGAATTGATAAGAATATTTTTAAAAAAATAATTCTAGTTGGTTTTCAAAAGTGCCAATTTGCATGCATTTAATATCAATCAGATTTCAAAGGCGATTTTCACAAACTAATTAAGTTATTTTATAATATGACAAACTAAGATTTTTTTTATTTGCTAAAAATTGTAATTCCTTACCTTACATAAAAAATGTTTTCAAATTTCAAGGATCTTCTTAAAGTGTAATGCAATTTTTTTTTTCCTTACACCTTTCTAGAAAAATAAAATACCAAGGGAGGCACTTTTAAGTACAAGATTAAATATGAAAAGTTCTTTAGCAAATGCAAGCTAACCCAACACCGTTTTATGATTCTAAAACCTTTTTAGATAAATTTTTTAAAAGCAAAATGGAAGAACATTTTGTTTGGTGTAATTTACCCTCACAATAGGCAAGGTTTATTTCATTTCAAAGAAGGTTCTTAATATGTTGAAAACCAAATTATATTGTTCTCCTTGCATCAATTCAGAGTCACAATTAAAGGTGAGTATGAAGTAATAATCCACGGCATCAAGTGCATTTTGGACCTTCACTTCGATTCAGTTGTTCTCTAGCTAGACGTAATAAACACTTTCGATTTGGTGTAAAGAGGGGTCATATTTCAAAAAAATTGTGCAATAAGTGAAGAAATTATGCAATGTTCATGCATTCTAAGCATTTGAATCTCCCTTGTTTTATAGTCACTGTAATTGTGAAGGTGATGTCACCGTCATCATTTCTGTTGTGGGAACAAGTCAAGGTGATCCCTTAAGAAGGGCACTATTCGCTGTAACCCATTTTAGGGCTTTATGTTCTATAACCAGTTGTTTCATTTCTTGTATATTTCCATCCACTATAAATGACATTCACATCATAAGTCCCCTTTCTATTATATCATTTGCATATGTACATTTCCAGACTAAACTTTGTGCAATAGGTTTTTCTATCCAACCTTAGAGATGTGTAGTATGGTTAACCTTTGGCCTGTCGCCTAACTTCAACACCCCATCCCAATTTACCACCCCATTAGAAGGAATTAGAACCTTGGGGTTTCCATTGGGCACCTCATCATTCACATAATCCTTCATCAAAGTTGTCATGTTAAAAAATGTTCGACATGTGGACCTTCTTTTTAAAATGGGTGATGTTCAAGTAGCCCTTGAAATTCTAATTCATTATTTTGTGCGATGGCCACCATATCTCTTATGATGTACACCTCCCTCCTCCATTTTCATAATTTAAAAAAATAATAATTCTTCCTTCCTTCAAGTATTTGGGCACTTCTTACGTTTAGGATCTTTTGATAGCCTAAAAAAACCTTTAGCTTGTAAATAAGTTTTTTTCCCAATAACTTTCGGTGGCATTAGGTTCATACAACAACCACCATCGCCCCAATAGCCTATTTAGGGAATTGGGCCCTTGTAATTTTAGTCATAATTGCTAGGTTTATGGTTAATTAATAAAGCCTTAACACGAGTTGACAACAACACCTCAAAGCAACATGTGATTTTCTACCACCTACAACTTGTGTGTGTTTCCCTCCTTTTGAACAATTCATTGGGCAACAAATGGTTCGACTTCAAGATTCCATTTCATAGCATTTGCACCATCATACCTTTTTCAACATGCCCTTCAACAAGATATCTGAAGCCCATCATGTTTAAATTTTATCATATTTTAACCCAAGGGTGGGTGTTTGGTTTATAACTCAACTAATCTTCTTAGCCTTTCAATTAGTTTCTTTAGTCTTTTCCATAGTGCTTTGAACACAACTTGGATTGCCCCATCCTTTAGTTGCAAGAATCCTTTGATGTGTGTGCACACATCTCATCAACCTTATGGGTATCCACCTTTTATATTGTGTTCATGGCAATGAGTGAGCAAGAACCCATGATGTAGTCTGTGACATTTTTACTACCATTGTGTGGGATGTTAGCTTCCAGATGGGGCAAAGACAATTCCATGCACTTCCTTCAAACATGTTCAACCCTTCTTGTCAATGAATCAACATTATGCTCACCAAAGATAACATTTGCATCCTAGCTTACGTTGTCATTGTGACTCAATGTAAGTAGATTTACTTTCCCAATCTTACACCACTAAAGGATTTGTTACTTTCAATGTAGTTCAAGTCAAAGAATGGAGCTATCACAACCAGCACCTCACTTGACGCACTCCCAACCTCCTCAAGAGACTCAAATGTGAGTCTAAGATGAAAACAATAGAAGAGTAGGAAGTTGGGGCACGCTCCTTGGCTCGCAGTACTTCGGGGGTAAATGGGCGTGCTAAAGCTCCGGGATGGGACTAGGAAGATTGACAAGCACTTTAATCACTCACATGGACCTACACAAACAAAACAACAAGTTGGTTAATGCATAATTAAAGCACTTTTGGTGCTAGGACGAACCACGGGCAAATTTAGACTCATAAGACTCACCATGGCCTGGACTTGGGGAAAGCCACCACCTTCCCCCTTATAGTAACTATGTGCCTCTCCATGAGACCCACATCCAAATGGCATTTAGTCCCAAGACTCCCACATGGAGTCCCAAAATTCCCAAAGTTAGGATTCTTGCAAATTTGGGGCCCCATAACTTTGTGTGCAGACCTCTGATTGAGATGCGGTTCAAAGAAAAGTTATATCCCTTGTCAAGAGCTTTTCAACGGTAAGTCGCACGCCACCTGCACAAAAGGAAATCAAGTTGATTCTTGACTTTTAGTGGTTGGGAGTCAAACTACCAATTTGACTCCCGGCATGTCTTTTGGCCATAACTTATGTTTCAAATGTCCAAATGGGTCATGTAAGCCCATTTTAGACATCTACATTTCAATATCTTTTCAATGATATAAATAACTCTTCAATCCAATGGGTTTTGACTCCTGCAATCACCCTTTGAAAATTTGGGAGTCCATTAGGACTCCAACTCCCAAAATGGGAGTTCATTTGGGAGTGTGAGGGTTCATTCCCTCGCACTCTTTTGCACTCCAGGGAGCATGAGATGTGACCCCCGGGCTTCCCTCTTGGCCCGCAACCTTGCAAGCCCTTGCTTTGGTCGTAAGCCCAAGGCTAGGGTTGCAACATCACTAATCAAATCCTCCTCTTATCAATTGAAGTATTTGAATGTCTACACAAACAGGCGGACATGTTTTTACACAATTGTGCTAATGCCATTTGGAGTTTTAAATGGCCAGAAGGCCTTCATCTTTGTGTCTTGGTAACTTTTATTCGTCAAAAAAATTCAATCACATTGCAAAAGTTACAAACATCCTCCATTTTAAGTCAGGTGATAACTATAGGCCTAGCCACTTCCTAACTTCCACCCCTTCAAAACACACCTTCTATCACCATGGCCGACTTATTGCAAGCGATAGATTATTGACATAAAAAAATATAATCAACCTACTACAAGATATCAATTTTGACAAGGAGAGATTTCAACACCTTGTCTAAACTAACTTGACATCCTATAAATTCTCCCTTTTCCTTTTTCTTATCCCTTTGTACATTTTCACAATCTACATGTGATTACTAATAAAGCTGTGCAGGGTTGCATCATCAAACTGTACTCCTCATTAATACCCTATCAGGGTCTTTAAAAAATCACTAAACAGATCACTTTTCAAGTGGCCGGTTCTCATTCCAGTGAGAACCTGTGGTGTGAGTTTCAGACAGTGTATCGTTGCAGGTGACGATAGTCAAGGTGAGACCCTGATCAGTTCTCACTTTTTTTACTACCCACCCAACACTGGTTGTAACTTTGCCAGTAGCTCCAAGGGTTGAGATTCTCACCAGGTATGGGTATGAAAGAGAGCCAACTCTTGAAAGTTTTTGCGCAAAGGTCATGTAACTTTAAACCTGGCTGGCAAAACTTTATTGTAATTGAAGCACTATGACAAAGAGGAAATGAGGAAGGAAGTTAAGGACAATTTAGAGTTATCCATAAAGTACCCCAGACTTGGGTTACTGGATGCCAGTTTCCTGAAAACTGGGGAATAAAGGAAAAGTCAGGATGAAAACAGTACACATGGAAAAAAAGGGAGGGACCAAATCAGTTTTCTGATTCTCCCAGAAATTTCACCCCCAGTTTTGGATTTGCCTTCCGTACGCCTTCACTGTTGCTCCTGTTCTTCCTTAAATTAAGCCTTGCCAAAACAAGATCCTGCAATTTGTTGGAACTAATACCCAGTTTCATGAAACAGTACCCAATTTTTCTCACTGAACAGTTACACCCAAATTGGGGATGTAACGAGAATTAAAGAGTCAAACTAGGGCCCAAAGGCATGGTGACATTCCGGATAACTCTGTTGTTCAATCAAATATTTTCCCAATTTATTTTTCACTAAGTCCCCAAATGCACTACTAAAGACATAACTTATAGGTAGTCAAATTAAGCAATTAAGCACTAGTAAGAGGTCACAAGTGAAAATGGGAGGATGGTCCACAAAGGGTGTCACATGTAGGGTGGAGCCCAAGGTGGAGAGCTTTACCAGAACAATGGCCCACAAGAGGTGGAGCCAAGGCAGACCTGATTCTGGTCAATCCCACTGCCCGTACTTCATATCTTTGAGGGAATGAAGGGTAAAAAATTAGTATCACAAGGATGGCTTCCAGACCTTTGCAAACCAACAATGGATGTCATCAAAGTGCACATTGGTCACATGCATGCCCACACCACTTTCTTAAGACAACTTATGTGTAGGGTAACACCTGAGGTCATGGGCATTATGGGAATTGGACCTTGGACAGAATAAAAATGACCCAAAAAAAAATTTATAAAAAATTATTGTGATACTTGAGGGGTACCTGCTTGCTGGTATCACATTAAAAAAACCTTATAAAGCATTTTGAAAAACAGAACACCCACAAGTGCAAGCATTTTGCTTTCTGAAATACCGCATCAGTTCTCACACTTGATAAGCATTCCTCCAAATACATTACACATCTTTTGAGAGGTTCTTACACTCGATAAGCGTTCCTCCAAATACATTACAAAACTTGTGAGAGGTTCTTACAATTGTTGCAACTTCACAATGTCACAATTGAATGTAATTGAGTAGTGTTGACAATTGATAAGTAAGTACTAAGGGCATCTCCACCTCAAACCTGCAAACACCCCTTTTCATTGAATCTTGCAGCAGGACGCTGTATTGATGTCCAATATGCAGTGGTCATTTTAACCCCTTCAAAATCTTTTTTCTACTATGGATTTGGACATTGACTACTTGTCCAGGTGTAAAGATATAAATGGTCTTTGACTCTTTAAATGGACTTTATGACGTTTGTGGGTGGGGACAATGATCATTAAACACTATTCTATCTTAACATAAAGGAGCCGTTTGCAGTTTTGGGGTGGAGATCCTCTAATAAGTATAGAAGTGTGATAACATAAATGATATTGCAAACCCTCCACGAAACCTTTATCTGGTACACACAAATTATCACAATTTAGTGGCCTGCCCCCAAGCTTGTATACTAAATTATAATCCTACATGAGGTGCTAAGTCTCCACCAGTGTTTCTTTAAACAGTTTTGTGATGTAGACAAGGTGGCAATTATTCATAAAAGGTTTTAGCCAAATTTTGCTATAAACAAATTATGAAAGGAAAAAATGTAAGCTTCTTTCTACATTTTGGTGACCTATTAGAATGTGATATAAATCTGGCAAAATTTTTGGAATTTCTTGTCCAAAATCTGCCTGTAGAAGACCTCAATTACCATTTTTTTTTTTTTTTTCAAAACTTGAAAATCAAATTTGCCAAGTGACTAAAATCCCCCCTCTTCCCCTCTTCAAAAAAAATCATTATTCCACCCAAATGATGTATTCTCCAAAAAATTTAAAAATTAATCAAAAAAAGATGGGGAAATGTTTGGAGATTTTTTTAGTGCAAATTCGACTAATTTTGCTAAAATTTTGGAAAAAATCACCATACTTTTCATATCACAAAATTGGGGAAAAACCCCTCATTCTCACTAGTATTTTTTGGGGGGATTCTCTAACATTGTTCAAATGGCCTCCAACTACCTGGGCATGGTGGGTTGAAGTGGCAGATTACAAGGTGGATGCATATTTGACATGGCTATGTGCTTTTATAGGTGTTATAAAGATGGTGATAAGTTCAATTTAATGTTCATATTATGTGGTGACATGAAATTTTTACTAATACATACAAGGTGCAACAAAATTGTGAATGTTGAAGAATTTTTTGTTATTTTTTATTGTGCAAGTGAGCAAATGTGGCGATCTTTAATTGTATAAGTGAATAAATATGACAAATTTCAAACACATATTTGCTCAACAATCCAAACTCCATCGACATTCAAGATCAACAAAGAGACCTCCCATTTGGCAACCCACATTGATTCTAGATTTTGATGAGTCCACTAATGAGAATTTTTTCATAGTTTCAGAAATCTTGGACAACACATCACATTTACAATAGCTTGATTTTTAATAATCCATTTATAACAACTTGATGGACATCATGTTTTTAGCCCATGTACATTATATAAAATCTAAATCTCCTTCAAACAACACATAGCAAGTTGTGAATAAGCATATCATTATTGGAGAGAATGGTTTTTAAATAACATATAATGATTTTTCATAGAACAATATGAACATAGGTGAGGTTTGGTAATTTGAATAGGAATAAAAGAACAACTTCCATAGCCAATTGTTCTTATTGTTATGATGATGGCAACCCTTGATTCAAACTATGTATAAATAAACATATAGGTTACGCATGTATCAATTCACAAAATTTTACTACAACATTTCCATTTATAGTAATAGTTAATTGTAGCCTTTCCATTTATAGCAAATTTGGGAAGGCTGGATAGTTTGTTGTCATCAAGTGATAACCTTTGTAAATGTTTCAAATTTCTTAAGGAGGCAAGGAAGGAACCAAGCTTGAAGGTCAATGGAAAAAATGAAAAAGTAACCTAACTTGGTGACCAATAATAGGTTCCATATCTTGGTGACCAAATGAAGAATCCAATGTTCGGAAGTAAATGAAAGACTCCAAAGCATGATGGCCAAAGGAAGGTTCCAAAGTTTGGTGTTCAGTGGAAGAAAGAAAAACATCCTTTTAACTTCCTCCTTTCATTTCTCACCAAAAAGGATTTCATTTTCCTTAGATTCTCTAGTGATTTTTGAGCTTTTTATTTTAACTTGGTTTGATCACCTTTTTACACACATGTTGTCTACCTTTATGGTTTACTTTACCTTCATTACAATATAAAAAATTGAGTTTAATTACTCAATTTGAACTGTTCACCATTTCCTTTCAAGTTTTGTGCATCTTTGCATTTTGTACCATGATTTTTCAATATTAAGGTATGGCAAACAACATGCCCACCTTGTAAAAACCTCAAGTTGCACAAATAGGTGACAAATGTCCTGAGTTATCCTTGGGTTTGGCCATGACCCAACACCCTTGTGATGATGAAAAAACATATGGTTGTGGTCATGCCTTCATTTAGAATCTGAACCACCATGGTTGGAACCTAAATGTCCTCAGGCTTAGTTCCATTGATTAGGCTCCCATGTTGTTCATTAGTGATATTACTTGAAGTCAAACCCTTTCCCTATAATGATCTTGAAATCTTTTACAAAGGCATTTATGAAGATGATGAAATCATAATCTTGGCGTGGTCCTCAACTATAAATGTCAACCACTATCGTTGGTTTCATGATTACATCAACCAATTATCCTCCAATTACAAAGCTAAACACCTTGTTTATATCATTCAACACATGTTCAAATTCTTGTTGTTATTAACCTTCATTGCAACATAATTTAAGATTTTACATGTACCTATTCCTTCTTAGGCATATTCCATTCAAAACAATGGTTTTACTACAATTATCACCCTTCTATTACAAAATGTGGGTGCGGTTCACTAGAACTACATCCCCACTAAGTCCTATTCACTATGACTAATGCATTCATTCAAAATCTAGTGAAATCATTTGGTGTACATGGGCACCTTTGTTGTAGTCCCTCATTCTACTTATGCCTTGTTTTTGTTATGTTGTCCAATATTATTCCTATATGCTTGAAATCTTTTGAAACCATTCTTGCTTGTTGTATTAGATTGGCATGGACTTGAAAAAAAAATCTATACTTGAAATTTGAAGGAGGTTTCAAAAGGGGCATTATGTTCCAACAAGCAATGGAGCAATCACAAGCACAAAAATTTCAATTTGCTTCAAAATCTACAATTTCCTTTAGATGCATTTTGTTCACTTTGCATTATATTCAACAAGCATATATACCTTGCCTTTTGAAAATCAAGAACAAAATTTGGCACAATGGAAAGATTTGCTATTTCACACATGTAACAAAATTATTTGGGTTTAGGAGTGTGGAACATTTGACCTTCAATGTCATGTTTGGCGATGGCACAACATTGAATGATAATTTATCTTGCAACTTGTGAGTCACAACAAGACGCATTGTTGTACCCTACCAATCATTTCATTCAAATGGTGTACTTAACAACCTTATAATTAAATTACAAATCACAAGTACAATGAATTATAAAACCTAGACTCTAGGAGTTTGTAACTTAATGAAAAACTAGTTGATGGAGGATTGAAGGGCTAGCCATCAATATTTGGTGACCTTATTGCAAGGCTCAAGGATGTAAAATTGAAAAAATGGTTTATCTAATTGCTTGAACTTAGTACACACTTATAAAATTGTGGTAATGTCATTGATGACCAAGTACAACTCACAATGATGGCCTTAACAATGTTGAAACTTGAATGGGAATTACCTATAGTTTCTAGTAGGTGAAGATGGGTGGCCATAATTTTGCTAGGTATGGAATTAATGGTGATAGAGTTTGCTATTTTTTCAAACTTACTTGACACACAAAGAAAGATTAATGATGGCTACACAAGATTGCAATGTGTGATGACAACTAAAGTCCCTACTTTAACACTAGATGGGGCACTATAAATCATCACCATCATCAATAGCAAAGAGTAATCCTAGTCACCCATATTATAATTGGCTTCCCTTTCTTCTAAATCATTAGATTTTGGTGAATTTCATATTTTAAACACATTATTTTGGAAGGGACTTTCATAGGTAGTTTTTCAATTTTTCAAAATCACAAATTTTTACCACATTAAAAATCATTGCTTCCCACACCCCAAAAATAAAAGGTTATTAATTTTATTTTTGTTTCATACAGTAACTACTAACTTGTGTGAAACTTGCACGAATAAGGAAAAAATAATATTTTTGTCAATTCTTCACCTTCTAACTTAATCGTCAAATGTAATTAAATAACATTTGGAACTTTCCATTATTAATAAATAAACACTACATGTTAATTTTCAATCTTATCTTTTATAAGGGGCTTCATGTTGTTATTTAAATATTTACCATCCCATGAATTTGCCAACAAAGTTTAGGTGTTATGTACATGAGGTTTCACAATGGTGTTGAATGTTGAATTCATTAGGATTTGTTTATCCATCTTAAATTTATTATTATGATGTCCCTATTTTTGAAGTCCCTTGCATTTTGTGTAATTTCAATAGTTTTTGTGGGTCCATGAATGCAAACCTATGCTCATTACTCACTTAGTTTTCACCCATTATGGACTATGTAACTAACTTGGGTGCACTTGCTTTACCATGAATAGTCTCACATCCAACAATTGATAGTAACCATGTGTTTAAGTTAGTTAATTACCAAACATAACCATCCCTCACGAGAAATGAAATGCCCCATTTTCATCCACACAAAGAGTGATTACAATATCTTCATCCAGGCCATGAATGGCCACAAAATGAAAGCCCATGTGAGACTATTCATTTTAACTAGTGTTTGAACCAATTACCATACATAACTATCTTTCATTATGATCATAATGCCATATTTTCATCCATCCAAAAAGATATTATGATGTTGTTATCCAAGCAATGAAAGGTTACAAAATGAGAGCCTCAGGTGGTACCTTGTGTTAATTAGTAAGTCACTAATGAAATGGAGGTCAAAGGTTATGGGTTGTAACTTGCAACTTGATAATCAATTAAACATCAAGATTTTCATGAAGGATGGTCATGAATTTTAATAATCTAGATTCTAGAGGGGCCAAAGATCATGTGCCAAAGACCAAAAGATATGAAAAATGTTCACATAGAACTTCTCAAACCCCCCCTTAACTTTAGTTATGAACTCTTTCCTTTCTTATTCATGGTTGGAGTCATGTCATCCATGCATGCATCTTTTTTTTTGATAATAATTATATTTTAACAATAAGTATTATTCTAGTTTAATGCTCTCCATTTTGAGACCCAAATTGCATGTTTAAGACCCCACACTTGACTAATATTACTTAGATCAATATGCCCTTGAATATGGTTTCTTTTTTCAATTTTGTGAAGTAGATGGACATGCCATCAAACTTAATCAGTTAATTTTGCTACATGTCAAAGAAACAAGTATATATTTTTGAAACCCCATTGTATAAGGGGACATGCAAGAACCTATGGTTTAAATGAAGCAATTTCAACTTTTTCCGCCTTCAAAATATGGTGAATATGGGGGATCTTTTCCACAAAATCCTTTTTACAAGTTGTAAAACCCTTTTTTGTTGCAATGTGGCAAAATTTTGCCACAAAGAAAACTTTGCCCTTGAGAAGACCAATATAATCATATGTATATTTTTTGATAATTACATTACATTTTTAATGATTTTATCAACGATTAAAAAACTTGGAAGAGATTTTTTTTTTGGGAAGGAAAAAAATGTTTGCCTACCATTAATAATGTCTTACACCATTATTCCATGGTGTTGCATGTGCACATTGAAAAGTCTTGGTTATGTGCTAAGGTAGATAGGCTAGTGGGCAAACACATAAAAACTTATAACTTTCTATAACCAAACCTCCAATCTATTTGGTTTTAGAGGCACCCATGGTGGGCACACCCATGGATGTTGAAATTGCTTTATTTGGTTAAGAATTGAGCAAAATATAAACCTCCAAAATAGGGAACCATTTTGAATTGGAAAACAAATCAAACAAGCACATGCCATGTTTCCATGAACCTTTGCAAACAAGTGAACAAACAATGTACACTTGACATATGGATAAGATTTAACCCTTGATAATATTGGACAAATGTGAAATCCACATAATTATTTGTGTAAAAGTATTCAACATACATCAATAGGTGAAATAAAAAATACAAACAAACTTTGAGATCTATGATGATGGGTGAAAGTTTGTTTGTTTAAACTTAAAATCCTAAGCAAGCTAGAGGTGTCACCAAATGTTATGGTTGAATGCCATGTGTGTTTACACTTCAAACTATAACATGATTTTCATATATTCCCTAATCCTCTCATTCTCCTCCTTCTTGGTATGTTGATGGGCACACGTGCAAGTTTTACTGATCATAATTGATGGAAAAATCTTGTTGTTATTTGTGAAGCTCTTCATGATGGTCTTCGTTGTTATTTGTGATGCTTTTCATTGTTATTTGTATGTTTCGGATGTTGTTTTTTGTTGCTTTCAATAGCTTTCTCTTCCCCTTACTCGTTGTGAGCTTGTTGTGACATGTGTTGTAGGTCACAAAGAACCAAAAAGCTTGGTCATTGCTTTTCTTTTGTCATTGTTGAACCCCCTTCTCTTTCTTGGTTGCAAATCGAACTTGGGCCCTTCTTTAACACACTTTCTTTCTTAGTTACAGGTCAAGGCCCCCCCACCTAGTTTGATTTCTTTCTAAGATCATCTTTTTCTCAAACCCAAGTCCTCCTCTCTCTTTTTAACCATGTTTTTTTCTTCCTTGGTTACCCTCAAACTTGCAGATCTTTTTTATGTCCTCCTTGTCGGTCAAACCCACTCACTCTTTTTATTTCATCATCTCTCTTTTTTTTCATTGCACATTAAACACATATATTTTTGTCTCCTCCTTGTTAATTGAACATGTGCATGCTTTTTCTCCTTGTTGGTCAAACTTTTTTTTTTTTCCTTGGTTACTAATTGAATCCACCTTCCTTTTGATCATGACCTATCCATTCCACCCCCTTCCCACCTTATTGTTGTTTAATTTATGTAAAGTATTACAACCTTGCTACAACATGGCCCTTTAATAACATTCAAATTTAAGCCCTTGCCCATGCCTCTATTTGTCCAACTATTATCATTCCAAGATTTATGCATTTGTACCTTAATGGATGCATGTATGGGCCCTTAGCCTTGTTTGGAAATTTTGATGGAATTTATCCCTTACTATTTTGATTATAATTGCAAACTACACTATATTGAAATTTGTTCCTGCATGTTTTCTAATTAACTTTTGAGCATTTCAATTAGCCACATTTAGTGTTACATGCGCCTTACCCTTTTTCCTCCTTTTATTAATTTTTTTGTTACCTCATTTTCTTTCACAAAATGTCCAAGTATACATTAGATGTTACAAGATGAGACTAGTTATAATCGACTAGTGGTTTTTTGCTTCATGTTTTCTTTGTAAGCATACGTGGTAAGGACAAAAAATTGTGAATTCAACATAAAAATTTCTTAAGTTGGAAATGAAAAAAATTGAACTTCTGGTGTCAATTCACAAATAGTTTCACCAAGGTTTATAGTTAGTTATATTGGTTATATTTTTGTTGTGGCAACATGGCTCATAAACATATCCATGTAGAATCTTAATTTAGATTATATGTTTTCATCAACTTTAGTTCTTGATTCAACATGTTATGTTATATTGCTAAGTTCATTAGCTTCTCAACAACTCTATGAGCTCCCCATGGTTGATTGTCATCAAATAACTTTAAGTTATCATATTTTTCATTTAAGTAAAGTGTGAAGTGTTATGTACACATTGTTAGTTTTAATTTTGTCATGCATTACCTCAAGATTAAATGGTCAAATTATTGTGGCTTTGAGCCCATTCATAATGTTATGTTTGGACAATGATTTGTCAAGAGCCCTGTCTACTCAACTAGTGAGCTTTATTTTGTTTAGTTTATAATATTTGTTTATAACCACAATGTTCTCTTTTTATTTTTTAAAGGCTATTTTGAAAGGTTTGAATAAACTTAGATCAAGGGGCTAAAGGGCATGATAAGTGTGTGAAGGTAATGCACATCCAACCCAAATTGTTGTGCTTGCTTTATATTGCTTCCAAAGTTGCATGTGGACTATGCTTGTTTAGAATTAATAAATGACAATTAAAGTAATATATACAAAATAGAATTGATTTCTTGAAGAATAATATAAACTCCTTGAATAGATAATATTCATCCATGTTTTCTTTTGCATCATCATAAATGTCCATAATTATAGTTTTTTATGTAGTTGTCTCTAATGTTTTTTCCCTTGAACATGTAAAACTATAGCAAAAAATTTCCTTTGACATCTATAACACAATTCATATTGAATGATTCCTTAGACCTAGGAATGGTGATGTGGACCTATTAAAAACCCATCTTTGCCATAACTATTACCCATGATTGAATCTTGATTTCATCAAAGTTCCAATTGTGGTTTGTAGTATATTTACGTGGAATGTATAATGTTTATAGCTTTTGGTAGAAGTATTTGCATAACTCATTAGTAAATCCTTGTGCCATGTAGATGTTGAAGTCATTTGCAAGATGAATTGTGAATTATGGACATGCACACTTAAACCAAAAGCACCATGAATTTTTAGGTACACCACACATTTTTGCATGAACTTAGAGTGCAAGCAATAAAACCTTAACCCTCTTCAATTATCATCACACTTGGTGTGAAAACTTTCCTATTTTTGGTCTTACCATTCAAATGATTAAAAAATGATGTAAACGGATGTTTCAATGCCTACTAGCCTTCTTTAGGGATGTTACCCCTCTTTCCATTACATCCATGGCCTTTTCCAACTATTCATTTATCCATTTGCTTTTTGCCTTTACAATAAAAGTCTTGTTCACTTTTGCAAATTTTTTTTACTTTGGTTGTTATGTAGGTTGAGGAGGTAGAACCTCCTAGTTTAGGGTTGGATATGGCTGATCCAACAAACCACTTCTTTTGCTTCAAGGAGGAGGGACATCCTCTTAATCTAAAGTTGGTAGATCAAACAAGGCATTCCTTTTCTTGTGAAATATTTTAAACATCATGTGAACTTAGTTTTCCTAGTCTTACTCATTAACAAGTAGGTGGTTCCAATCTAAATTTTCATCTATTGTTTCTATACAAGTTGTGTAGGTGTATCAATAATCATTGAAATTCATAATTTGACATTTTGCTTGTACTTTTTTAGCTTGTGGGAAAACTAGATATTGTTGCATCCAAAAATAGTAAAATATTTGCTGAATTTTTCTTTTAAAACTTTTTCCCTATACTCAGTTTTGCATTCATTAAACTTGTCCTCAACTTTGCATCATAGTATAGTTTTTAACTATGATGCACTAGGAACTAAAATCTTTATGAACCTTTTAAGCTCATCCTTTATACTTTTGGGTAGGTTAAATATGCTTTGAGTTGTCACTTGGGAAGAGTGAATGAATTGTTGAACTTTTGGAATGAGTTTCACTTTCTCTTTTCAAAGTTGTGATGCTTTTATTTTGGTGGCAAATGCAAAGTGTAAGGATCTCCTTGCTAATCATTAGGTTGCTCAATAGTTTTGGATTGTAGGATTCCAATGCAACAATGCGTCCTTAGATATTAAGGCCTGATTTTTCATTCTATGCTTACGATTTAAGTGTGCATTCTAAGTTAGGGGTTTAGGGCATTTATGGTGTTGTTATATCCCTTTCAATGTGTAAATCTCTTCCCATCATCAAACAATTGGCCTCCCATAATGAGTTGCAAAATTTGTGGATTTGCCCTAGATCACACCTTTAACCAATCTCTTTGTCCCAAAGTATGGTCTTTTGTGTGCATTGGATTTTGACAAGTAAAAGCTTGTCACCGAACACTAACCCCACACCAAATGCTTTAAGGTACAATGTTTACCAAACATTATAATTCCATGTAGTAGGATATTTGTGTGCATTCATATGCAATTTTATGTGCCATTATCCACTCTATCACTAAATATCTTACATAAATTAATGTATATTTATTTTAAACAAATATCAAATACTACACCCATGATTGAATGCTAGAATTTGATGCACTAGGATATGCCTTTGGAAGAGTGCATCCATGTGCAATTTTATGTACCATTATCCACCTTATCACCAAACACCTTATGTAAATTAATGTATGGTTAAAATTTTTAAATGTCAATAATTACACCCATGCCAAAACACAATTACAAAGTCACTAATTAAAATTGTGAAAAAAATTGAACACAAATGTCTACGGTTGAACATTTGATCATAGGTCACATTATATATGCACATTGGTAGGTATTTGGTGAATTGCTCATAAGCCCATCCTTGAACTATTAAAGCATTCACCCATTAATCTATATTTGATGATGGATAGGTCTATCATATTGGGAAAATAGTCCTTGCGATATGACATTCTCAATAACTAATGTTCATTTAATACTAGAAGCCCAAGTTTTTTTTTTTAAAATGCCAAAATTTTAGTATAAATGATAAATTTGCGACGTTTGGGTCAAGGCCATTGATGACCACTTTTGGAAGTGAAGTGGGTAGGGCCATCTGCTAGGTAATTCTAGATGCAAGCTAGTTGGAATGACATTTGTAGGGATTCCACATGAACTTTGAAATGAAATATCCCATGATGAAAATAATATTTCAAAAGTGGGTGCAAGTGAGATAACACAAGCCAAACCTACTTGTTTTTTATTGTTTTTGTGACTACTTTTTGGGAAACATTTTAAGAATATTCTTGAAAAATCTTGGAATGAATCTTTAAAATTTTTGAAAATTTTCTTCATACTATTTTATTAAGGTTGATGTTAAAAGTTTGGCAAAAAATGTCATTTCAAAAAAAATTAAATCCATTTACAAGTCTTTTACTGTTTAAAAACAAACATTACAGTGCTTAATGAGTGTTTTTGTTATTTTTTAACTCATTGGATTAATTCCAAATTAATTCATGTGTTCCCATGATATATTAAAAATACAACTATATAAAAAAATCTTATAATTTCAACATCAAATTAAATTACGATTTTAAACATGAAAAAACCAAGCAAGTGTTACATTTATTATGGTATGTGTTATTGTGATTGCACCCAAGTTGATTTTAATTTCTTGACATAACACACCATTGTAACAAAAAAAAATTGCATGTGTAAGGGATCGATATAAATAAGTTCATAATCATGCTAACTTTAACTATTGTAAATTTTTTTCCTTTCACAATCAATTTAATATCACAATATTATACACACAAAATTATATGTATGTATTATTTTCAAGTGAAAAAATAATTTAAAAGTATTATTTGTCATTAGCTTGGTCAAATTTTCAATGTATTTTATCATCAATTACTATGTTTGGAAATGAACAAACTTTCAACTACAAATATAAGGTAAGATAGTTGTTGAAACGAATTTTCTCCTTGGTGGTGTTTTAAGAACAATTCAACCAAATGTGACTCAAAATGATGGAGTTTTCATCAATGTCAAGATTTTCCAATATCCAACTTGGGTTCCACGTTGGTATGCACTACCAATGACAATCAATTGATGAAAAACAAGTATTGATTTTGTGAAAATTAAATTTCATTTGAATGAAAATAATGAATGGCATTTTTTTTCAATTGAATTGAAATTCAATCCAAATGTCATTGAATTGGATTCAAATTGCATTGAATTTAATTCAAATACATTGAATGGAATTTGATTTCAAATTCAATTGAAAACAAATGCTATGCAAATTGGTGGAGAAGGTATTGAATTTTTTTCTCATGAATATGGTGTTGGATAAAAAAACTTTTAAAACAACAAAAATCCAAAAATACACCTTCCATGCCTTTTTATGTGGGAATGAGTTAAACAAATTCAAGGTTGGAATTGTCCAAGTGATGATTATAACATATGGAATGTAAAATTCTCCTACCTAAACTAATTTCAACAAATCATCATCACATGAATTTCAGCAAATAAAATTTGGTGAAAACAAATGGGAAGCTCAAATTTGACAAACATCATAAAATGAACAAAATCATAAAAACCTCCTAATTTTTCAATAATATGTAGTTGGACTATTGTGCTTAAAATTTTCATGGGTTTTTGATTCTTACATGACATCTTGAAATGAAGATTCAAGATGGTGAGCCATAAGCCCACATTGGAACATCACTAGATTACATGTTGGAAAAAAATTCTTGCATTTGTGAAAAATAAATAACATCAGATTGACAACCATTGGTGACGCACTCCCAAACTCCTTGATAGATTCAAATGTGAGTCTAAAGTGAAAACAACGGAAGAGTAAGGAGTCGGGGCACTTTCCTTAGCTCGTAGCACTTTGGGGGTAGAAAGGCATGCAGGAGCTCCGAGATGGGACTAGGAAGTATGACAAACGATGAATCACTCACACGAACTTGCACAAACCAAACAATAAGTTGGTTAGTGCATAGTTGGAGCACTTTTGGTGCTAAGACGAACCATAGGCAAATTTGGACTCACAAGACTCACCATGGCGTGGACTTGGGGGAAGCCATCACCTTCCCCCTTATAGTATACTTTGTGGCTGACCATAGGACCAACATCCAAATGGCATTTTGTCCCAAGACTCCAAAGTGGGAGTCCCGAAATTCCCAAAGTTGGGACTCCTGTGACTTTGGCGCCCATAACTTTGTTTGTAGACCTCCGATTGAAATGAGGTCTAAAGAAAAGTTATAGCCCTTGTCAAGAGCTTTCCAAAAGTATGTTGCATGCCAACTGCAAGCAAGAAAATTGAGGCGATTCTCGACTTTTAGTGGTCGGGAGTCAAATTGTCAATTTGACTCTCGACCTTTCTTTTGGTCATAACTTGTATTTTAAGTGTCCAAATGGGTGATGCGAGCCCATTTCAAATATCTACGTTTTAAGAGCTTTACATTGATATAAAGAACATTTCAATCCAATGACTTTTGACCCCTATAATTGCCCTTTGAAAATTTGGGAGTCCATTGGGACTCCAACTCCCAAAATGGAGTTCACTTGGGAGTGTGAGGGTTCATTCCCTCACACTTTTTTGCATTCCCGAGAGCATGAAATGTGATTCCTGGGCTCAGTCTTGGCCTGCACCTTTGTAAACCCTTGTTTTGGTCGTGAGCCCAAAGCTAGGGTTGTGACAATTGGTGAGAGAAAAAAATTGTTGCTAGATTTTATTTTATTTTATTTTTATTTTTATTTTATTTTAGCAAATGGTTTCAACCCCATGGGGGGAAACTTTTTTTTAAATTAAAAATACACAAGTAAAAATATAAGGTGCCATGTATTGGTTGTTGGGTACAATTTATAGTTGAATTAATTTTAATAAAATTATGTTTATTTTGAAAACCAATTTATAATTAATATAGGGTATGCATCATCCTTTAGTCTTAGAAAAAAATAAGAATAAAAATGTATTAAAGATTTTAGAAATTGATTGTTAGTGAGTTCAATTATAATGTTAGTAAGTGAACTAGTTTCATTTACATGCCAATTACATAGAAATCTTGATTGCAACAAGTACATGCATGATTTACTTTTTAGAAAATGAGTCATATGTTCATTTGTTATTTGCCTAAGTTGTTTATCTTGAATGAAATGGAATGGTTGATGGATTAAAACATCAAGTCTATATGTTACTTGACTGGCAAGAATTGTAATTTACCCATCCAAAGGAGCAAATGGTTATATTCCTTTCATTACATTATTTAAACCCTTAAAAAATGGGGGTTGTCATGTGTTCCTTCTTTTTATAAATACTAAAACTAAAAATTAAATAGATGTATATTAAAAATAATAATAATAGGGTGGGAAAAAAATGGGTTTTCTCCCCTAAATTTCCCAAAATAATACTTTGTTTAATACATGTACTATAAAATTTTAACATTTAATGTTTCTTAGGTTTCAACCAAAGTATTGAAATTGGTATAATTTGTTAGGTTAATGAACATTGTAGTTAATATATATTAGCGATATTCTTGTCTATGGGTTCACTTGTAGAAAGTTGGGGGAATAGTTTGGATGGAATCAAAAAACTTGTAAAGCCTTTATTATGCCACCTATATATTTTATAGGCAATTTGTGTGCAACTTGGATAGAGGGACAATATTGATTAAAAACAAGATTAGAGCAAGTCCGTTGACACCCCTTATTTGGGCCTTTATTAATGTTTATCACATCCAACAAATATTGTTATTATTACCTTAACCCCACCCATAAACATGAAAAAATGGACATTATAAGGTGAAAGACTATTTAAATGCCACACTTACACCAATCATTGTATGTTACATTATAAATTTAATATGTGACAAATTAATAATGAATATTGTGTGAAATTCGTTCAGTTATAAATTTGTACATTTTACACACAAATATCATGCATTGAAAACACGTTTGACACATTGATAAATGTGTTAACAAATGAAGTATGAACCTATGAATGAATGGATGAACTACACAAACTTTACATCTTCCTAAGAATCCATATGTCAAATGTGTTTTCAATGTGTAATATTAGTGTGTGAAATGTATGAATTATGAATGAACAAATATTGTACAATTTTCATTACTAAGTTGTGAGATGCTAAATTTGTGATGTAGTCAATTAAAAACAAACATTTTTTATATGGGGCCATATGGAGACCGATGTATCTTGTGCAAATTTAATAGTTGTAGGTAAGCTTGAATTTATTAAAAAAAAAGCTCGCCCTTTGAAAAATTAAATTTTGCCAAACATTAGTTGCAAATAAAGCATTGTTAGTGAGCTTCTTATTTTGCTTGCCCTCTAGAGAATTAATTTTTGCCAAACATTAGTTGCAAGTATGGTATTGTCAGTGAGTTCCTCATGTAGGGATACAAATATCAGGGATTCAATATTAAGGTGGTATTTCCAAATGAGTTTATGAGATAATAAAATTAGTAAAGGTCTTAATTGCATGCTCATATATCCCTCGTCTATACTACACAATCTCAAACGTTGTACTATGCTCACTAACTTAGTGTGGGCACATCTTAGAACATGGACAAGCATTGGATGAATGGCTCAAATACAAACACATCAATGAACGCAAACAATCGAAGGATGGGGGAAAAATAGCTTGCTAGACAAAAATCCTCCAAACAAAGTTGGGAATTTCATGAGTTTTAGGTCTGATATTAACATTCCAACCAAAAGAAAAAGAAATGGGAAAAATGAGGTTCCAAAAAACAAAAATAAAAATTCCCACACTGAAAAAATCTAGACCTTTATGACACCTGTTAGCAAAGAGTAGGACTACACTTCAAACCTAGGGCACCTAAAACTTATATAGGACAATAAATGTGCATTGTAACCAGGGGCTTTGTAGGCACTTAGATGTTAAACAACCATCCATTGACGTTACAGTGCACATCAGTATTATTTCAAGTTTTTGTTTCAACAAAATGGTGAATATTCATTCACTGGGAAAAATATTTTGCAATATATATTTTGATTTATTTCACAGTATAGTGCAAATTCTCTGCAATAAAAAATCACTGGTGCACTATGACCAACACCATGTTTTTAGGTGCACTATGTATGATGTTACTCGAAAGTGGCCTTCTGAGGACCAAGCATGTGGGCTAGAGGCATTGCTTTGGACTCAAGAATTTGGATACACTCTTTTCTCCTGACTTCTAAGTCCAAACTTGACTAGTTTGCATTGTTCTCTAGAGTGTTAAATCTGAGTCACATTGACACAATGAAATTCATGACTATTGCTTTACAGTGCTCCCAGAGCTGTCTTCATACAGGTACTAAAACAGTGTTGTGGGGACATATGAATTGGTAAGTCCCCACAACACAATTGGTAAGTCCCACTCGGGTTCTTTAAAAATAGCAGAATCAGAGAACCTTCAGTCCTGGTTATTCCAACAACCTCAAAAAAATCTGGCATTGTTCATGAAAGAATCAGTAGTGAGCCAGTGCTTTTTGAGGAAGCTGGTTATTTGATTTTTCCCCATTCTCTTGAGAACCGTGGTTACATATCCAAGCTAGTTCTTTTTTAAGAGCCGTGTTGTTCATGAAACTTAACAACTGTCCTGATATCCTCCGGGGTCCTTTGTTCCTGTTTCTAATAACCGTGCAGCAGCAGTGGTATCAACTATCAAATCCATGTCTGATCCTAGCAACCCAGCATCCACATGATCGCCCAACAAGCCTCAATTTTCCTTACTGACTATGGAATGGTCAAGTCCCTGCCCATTACGTTGGGTATGGTGCCAAGCTAGCCCGCTACTGAGCAAGGCAAGGCCATTCCCCGACATTAAGCTCTGGGGTGGCAGAGTCAATCATAAAAAAATAAAATCATGTTTAACGAATATTTTGGTTCCTATTGCAAGTGTATGGTCTTCCCGGGAGATGATGTCATACAATGTGGTCAAGGAACTGACTCGTAAGCTGCCACCCCAGACTTTAAGGTTGGGGTGTGCGAACAGATTTTTAGTTTAAATGAACCCTTGTCCAGGCTGAAAGTTTGCACTGTCTCTTACAAAACAACTCAATTCTTGGGCAAAAAATTGTGAACATAATATATGTGAGAGGATGATGGTGAATCTGAAGAAAGAAATAGAAGCCTTTTGTGATGAGAAGAATGTTTGTTTTTCAGGAAGGCATTTTGGTAATGCACTTGATAACTGTACACAACCAGTTGTAATAAGTTGCAGAAGAAGGAGTTTTTAATTTTTTTTCTGGTGGGTGGGGGTAAATTTCAAAATGTGTGTGAGGGGCAACAATGTTTTGCTCCATTATGCCCAAGTCACTCTTGACGTAAGCTTGGAGTAGGAACAGGTGGCTTCTTGGTCGCTTGCTGACTTCATGAAGCAAGTCCGTCAGTCCTGTCCTTAATATTCTTTAAAGAGACAGAATCCCAAGAATGAAAGAACTGTGCATCCTTCATAACCAAGATAAAAAGACTAGTAGAGGTCTTGACCCCTTTGTGAGACAAATACCTGATGCAAACCCCTGCATTTTGCATTGCAACATCTGGCTCCTCCATCTCCAGCCATCTAGGGTACAGTTGGCTATTGAATATCAACGATGCTGGATCTTCTTACAACCTATATCCCATGGTCATGATGGATTCCATAATTTGTTTTAAATTTCTTTTACTGCATGCAGATCACAGGGCCCTTTCCTAAGAAGCCTTTTGGCAAAAATTTGAAGCAGGAAAAAAAAAACACTGTGCAGTAGGGAATAGGTGCGAGTGGTGAGCCAAAGTACACAATTGACAAATTCCAAATCTATACAACAACATTCAGAAATTTTGACAGTCGGTAAAAAGCTGTCACTTGAAGAACATACTTTATGTCAACATGTGGGCTATGAGACATACGTACAAAGTATTCCACAAACTTGACAGACACAGAGAAAAGCTGTTCCTTAAAGGCCTTACTTTCATTTCAACGAGGTGTCTGTGACTTCACTGCTGCTGGCAGAGTGGTGTTTGAAATATTTAGACAATTTGATCTGCAATTTTACATTATAAATATTCGAGTTTATCTGTAAAGGCGCCCTGTCTCAGGGCCCTCTTTTCTCCCTCTAATCCCTGTTTCATCCCCAATTTGAGAGTATTCATAGGGCGAGCGAAATTGGGTACCACTTTCTGAAAGTGGGCATCAGTTCCAAACATTAATAGGATCTTATTCTAGCAAGGCTTAATTAAGTGAAGAATATGAGCAGCAGTCAAGGTGCAGGTAATGCAAATCCAAAACTGGGGGTAAAATTCCTCCCCCCACCCCCCAAAGGTGAGAAAACTAGTTTGGTCCCTTCTTTTTTCCCCTCCTGTATACTGTTTACATCCTGACCTCTCATTTTATCTCCAGTTTCAGCAAAACTGGGGCCCAGTAGCCTAGCCCTAGTTTGGGTGTACTTCACAGATAACTCTAATATTGGGCAGGAATGGATTTTGCATGGGGGTGCAGAACAGGCTGTGAAATTAGCCTCTTGATGGAAATTTTGGTACCTGAAACTGATAATCAGCCATTTTTGCCAAACTGGTTCAAAATGGTCCAGCAGCCACCACTTGAATATCTCAAACTTTCACAATTCTTTCATACTTTGAGAATAAATTTCAAATGGTCATATCCGACATAAAATGCATATATTGATAACAACAGTGGAAACTCTCATAGTAAACTAGGCATGGAGAGTTCAAATCCTGCATTTTTTTCTGCTGCAAAGGTGCAGAGTTTTGGCCAGAAATTTGTCCTCTTTTGAGCCATCTCTTTGGGGATTATTAAATGGACAACATCAGTGACAGGTGCAGTGTTGGATAGTTCTTGCCAATTCACGAGACCTGCATTTTGAGTAGGCAAGAATGTCTCTAAATTTCACTGATAGTCTACAGATCATGGCAGGCTTCAGGTTTTCATGCAAAAAATTCCAAAACTGATTCCAGTTTCCATATTTACAGAAGAAAATATTAAACCAATTCCAGATTTAATGGTTATTGCAGGAATTTGTGTGTGTTATCCTTGCTTAGAAGAAATAGGGGGCTGATTCTACACACCCAGCACGTGGTCAAGGACATGATTTACATTGTTTAATTGCGGATCAACGTTGTACATTGCATTATATAGTTATGTAATTACACAGAAAAAAATCTAGATTCCTGAGTTTCCAATACATCACAGGCAGTTTTTGTGGCTGTAGTTTATCACTCCAGAAAATATTCTACAGAGGGCCCTGTTCTGCCCCCTTCAAAGTTTTAATTTGCCTTACATTTCCAAACCAAATCACTGCCATCTCTTTGTGCAGGTATTTATTTAGGTTTTCCCCTCAGTGGGGTATGGCTGGTCATCTGCTGGTTCTACTTTTGGTTTTGGTAAATTCCACTTGTGATGTGGATCAAAGGCAGGGAGCACCTGTTATGCACTGGAACAGACCCTGGTAGAACCAGTTACCACCTTATGGAACAATATCTTACCCTACTGGGCTCAACCCATTCATTCCAAGGTGTTTTCTGCAGCCTGCATAGAGTACATAGTGCTGATCGCATATAAGTGCATAGCTGATACAACATCATGTCTAGATTACCTGATCAAGTATTGCATAGTGAAGTGTTGAAGCACTGGAACAAACATGTCTTTGGAGACTCTTATTTTGTTGGCTTTGCATCAGATCAAAGAGCAATATGAACAAACTATTGGTTTTTGGTCTCTCATTTGAGAGTTCTAAAATTCAATGCTTAACATACTCTAAAAAATTATATAAGGTTGAAAACATGCAAAGGGAGAAGAAGGTGATAGTATCTGCTCACAGCAGTACATTTCCAAGGTAAGATCCAAACAGGCCTGCTCAATTCATGGGATAATATCGGTTGAGGTAAGTACTAAGTACACAAAGAATGTTTCCAACATCGGCTACTGGATAGGATACTTTCAGTTGAGGGCATGTTTGTGAAGATTTTTGAGATTTCAACTCCCTATTAGTGGACGGAAAACCTTGGCAAATCAAATTCTCTGAAAACTTTGTAGGAGGCATACCTACACAAATTCTTTAAAGATGTGGGTTTAGTATACATGAGTTCTGCTGATTAGCCCAAATACAAAGTCACCTTCTCACCATGGCAGCACAAACAAAACGCCATCTCTTCTTTGTCTTCTAAATCATGCAGCACATACCCAGGGTTGTTCATCAGCCCAGGTAATCTCTTCAAATGATACCAACTGCTTCACCTCATTCTTCAACACTCTGCAGCATCATGACAATCAAATCAAAGATGCAAAGCCCCTCTCATGTACAAATTGTTGTGCTTTTGCAACCAACGGATATCATATAGAGTCCCCAAAACTAACATCATTCACATTCAGGCAAAATTACTTTAAAGAATGTCACAAAAAATATATCTACTTTCATCCAAAAGAATTCCACAGCTAAAAACATCACTTACATTCCCACTTCTGCTTCCCAAATTTATGAGGGCCACATTTACAATTTACCTTCATTGACCTGGTGTAAAGCAATTAGCCAGCGTTCCCAACTCTATGCAACATAAGGAATACAACACCTCTAGGTACGATTGTAGAAGAAGGTGAATCCACCACAAACAAACAAACCATGTAGTAAAAGGGAAAAAAGAGAGGAGCTTCTCCAAAAATCCTGAAGGCTTGGAAACTTGCAAAAGCAAAGGGGGAGATGCTTGAAAGTATATGGGTATACAGGATACATTGAGATACACCTCAAGCTCCATGAAAAGAAGCTTTTCTTCCTTTGTTTTCAAAGTCCTCACCTTATCATTTCCTCATCAGCCCATCAATCTTTTAGATTTCAATTGTGAGCTGCAGAAATGTACAAATGCAGAAAATGTTGTTTGCCAGCCACTACTACTCTTTTTGATCAAACCTAAGATTGAAACCTAGATGCAAAGGACAAAATGTTCCTTTCAGTATAATTTGCTAAGAAAGATATCTAACAAGAACTATCTGAGGACTGCATTTGGCATGAAATGTGAGGAGCATATCAACCATCAGCATCAAGTAAGAAAAGCCATACTCTGGTTTTCTTGCATCCACATGAACGGAGAACTCAATAATCAGTGTGCCATTTGAAGAGGAAACCCATCCAGGCCCTTCACCATGAAGTTGCTGCATGCAGCCTGATAGGCATCCCCTGTTCTCTAGACTGTTGGTCTTGGGCCACCATGAGTCCTCTTGCAATTTGTCAACATCCCCATCATCTTTCATTTACCTGTCTTTCCTAGTCAACTTCCTGCAAGAGAAGATCTGAAAGGTGTTAGTTGCATGGAGAGCTTGCAGTTGGGCCAATCTTTTGCTCCTTCTCAATCGTTAACACGAGCCTCTACTTAAACCCTGGCTTATTATACATACATGGGAATGGATTTACATAATGATTTCACCTTCTGTGAGGCAATGAATCTTTGTGAACTCCAAAATGGATTAGCATCCATCACTTTTATGTCTGCCATCACCATCTGCTTCCCTTCAAACCTCTTAGTTAAGAGCATGCCTGATGGCATCCCTCTATCAGTATTTGGCACATCCAGTGTGCACTGTTTAGTTTCTCCCCCGTCCCCACCCATGAACCTAAAAAGATGGACTGTACAAAGTGAGAGACTATTTAACTCTCACCACCTGGGCCAATCATTGTAGTTGGCCAATGAGAAACAGTCATTTCCTGCTACCAGCGCTCTAGAAGGGCCCTGAAAACGTGTGCACTTTTCCAGGTACCCAAACAGTTTCACAGTGTTTTTCTGCAAATCTTCATCCAAAAAGTAGCGTACAGAACTGTAAACCGCAAACCCTTCATGTGAATGCTAATGCTGCTGCTGGGCATGCTCTAAGAGCAAAGCCCACAGAACTGTAAACCGCAAACCCTTCATGTGAATTGTGTAAAGAAAAAACCTACACATGACATTACAGGGAAGTGTGGCGGTGGATATAGTTGCAAATTCATGTCATCCTTGAAGGAGATACACATCTTCATTTTACAGGTGCATTGAACTTCCTTGATGGGAAGCTTCATGCAAGAGCCTCACTTTCTCTTCTTGCCAAAAGAAACAAAGGAGGAATGGAGACTGAAAGCCAGCATCATATACCTCTGGATAGATGGGGATTTACAAAACTTCAGATAAGCAACAACCAAAAAGGCTGACACAAAAGCCCCACAAAATTCCCACCAAACAAGCAAAGGCAAACATTGAATTGCTCTGTGTGTGTGTCTCTCTCATGGGACCTTGGAAGAGTGATCAAGCTCCTGGTGATGAAGAAGCTCAGCATGTGAAGATGATGATGATCACTGATCAAGAAATTTATTCCACTGCATCATTATTCTTGAGAAAAAAATGAAGAAGCAGATGGGTTTCTTTCTACTATGGCTGCATGAATTGAGGATGGAGTTGGTTGATGTTTGGTTGACAGAGAGGGAGATTTTTGTGAACACAATCCTCAGATATGGTAATTGCTTCAAGGATGATGTAGGTTAAGAGGCAATGGATTTGAGTCAAGTTTTATCCGGGCTAATCCCCGGGCTGGGGCATTACCCCATACTGAAATGCATAGAAAACTGAGTCTAATAACATTTAAAATCCATACATTATATTATTGTGGATGAGATTGAACAACCGGTAGAATGGTTTGGCTCAGAAGCTCTTGTTTGCATCAACCTTTGTGTGTGCTGCTGCTTATACCCAGGCAGTTGTCCAGGGGCACGCTCCCTTTTTATGCCATAATGCTTGCTCCAATTTTTGTCTCAATTTCACAGAAATGTTTCTGTTCTACTTGCTCCAGCTTTTGCTTCATCTGCTTTGGCTGTCATCTGCCACACTGATACATCTCCAAATTCAATTGATCACACCACTTCATGCAATCACAGAAATAAACGTATTTCCTTGCTGCATATTGTCCAGCCAACAATGTGTAGGGTATGTCAAGCTCTGTTGGCTGGATGCATTTGATTGGAAATTTGCAACAGGAACAAACCAGTGCTGTGCAGTTATTTCAATTTTTGAAGAACCATCAGTTTCAGTTTTTTTAATATTTCAGAATCGAAGAATCGCCAATCCCGTTTTTCGGGTAAAAAAAATCAGAATCAAGTAACCATCGATTTTAGTTCTTTCAAAAACCTCAAAGAATCAGTGGTTTTCACAGAGAACTGAGCGGGTTTTGTAGGTGGTTGTTTGATTCGTTTTTGAATACATTTGAGAACAGTAGTTATACACCAGAATCCATCCTTTCATTTTTTTGAGAACCATGATTATGAACCCTAAGAATCACCCTCATAAATGGTGGGGTCTGCTCGTGTTTCTGATAACCACCCAACACGGGAACGAACCACCTGTGGGAAGGACAGAGAGTGAAGGTCGCATGAAACCAACGGGTATATTTCTTTGGTATATCTGTGAAGGATGTTGTGATACCTGATCTCAACCCTTGCAGATCTAGGTGTAATGTCTACCATAGGGACCATTACTTGGAACTCCTTCATGAGGCTGCTCACCATCTATGGACTTGGTAACCGGCAGAGGGCATTGGTTATCAGGAATCATTGAGGTGCAATGTGCGGAGCCTATTTCCAGTAACCAGTGCCCTCTTGCTAGTTACCAGACATAACCATCCCTATTGAGAATCAAGATGCCTCCTTTCATTCACTCGGAGAGCACTTATGACATTTTCATTCACGTAGAGAACAGTTCTGAATTCATGAGAGTTGTGGTTGTGGGCTGGAGTGAATTAGCACCCACCAATGCACCAGTTGCGGATGAGCCCGTTGAGGCCGTTTTCTGGATGGACGAAAATCCCATCCTCCTTGCCTGATTTTTTTTTTTTTTTTTGTTCCTTCTCTTCTCTACACCAAAATTTTCCCCCGTCCTACCTACCACCTACCTCCCCCCGTCCTACCTACCACCTACCTCCCCCCTCCTACCTACCACCTACCAACCCCACC
>Ga0116229_10000282_pt1 | contig 61291 bp, 56 predicted proteins | sample S1TSphgellanicum_3_FD_87313 | JGI IMG/M metagenome (GOLD analysis project Ga0116229, IMG submission 87313) | Host-associated microbial communities from peat moss isolated from Minnesota, USA - S1T2_Fc - Sphagnum magellanicum MG | ecosystem: Host-associated > Plants > Peat moss > Unclassified...
TCTCTCTCTCTCTCTCAGGTCCCAATTCTGACAATAAAACTGTGAATTCATGATGATTGTGATGATGATGGTACCAAGAGGATACATGCTGCAATGACAGGGGACTCCAAAAAGCTTCAGCCATGGAGTTTCTTTTAACATTCTTGTGTTGGTGGAGAAGCTTGGATGACATCCTCCATTCTTTCATAGAAAAGACTTTCTTCTTTCGTGTAAGAAAGACAGTACTGTGTGTTGTTGTTGTTGCTTATGTTTTCCAAACTTCAGTTCATCATGGTTTTGAGTATGGAGCAAAAAACCAATGCATTGAAATGAGTTCAATAACTCAAAAACTTACTCAAAACTATTTGTTTCAGCTCAAGCTCATTCTTGGTTGCACCTTGATACACCAGTGCTGGTCTCCACCAACAGTGAAAACCTTGCCTCCCCAAGCATCTGTTTCTTGCTCTGCATCATCTCAAGGCACTGAAAATCTCATTGTCTGCCCATGCTATGACAATTCTCACTCCACTCCACTCCACCTAATGCCAGCACCATTTTCTGAAATGCTTGCCAACCTCAATAGTGCAGATTCCTACACTTCTTTTTGCTTCCCAAAACTGAACCCTACAACCAATTTTGAACAAAACTGGCAATTTTTTGCACTAACAAAGGAAATAAATTGCCTGATTTACTTTTGAGTCTCATCAGCTTGTAGAAAACTCCACACAATCTTGTTTCACTGCAAGAGCAATCAACAAAAATCCTTTCAATGCTAAACCCAAATTCATCATCAGAAATCTTCCAAATCCCACCATACCACAGATTTGCTAATGCTGAAGAACTCAATATAGAAATCCAAATTCCCTCAAATCAATTTGTGTTCATGACACATGAACAATGATTGGTATACTGATGCAATTTCATACATATTGCATCACATTTGTGTGCTGATTTAAAGACATGTTTTGTTCACATTTTTGTGTTTGGGAGGGGCATCATTGGCAACCCAGCCATCGCACTCTCATTCAACGTATATATGGCCAGGCCCAAAACATTCAACAACACTCCAGCTCCTAAAATGGAATGACAATCCATGTGTGCAATCACCTCTGATAATTCCATTTCTGTCCAGCTGCAATGGACTTAGTTAAACTTGGTGCAGATAGCGACAATAACCAACAATGAAGTTTGCAGTCTTTACAATAGATAGTTTGTGATTCTACAAGGAGCAAGGTGGAGGAGGAAGAGAGACAGGCAGATTTGTGGAATCAAGGCTGCTTTGATGTATGAATGGAAACCTTCATCCCCATTGTTGCACCAACCACCAAATTCACAACACATTTGCATAACTATTCTGTTTGACAACCTACGGAAACCATGTTTTGGGCAGATCTTGTCATGCATGAGTAGAGCGATCACCAATCATCGCATTCACAACTGAGACATCAATTACATGTGAAGCATTGTCAGATGTTTTGGAACATGATCAAGGTATGTACCTGTTTGGAGGATTTACTGCCATTACAGCTGGCATAAAACTAGCTTTGTCACCTTTGAGCATTAGATCCTCCTCAACAATCCCCTTTTAAAAGGTTCTTCAGGTGTGTCAGCCATTCCTGCACCAGGTGCAGTAGTAACAGCCATGGTGCTTGCTGCTGTGCCTTTCTTCAATGAGACAGACAGTATCTCTGGGGTGCAAGCTCCTCAGCTTTGGCATCATCATCTGCATTCTTTTTCTCTTGCACCACAACCTTCACATGTGTACATATTTGTCAAGGATATTTGCACCTATTTACTCGTGATTCCCTTTGTGTAGAAAGGATCTCGCACTCCTTGTTTACCAAGTCCTTATTATACAAAGACCCTAAACCAAAAGCTAACAAGAGGAAAATCATATCCATATACAAAAGCTTCATGCACTCAAAGCTTGCTTTGAGACAGACAGAAAGAGAGAAGAAGTATTCATCAGTATAAAGGATCTTCCAATTGAGGACTTGGTCCAATCTCTAGCATAGAAGCTTTGCCAACTGTTAAAGATGATCTTATAACATGAGCATTGAGCACAGACTGAAGAGAAATTGCTATCAATTGCTTCATTGACCTGTTGTTTGATTCTCCCACTCTGTGATCTCAAGATGACAACTGCAAATGCACTACTGGCAAGAAGGGAAATGTTGATGAACATGCCATGAGGCTGTTTATGATCATTTCCTGCGTTGCAACACACAACTGCAAAATCTGGTGGAGTAACAATGGAACTAAGCTTGGATCGGTATTTTACCTTGGCTCTTCCAAGTCTATTCTCCTTCTTCTTCTTCTTCCCATGTGCAAGTTCAGAATCTGACCTTGCAAGGCTTCTTTGCCTCTTGACGATTGCAAAAACTCTGGATTTACAACAATTTGCAGCACTATCTATGAGACAAAGAAAAGCTATGGCTTGGGAATTCTCTTGAGAGATTTTTAGTGCAACCAAGTGAAAAATCTTTTTCTGAATTTGAGTTGGGACATGGATTTTCTCGTCTTTATACTTATCCACTTTGTTTGCCTACAGCTTGTTTTCTTTTCCTTTTCCACATGCAGGGGAGGTGATGGTCCATGTCAAACATACCAGTGCCATCAAACACAATGACAGAGTGCTTTCATCTTTGCTTTGTGATTTTGATCAAATCTCATCATCTTGTTCATGAAAGAAAGAGAGCAGGTTTGATAAACCAAGTAGGCTTGAGTGGAGGGAACTCCCGGAGGAAAGGTTTCCCTTCACCTGATATATGATTGGATTGAACTCTAAACCCATGCATGATTTAAATTCGATTATGTGATCATCAAGGGTGTAGGTTTGAACACCACAATTTTATCCTTTGTTCTTTGGCCAAAGTTGAACTTTTCATATACATATATATATATGTATATAAATTGTAAAGGGGGGCAAATGGAACCATTTGTGTGCTTCTCTTTGGGAGTGTAATGTTTCAAAAAACAAAATGTAACCACGTTTGCTAAACCCTAAAATTCTTAACACACATCTATGGCACCAAAAATTGCAGGTGTGGTAGTTGCGTTTTTTCAAAACCTCCATTATGTATACTCATACTTTAGAGCTTCCTTGGTCTCTAGATCTTCTTATTGTGTGAAATTTTTGTCAAAGTTTTTTGACTTTTGCCAAGGCAATCATGAATATTTTAGCATTGTTGGAAATTGCAAGCTTTGTCTTCCTCTTCTTGGTGTTGGAGTTCTTGCTCCAGAAATTTTTCCTTATCCTGGTCGAATTCAATGCTATCTTTTTGTATTCCTTCTCAATGTAGCTCTTGATTTAATTGTCTTTTTCTTGGTGCTTTTTTTCTTGGCTCATAGGCAAACTTAGCCATTTAGTTGCTTATATGATTGTCTTCCTCTTCTTGTTGTCGATGTGCTCCTATTCACAAAGTTTTTCCTTTTCCTGATTTTTTGCTCCTACTCACGAAGTTTTTCCTCTTCTTGATTTTTTGCTCCTACTCACGAAGTTTTTCCTCTTCTTGATTTTTTGCTCCTACTCATGAAGTTTTTCTTTTTAGTTCGATCCTTGTTGTTGATGTGATTGTTTTCCTTTTCTAGGTGTTGGTTTTCCTACTCATAAAGTTCTTCTTCTTGGTTTAATCATTTTTATTGATATGAACATCTTCCTTTTTCTAATGTTGATGTTCTTGTTTATGAAGTTTTTTTTCTTGGTTCAATCCTTGTTGCTGATTTGATTATCTTTTCTTCTTGGTATGATCCTTGCTATTGATTTAACTATCTTCTTCTTCCTAATGTTGGTGTTCTTTTTTATTAAGCTCTTCTTCTTTGTTTAATCTTTGTTGTTAATATGAATGTTTTCCTCTTCTTAGTATTGGTGTTCTTGCTCATGATGTTTTTTTCTTGGTTCGATCCTTGCTCAAAGATTGCCCCTCAAAACTCCAATTTCGGTTGTTAAGGGTCAAAAGGGTGCAACCTAATTGCAACATGCTTTCACTTTCACATTTTTTCTCTTGCATGTTGTTTTGCCTCATGTTGAATTGTTATTGCATTTTCCAAATTCCAACCCATACACTCAAATGGATTTGCTTGGAGGCCTACCTAGAAATTGTTGTGAAAGAAATCACTTACATTTCTTACATTTGTTGTAAACCAATTTGATAAAGATTGTGCCTTATGGTGTCTTTCAATTTTTTTTCGAATTATATGTTTTGTCAAAAATAAGCTTTCAACTGTTATTTTGGCCCTTTTTTTTCTTTCTCCTTCTACTTAACTTCTCTAGTTTTGTTTTCTATTATTGGATCCATTACTTTTTTTTTAAGGTCTCCAAGTATTTAGTAGAAGTCACAACATGTGATTATGAATAATTTACTAAGGACTATTTTCCTTTTATTTGTCTTCCAAGTGAATGGGGCAATGACAATAAGTTGTGAAAGTTCATCACCTTTTAGGTTAAATCCTCTAAAATGTGAATTTCTTGTTCTAGGTTAACAATATAATCATCTAAGTTGATGATATGTTCCCCTTCTTTAATTGCCATAGTAGTAGGGCTAGTAAGCATATCCACATAGTAACTTTGTTATAGATTTAGTTCATCTATAAAATTGCAACTAGCATCTAAACCAAAAATTAATCTTATGTTAAAAAAATTTGCATTTTCATATTGCTCCCCCCATTGTTGGTTATCACTAACATATTCATCTATATTATAATCATCTTCATCTTCCCCCTCTTTAGTGTTTACATTTGCTATTAGTGTGTAAAGGTTTGAAGGTTGTCATTTGTTGTCCATGGCCTTAAGGTTTAAAAGCTATGTCCTTGTTGCCTTAAACCCAACTTTGATGTTATATTTAGTCAATGATTGGTCTAAGGTTTTGTCCAGTGAATGTAATTTTTTTGTGTTCATTATATTTTTTCTTAACCACAGTTGCATCCCTTTCCTTTCTAAATGTTGTTTTGAAAAGCTTGAAACAAGAAACATTTAGTGATTAAAGTGCATGTGACGTGTGAAAGGGCAAAATGATCATGTCTATTCCAAATGCCTACACCTATTTTATTGCCTCTAATGTAACATGCAATCCATGTCCATCCATAATTAATGAATGTCTATTAATCTCTGAAATCCCAGTTGGAATAGACCTCTTGAAGAATGAAAAAAACTCTTTGAATAAAAAACTTATCATCCATGCCATATAAGTCTTTGATTTGTAGAATTTGATGTAGCCAACACATAACCTTTCTTCCCTAAAGATGTAAAACCTTGGTAGAATTATCCCAATTGCATTTATTACACAATTATTGTCCACCACTTTTGAGATTTAAAGATGGTGTTGGACACTTGGTTGGATCTTCTTCTAGTCAAAACCCTTGCTCTAAACTTTTTGCTTGCTTGTATCCTTATCTCATTAGAATTCCATATATGGTATGTTGGGTAATCAAGTTTGTTGCTTAGTGCTTACAAGTTGTTATAGGAGGCACATGGATAAATATTTAGACCTTGTGCTCTACTAACATCTAATCCTTTTGCTTGTTGAATATTGATTTTCAAATGTCTTTTTTTGAACCAATACTACAACTATTAGTTAGTATTCCATTTTGAAAAGGTGTTGGTCTAGTTTGTGTCAATTTTACAAGCTTCATTTTTATTAGGTTTATTGATAATGCACATTCTTGTATACCTAGAATTTGTCCAATCTCTTCATTTGTTAATATTCTAAATGATTCCATTTTCTTGGATCTTGTTTTGGCATTCACATGATTTGAAAGAGAAATAACCACATGTCTAGTAACCTTTTATGACAAAAAACAAAAACACAAGATAAACATAATACAAATCATATACATACTGAATAACAAATACATTTTCAAAGTTTCACACTAGCATAAGCTAGAGACCACCCAAGTTCTGTCCAATAACCACATAAGATATTGCCTTATTCATCAAAGAGAGGCTTGAGGTTTCTAAGGGGTCAAATTGCACTAATCTCTATCTCTTGAGCTCACCGGTCGTCTTTCATCTTTTCAAAGTTTTCAAACCACATAAACCCAAGACCACATTGGACATCCATGGGAACTCAAGTTCTTGTTTATGATGTAAATCCCTTAGCCCATTCATATCACATAACCTAGTGTTCCTGACACCATCACTCCACTTGACAAAACAAAAAAACAGGAAGTCAATACATATCCACTTCCCCCATTGACTACTTCAAAAAGTCTTACAAAGAACCACAATCCTCCTTTGTATGATTGACCCCGTAATTTCAATGTACTATTACAGTTCTTTGGAGTTTCCAAAAGTCAGGATACTTTTTCTTGAAATGTAAGCCAACAAAACCCAGATACAAATCAACCCAAACACACATTTTGAGAAATTTTTTTGGCCGCTCTTGAAACCTTTAAACTTCTCATCATCCCCCTCATCAACCATCAATACCAACCCTTAGATAGAAACTCTACCTCCCTAGTACATTGCGCTGTAGATTCTCTTGTACTTCCATTTGAAACAGAGATCTAAAAACCAATCTTCAACAACTTCCCTTACACCATAAAACCAAAAAAACATTAATTATCTTCACTGTTACACATCCTTCTGCCGTTGCTCCGTAAGATTTCTATCGAACGCACTTCACTTGGTAGCTCCCTTAACACACAATCATCTTGCGTCCAATAACAACACACACACACACACACACACACACCAAACAGAAGAAAACGACATGTAGGTTTCAATGCTATCAAACACCACTGCATCTCCATTTAATGATCTTTCTTGTTTCCACACCATTGAGAGCAAAAACTCAAAGCCACCAACAAAAAAAAATAGGTTCCATTTGAAAAACCTTAAAACCACTTTCTATTCACACTCAAAACCTTAAAGTTAGAAACTTGTTACACTTCTTCATTGAATATGTCCCCTTCTCAACTACATTTATGGCCTCCTTTAATATTTGATTTGTCCATTTTTATTTTTATTTTTTTGGTGGGAATCTATTAACCTTTGGTGTCCTTAGTGTTCTATTTGATGAAGGTAGTGGTGGAAGGTTTTCCTTGTTAGATGTTGGTTGGTCCCAACCTCCAACAACTAGGGGGTGTACTCCTCACACCCACCAAAGGTATCCCCATGTTTTTCCTAAAATCAAACCAAGAAAATAAAAAAATTATTAAGTCAAGATAGTTGCATTATGCATGTTAGTGCAAATTGCCATATAAAGATGGGAAAACACGGAAGCTTTCAAAGTCATCCCATTTTAAATTGGATTTGATGTCAATGTGCAAGTTGTGAAGTGAATCTCAAAGGTTGATGTGCGCAATTTGAACTTACAATTTTTTGGTCTTTCTATTCTAGAGTGTGGGACAACTAATTGTTGGATTCAACAGAAGACCAAAAATTGCTTGATCTTTTCATTATGAAGCTTATCTAAAATATTAGTCCCTATTTCAGGAATGTCATCTAATTATTTTAAGTGTGCATCTACTTTAAAATTCGATTATGTTTCCTTCACATGCTTTACTTTCACTTTTGAAAACTAACATCCCACATGCTTTGTTTTTAGAGCTAACCCTTTGTGTTCTACATGTTTTACTTTCACACTTGGAAGTTATCCTTATATATGACATGCCTTTAAATTTATCTTTTGCATAATCTATATGTTGTTCTTTCAACTAGGCAACAAAAAATTGTTTCTAGTTTATCTTTACACTTGGAAGTTGTCATTCTATATGATGTGCCTTCGTATCTATCTTTTGTTAATTTGTATGTTGTTTTTTCAATTGGGGAAAATAACCTTGTTTTTGTTTTACTTTTAGATTTGAATTTTTTGATTGTACTACATTCCTAAAGACAATTGCATTAGAACATAAAAACTCATTTTCAAGGTTGGTAGTCATCTTCTAAACTAGTTGACATGAAGAACATATTTGAGAAATGAGATTGTTGGAATGGAGTGAAGTGATGTTAGCAAGAATTGTCTTCAAAAATTGTAATTTTGACAATGAAAACTCAAAGTGCTCAAGTTGTAGGGGAAGATCAAAGTGGGTTGTTGATTTGATTATTTTTTAAATTTTTAGAATCTTGGGACAATATTGTGTTAAGGTTGTTTAATTATTGTTGAACATCTTTAGGCATTTCAAGTTTGTGTGTTCAAGTTGCAAGGAAAGATCAAGGTGGGTTGTTGATTGGATTTTTTTTTAATTTGTAAAATCTTACAACAATATTGTGTTAAAGTTGCTTAATTATTGTTGAACATCTTTGTGCATTTAAAGTTTGTGCAAGTTAATTGCTTGTTACATGCTTTTTAATGTGATGATTAAACACCCAAAACCAAACACTTTGTTTGTTTGTGTTGTCAAATTTTAAAGAATCCTCCAAATGACACCCATAACCTTGTATGTTCCCAAACCCTTTCTAAATATGGTTCAAAATGGGTCCCATAACCAAATGTTTCTTTTCTTTTCTTGCTCAATTTTTAAAATTTTATATTGATTCAAAAAGCATTTATAACCAAATGTTAAAAGCCTTGTCCCTCTTATGCAAGATTGGATTTCAACTCAAATGTTTGCATTAAAACACCATAGTTGACAACCCCATCACCAAACATACCCATACACAAGAAGGTCAAGATTTATTTATTTATAATCTAACACATGCCCATAAACAAACACAAAAAATACAAGATGATTAACACCTTAAAAAATTCCAAACCCACATTTTTTTCATTTGGTTGTTCGGTTTTAGACATGCATGTGAACATTAGTATGTTTGCTAATGATTGTTGACTAGCTACATCTAGAACAATTGATGCTGAGGTTATGGGTTGTTTGGATGTTGCCCAACTTACCCGACCACTTTTGAATGTATTTCTTTTTTTTTCAGTTTTCTCTTTTGAAAGTTATTTAATGAAAAATGCACAATACATTAAAAACATAATCACATTGTCATAGTACCTTTTTTAAGTTTGACAATAATGAAATTATTTTTTGAGATGTTGAATTTTCTAGAAATCATTTGTTTGAAACGTCAAAATTAAAGAAATTACAAGGGAAAAAAATTACAAAAAATTGGTGAAAATCAAGGAGCTTGTTCTTGTTCCAGATCTGTTGATCATTGCAAAGCAAGTAGTCAATAATTGACAACATTTCTCTATCCTATAATTTGGCAAAACATTATGTCTCTCCCCTTTTCCAAAAAAAAAAAATCAAAATCAAAATTTTAAAAATTTAAAAAATAAATTTAAAAAATAAAATAAAAAAGGCAATAGAAAAGTCCTTATAAAAGGTTTCATTATGTGAAAGGCTCAAAGTTTAGAAAACCCACCAAAGAAGCTAACCATATTTATTTGCCAAAATTTCACAAATTTTGATTTTTCCCCCTTATTGCTACCATAATCCTACTATCTCCAACCCTCTAAGGAAGCTCCATTTGGTAGAGAAGGGCAGAGACAACTGCCACCACGGTTTGCTCTGGTGGGTACCCAGAGATTGCACCATTTGGCATGTTACAAGGATCTCCAAGTGTCACTGAGCTTCACACCTCTGTCTCTCTGTGTGTCTCTCTGTCTCTCTGTCTCTCTCACAAAGAGTTTCCATCCCCGACTCCCTACACATTTATCTTCCAATCCTTCTTCCTTTCAGATTTGTTGCTTGGTGGAAATTTCTTTGGTGGAATAAAAAAGCTTGGTTATATATGCATATATATCTGAGCTGAATGCCACAAAGGAATTTTCACTTCCTTGAAGTTTTGCTTGTTAGCTATAATCATTTTGCTCTTCAGGTTTAGCAGAGGAGAAATTGAGAAAGAAGTGTGTGTGTGTGTCTGTCTCTCTGTCTCTCTCTCTCTCTGGAGCTTTGGAATCAGGGATTCGTAGGACTGTGGAGGTTTTATAGATTAAGAAGCTGGGAGAATTTTGCATGATGAAGAAGAGTATTGTAGCTCTAGTATGCATATTGGTGATGGTGGTGGTGGTGGTGGAGCCAACATTTGTACAAGGAAAGGTCGAAGAGAAGAGTCATCTGGAAGCTGCAAAGGAGGCTACTTCGCAGAGTATCCAAAATGCTGTTGACAAAGCAGGTAAACAAAAGAAGAACAAGGACAAGGGACAAGTACAAGAACAAGAAGCATGTTGCAGATGATGAGATGCTATATTGCTGCTGCTGCTGAAAAATCTTTGGTTTTGGAATTGAGAAAAAAAAAAGTCTATTGAAAGTGTTTGAGTGATTTGTTTACATTATTGTGTTATTCCTCAGGTGAAGCTGGAGAGAAGATCCAGTATCACACTGGACAAGCTGCTGAAGCTGCTAAAGATACATTAACCGCTGCTGGTGTCAAAGCCTCGGAAGCAACAGAGGCAACAAAGGATACTCTCCTCACGGTATGTATGTCCAAGAGAGAGAGATTCTTGTCTCAAAAGCATTTGATAGTTTGATGATCTATCTACTGCAGTGGGAGAAAGATCACCCAAGTGATCTTTCCATCTTTTTGTTTGAGAGTTTGATTATCTACTGCAGTGGCGGAGACCATCACGAAGTCTTCCCATAGATCTTTTTGTTTTGAGAGTTTGGTGATGGTGTTGGAATGGGGTTGGTTGGTTATAGACTGGCCAGAAGATGCAAGAGAGTGTGGGGAAGGTATACGACACAACAACTGGAGCTTTAGGTTCAGCAGGTGAAACGCTTTCGAATTCGGTTGGCTCAGCAAAAGATACAGTATTTGGGGTCACACAAAAGCAACAAGAAGAATCTGAAGGAGGGGTTTATGACAGAGCTGCACAGTATTATGATATTGCCACACAGAAAACAGCTGAAGCTGCACAAGCAATGAAAGCTGCTGCTGCACCAACTGCACAACATGTTCAAGGCAATGCTCACCAAGCTGCTGATACATCCAGAAACACCCTACATGATACTGGCTCCACAATCTATGATTCTCTGGCAATGGCAGGTGAAAAACTTTCGCAAGCAGCAGAGGCAGCCAGAGATTCAACTCTTAAGGTAAAAACAAGTGTCATGAAAGAGCTTCAAAGATCTGAAGGTTTAGAAAATCTTTCAGAGTTAACAGAACCCATATTCAGTTTTGAATCTTGTAATCAAAAGATTGAAAGAATGTGTTGTGGTTTTCCATTCACAGAAGGAGTTGTTTTTTGCACACTCTCTTCTTGTATTCTAGACAAGCACCTGAGCATTTTGATTCTTTACCTAGTGCAGGTTTGATAACAATTTTTCATCTTGGTGGTGTTGGGGTTATTGTAGGCTGGCCAGAGTGCAATGTGGGGTTCTCAGAATGTGCACAATTCCCCTGGTGGTACTTACTATGAAGGTGCCAAGGACACTGTTGGAGAGTACTATCGCAGTATGACAGAGAAACTGGGGAGTATTGCAGAGGTAATGGGTTGGCAGCCAGTACCTGATGCACAAATGAAGAAGAGGGATCGTAGTAAGCTATCTCCATATTCTGTTTTCATTGGAAATAAGATGTATGAGCTTCCACAAAAGCAGCAGCAGCAAGATGGGTACTTGAATCGTGCTTTCAATTCAATGGAAGAAGCTGCTCGTAGTGTGAAGGAGAAGACATTGGGATCTGGTGCTGTGAGTGAAGAGAAACACTTGTCAGGAACTTCACCACGTGGAAGCTGGAGTTGGCCATCTGAATCCTCCCATGAAGATGGAGCTCCTCACAGCATGAGAGACAAACTGGGTGCAACTGCGGATTACACCACTGGAACGATCTCTGGGGCTTCTGAGAGTATGAAAGGTGCAGCTCATCAGATCGGAGATTACACCACTGGAACAGTCAGCGGGGCTTCTGCGAATATAAAAGATGCAGCTCAGAAGATGGGGGATTACACAAGTGGAACAGTCAGTGGTGCTTCTGAGAGTATGAAAGATACAGCTCAGAAGATAGGAGAGACATGGGAATCTGCTGGAAATTATGCTGCAGAAAAGGTCAGTGATGCGACTGAAAATTTGAAGAAGAACGTGGTTGGATAAACAAGGAAGACAGCTTGCAGCATGTGCAGGCTTGATGACTTTGGTCTTAGCCTAAAAAGGAGGAAGGAGATGGCAAAAGAAACTCTTGGGTGTGAGCAGCTAGCTGCAGCTGGGCTTGTTGCTGCATGTGGTTAGATGGTAGACTAATGGTAGATGTTGCAGCAGTAGTCATGAGAACTGTTGATCCAAAACTTAAGACTGCATTCTCATGTGTTCTCTGAAGAAATTGTATACTGGTGTTAGCATGTTGTTTTGAGGTGGAGATCGTCTAATAACCATAGCAGTTTCTGGTTTCTACCAAATTTCTCTCTTCTTGTAACAAACATCTTTTCTTTGAACATTGCCAGCCATCTCATCTTGGGACTTGAGGATTACAAGCTCATTCTTGTTGCAAGGAATGTAATTCTTGAGTAAGCATTCACAGTTGTGGAATCTCATAGTTCTGCCTTTCAAAACCTGGCATTTTCTGCAAAGACTGGAGGTCAACTAGTGCATGAAAAATCACCAGGTTCTTCTTCCAATCATATAATACCCAATTCCACAGTCTAAATAACAAAAACAATTGAAGAAATCAAATTCAAGTCAGTACCTCCTTCAAATCGATACAACAAATTTACAGTTTGAATTTGGGCAAGAGTCAGAGTTCTAGTCTGGTAAACTTGCGATTTTGTCAATCCTTTCTGGGCACTCATGACACTAAATCGACAACCATTCCTGATCTTCTTAAGCTTCCTGATCTTCAGCTCCCTCTGTACTAAACTAGAGAAGTAGCTGTGCTTATGCATGCAGCAATGTTCATCTGAACTCTGATAATCTTCTTGACCACATTTTTGGCCCAAATCTGGTGGATTGCACAGAGTTATGTACCTAATGTTTAAGAGAGAAGCTTTGAGACAGAGCTTCATGATGCATTTAAAAAGTTCTTCCTTTTCTCTACCTGCAAGATGGTAACAAAAATGGAGGAATTTCAGGTGCCTTCTTCCACCAGATTAGGATCCATCTTCACCAGTACTTTTTGCAAATGGTCTTCATAACATCCAAACATACATGAAAGTAGGTATCTCCATAGCTCATTTAACTTGTTGTAATCTTATGAATAAGATTGTTCAAAGCCAATTGAAAGAGCTTTGAAAACCACCTTTGAAAGTTGGAGAGGATTTCTTTAACTTGTTCATCATCTATGGTGCCAACCTACAATTGCACCTTCTTATTATGGCAACATATTTGAACCCCCATTTTTTTCCTAAATTCCCTTGAAAGTTGCCTTTACTTAAAAACATCACCATTTCCATAGTTGTTGCCTTGACCCAAGATGCCCAATTAGTGGCAAACTTTGGCCATGCTTTGCCTCCAACCCAAGTATCCAAAAGCTTCTCATTTAGACTTTGGTTATGAAGAAGCTCCATATCAAACCTAGGTAAGGGTATGGCTTTTTTGCAATGGAAAGGTTAGATTGCAAAAATCAAAAGGAGAATAGTCCAAGATTTTTTGCAAAAAGATTGAAATTTCCATTCTATCTTTTCATTCATCCAACTTAATTGAAACATAAAAGTTATCAATCCTAAATAAGGTACAATATTAGAACACCCATTACCAAATGTATATTCTTTCTTGGTCATTTTTCAAAAGTGTCCTAGAAACCACAAATATGCCAAACCTTACTACAAGGTTAAATAGTGCCAAACAAATAGTTTTTCCCCACCTCATGAACTTATGACCTAAACCCTTTAATTGCTTTGAGTTTTCAATCACATTAAAGTCCCTTAGCATGCAATTTGAAGCTTCAAAGTTATGTTCCAAAATGTGTTGCCACATGATGGTACTCTCATTTAATAGCAAGCTCCATAAAATGTTCATGATTATGATGATTTCCACAATTGTTGTTTTCAACCTAACACAAGTTTTGCACATCTCTCCAACATGATTTCATGATAATACACACATTAGTCCTTGGAGTAATAAAGTTTGTGGAAAGGGGTCCATAGCTTGTACCAAAATTCTAATCATTTTTGCTTTTAAGAACCTTTTTTCTTGCCTAACCTTATAATGTTAAAGGTGACCATAGCAAGTGGTTTTCCAATCATTTAAACCCTGAGTTAGGGCAACCCTAAGGTTGAGCAATCCCTTTTGGGCATCATTTTAACTTACTGAGTTCCTTGGCCACATCCAAAAAATCCATTGTATATTCGCACACTTGATGATCCCAAATCCACATTATATAAAGATAATAATGGCATATAAAAATAAACAAAATGCCGAAAAAAATTACCATATATGGCTACCTTCCACTAGGTGACCTAGCCTTCAAGTAATTACAATAAGATTTTAGGAAACAAAACAAAACCCAAGGAAATTGTGTTGTCGCAAGAAGGCAACTACATTCCTTCCCAATCTTTTAATTCTATTACACCTTTTCATAAAAGGGATAGATTACTTACACCATTTGCAATTTGTTATCTTCCATTGTCGTTGCCTTCCATGGGTGCAACTACTATCCAACAAGATTTTTTTGAAAAAAAGGAATAAAAACCAAAGATTCACGATCTTCTATATAAAAAACAATTAAGTACCATCCTTTGTAAAGAAGGAAACAAGGCACAAAACAAAATAAAACACAAATGTCATCTCCTTCCTTTGGAACATTATTTTTTTGACATTCTAACAACTTTAAATACACCCCAACTCCCTTCAACCTAAATTCCAAGAGGCAACCATGAAAATATGAAGAACCAAATAAGCTTCCCATCAAACATTTTGATGTTCATTCACATATAGGCTAATGTTATAAACTAAACTTACAAATTTTCAAAAGTTAAAGGAATTTAGTTTTGTGATGATATAATTTATATCATCCGATTAATGTTAGTGGGTAATGGCCATGATCAAGATTGATTATCACAAATTCAAGATAGTTATAATTAATGTTAAATGCAATCAATATTGACTTAGATGTCACATTCAAAATTGTGCTTTGCTTTTTGGCCTTTTTTTACATAACATTTTTAGTTAAAACCTCAAAACATAATAAGCTTTAGGCTAGGCTTTGGGTATTAACTATCATAAATACTAAAACATCAATATATGTCGACATGACCTACTAACAAGGATGCCACATCATAAGCAATGCTACCTTACATTGCATATGTGCATGCACCCTAAATTATGTCATTTGTAAAAATGTTGAAATTTGAAAAAATAAAATCTTTTTTGAAAAATAAAATGCGATGAAGTAAAATAGAGAATATTTTGAGATACTCAAGAATATTCATTTTGACGCGAAGTCGTGAAGTGTAATTTAAGGCCCCCTTTACACTAGGAGTCAGGGCTGAAAAAAACTTGGGGCCAACTTTGAGCATTTTTGGCTTGTTGTTTGGCCCCAAGGATTGCAAATTGGCTTCCCAAATTTGATGGTATGCTTTTTTTTCAGCCTTGGGGCCAATAGAAGGCCATAAAGTTCAGCATTTATTAGTAACTTGGGGCAGATTGAATTTAAATTTTTTTTTTTTCTATTACAGCCTTGACTCTTTTTTTCTTTTTTTCCAATTTTGTGATGCAGCTGAAGTGATGATGATCATCCATAAGACAATTTAGCCAGATTTGGCTACAGATTAAATATGAAAATAAAAAAGAATAAAGAAAAAAGCTATGTACAGGAACTTATCATAAAATTTGACAATTTGAAATTCTTTTCTTCAAAATTTGAAGAATTTGGGTTGTTTTTTTTTTCCCATGAAGCTTGTGATTATCCAATGAAAATTTAAATAAAATTGAAACTGGAAACTGTATTCGAATTTGGGGGGGCATTTCTCTCGGCGTTATTGGAAAAGCCTTCAGCAAGTCAGATTTAATAGAGTTTATTTCATAATTTTCAGAGCTAAAGTGTGGAAGATATTGAATTTTTGAGTGGATTTTGTTGCTGGAAATTCAAACAAATTGCTAGAAATTGGGTTTGGAAAAAATATATATATCAGTTGAGCCTGCAATGTGGTGTTCACATTGCCAAATTTTAGAAATTTTCAATTCTAAAAATGTGAAAATTAAAGAATGTGTTCACACTTGGATGAACAGCACAGGTTACACTAGTTATAATCAAAGAACGGCTGGTTCTGGGTATTTCAAAAACCGAATTTCAGAAAATTGAAACTTTGGAAAACATAACATTTGCGAAGGTAAATAATAGAGAATTTAAGAATTTTCTCCAGCATTTTTATTTGTTTCAACACTAAAATGTTGAACTCGCCATGGTACTACTATGGGTACGAAGCCAAGCATGCTGCTGGATATGTGGGAGTGCCCTTTATATTATATTATATTATATTATATTCCAAACACATAATTAAATATTATTTTATTTTATTTTATTTTATTACAAACACATATCATTTTAAAAAATTATTCTATTTTATTATTGCACAGACATCATTAAATTGTCCATGGGCCACACTAACCTTAATTGTGCAGAGAGAGGAAAAGCAAAAGGAATGAAGAAGAAGAAAAAAAACAGAGCTGCAACAAAAACAGGCCTGACTTGCTAAGTCAGTACAATTATTAACTTAAAAAGAAGAGAGAGAGAGAGAGAGTTTAATTAAGAAGCTTTGTTTTTGGGTCTGCAGCACTAACAGGCTTTTGGGCTGACTTGCAATTAACCAAAGGTGCAAGCAAGTATGAGCCCAAAAAACATCAAAGTAGGATCACCAAAGTAAGTGTGTCCAAACACCAAAACAAATGTACTTTACTCTATGGAATGGTCTCAAGCCCTGGTCATTCTGTTGTGTAATGTGCCAGGCGAGCCTGTTATGGTGTGCTTGGTCACACACCAAAAACATAATGGGCAAGGGTGACTAGACCATTCCATGACTTTAATGTCGAAGGTGGCAAATTCAAATAATTGTTTGATATTCAAGATTTTGGTCACTATCTCAAATGTTTGATCATCATCGGAAGATTATGTCATATAATGTGGTCAAGAAAATGACGTAATCTTTCACCCGGGCCCAGACCTTCATGTACGATGGAATGGTCAAGCCTTGGCCGTTAATGTTGGGTAAAAGCATAAGGCGAGCGTGTTTAGGGCAAAGCTTGACAACACACCCAACATAATGGGCCAAGGCTAGGCCATTCCATGACACGAAGATGTGGGGTGGTAGATAGAGCAATTAATTAAGCAAAATTCATAGTTCAATAGATATACGGTTACGGTTGGGTCATTATTACGAGTGTATGATTGTCCACCAGAAGATTATGACAATAATGGTAACATGGTCAGGGGGAAAAAGGCTGGTTTAGTGTGAGCTAACCCATGCACCAAACCACAAATGGGTCAGGGCAAGGCCATTCCATGATATTAATGGGTCATGGCGACACCATTCCATGATATTAATGGCTCACGGCGACACCATTCCATGATATTAAAGGTCTTGGATGCTATTGCATGCAAGTGTAAGATCATCACCGGAAAGATGATCTTCGTGTCATATAATGTGGTCAAGAAAATGACATAATGTGTCAACCCGCCCGGGCCCCCGGGGCCCAACCCAACCTTGACGTATCATAGAAGCGGCTGATGAGGAGCCTTCGGGGTTCATTAAGAGGGCACCGAACATGATTAAAAAAATTGGGTCTCTTCGGAACATTTAATTGATCCCCCAAAGTACTTAGCCCTATTGAAAAAACATAGTCAAAAATATGTTTAATGTGGGAGGCCTAGGTGCAAGTGCCCTGGCAGTAGTGCTCCTGCCCCTAAAGGAATGGCAAACCTGACCCCAAGAAGAAAGGGACAACCAGAGTTAAGTTTGAAACCAGCTTTTTCCATTGTATTGATTATACTACCTAGGTTTCTACTAAACCCTAAACCCTAATACCCATTGACATGCATCTACTTACTTACCTACCTAAGTACCCACCAATACAACCCACCATGTGTATTGGGTAATGCCTTGAGAGAGAAGAAGGGCATTGTGTTCCCAAAATATGCGGCCCTTATGTTCCTTGCCTATGATACTTTTAAAGCATTATTTACACCCTATTGTTAAGTTCATTGTAAGTTGATGTTAAATTTTCTTGGTTTTGTTGTCCCACGGTGTGTATTCACATATTTAATGTTAGATAGCATTGATAATAATAATGTGGAATCCTAATTGACAACAAGTGATATTAACTTGATGTTAAATGTGTGTGATGGTTAACATTTTTAAATCTAATTTTAAACTTAGATCTTAGGCTTTTTGGTTGATGATATGTGTAAAGCTAGTAGTAGAAAGGACCAAATTAACTCAATGTTACATAACATGATTGTGAGGTTTGATCCCACCATCCTTCCCACTCACCCCAAGAAAAAGAGAGAGAGAGAGGGAAAAAAAAAGAAAAAGAAAAAAAAGGAGAAATTGAAGACTTTGGTGTGAATGGCCATTTTTTTTTAATATACTTGTTATTTTTTGTCAAATCTGTTTTATTAGTCAATTTGGCCTAGGTGAAGGGTGGTCAAATTAGCCACCTTCACATATTTGGCATGAATGGAGGCTTTTTTTTTTTTTCTTTTGTTTTCCTTGAAGATTTTTTTGGCCTTTTAACACTATGGACCAGTTTTAGCTCCTAGCAAGTCCGCAAACTAGCTAGCCCGCTACCACCAATAGATGTTGCAATGGTGGGTTTAGGTTGGGTCACATACTCTACTACTCTACTCACCACTAGCAAATCAATCGACAAATTTTTGTGAAAATATTTTTTGAAGTTTCTTTCAACAAAAAGGAGTTTTGGAGCTCCATTTTCAATATTCAACAAAAGTTTTGACAATAAGGACAAGTACTTCGTACAAGAAGAAGTTGAGCATTGTTTTAGAATACACGATGGTAATTTAGTAGTGGTAGGGACAATCATTGGGTTGGAGCAAGTCTAAAATTGTCTTTCAAAGTTTGTTTTGGGAGATCTCTTTTGAGAGTTATTTAACACCAAAACCTTAGTGACAAATACAATATTCTCACAAAAGGCGGCCCAAGGACACGGGACATTCCCAAAATAAGTCATCCAAGCTCTCTTTCTCTCGGGAATACCCCTCATGTAGGACCTTACTTTGTAGAGAGCCTTGGGTCAAAATGTCAGATTTGTTGGAACAAAGTTGAGGCACCCTTGCATCAAGTGCAAGGGATGCCACCTTCAAAGCTTTTTTTTAATATGTCAATTCTAATGGCAATTGCCCAAAACATGGTGTTACATGTTTTGGTTGGCCTCATCCAAAACTAAACACGCAAAGCCATTGTGAAATAGACCTTCCCCTTGGGACAAGTTCAAACAAAATCATGAGAAATCATGAACCCTTGTCTAACATGGTTAAGTGCAGTGGTTTTTTTTTTCTCTTCAATTCTTGAAGTAGCCAAACAAAGTGGCAATCATCTAGACAAAAGATTAGCCAAAATTGGCTACAAACCACATATGAAAGTCAAGGGAAAAAAGAAGAATAGATCCATCTCTATTCTTGGCTACCTATTGGAACTTCTCCATAAAAATCCAATGATATGGAATTTTTCCCTTTAAGTCTACCATGAAAAATCCCCTTGGATAGATGGAAATCATAATTTTCAAGGGGAAAAATTGCCAAAAACAAAATCACTTAGTCAATTAAAAAAAAAACAGCCCTAAAGAATAGGGTTAGCTCTCAGGCTGTCACCCTATTTTGCAGGTGAATTTTTGTCAAATTTCAACCCAAAACATACAATATCGACCTATACAAAGGATTTTTCATGGGAACAAAATGGCCCAAATTCAACAAATTTCAAATTTTAAAAAAAAATTCCAAATCACCAGTCTTTTGATAACTTCCAGAAGGTAGCCAAAAAAAGAGAAAGATTCCCTGTTTTTAAAATTTTCTACCTTCATATCATATCTATTATGTAGCCAAATTTGGCTAAATTATTTTCTGAATAATCACCACTTTGGCTACATCACAAAACCCTTAAAAGAAACCCCGACCCACACATAAAATATTTACCCCCATAATAATAACTTCATCCTACAATGATACAAAGTCTCTCTTTAGCAAACCCTTCTTAGCAAATCCAATAATTTAAGTCAAGTCTTTGAGAACAAGTGAAGGATTAGTGGCTGACTCGTAGTAGGACCTTGCTTTTTAGTACATGTTTCTGGAAGCTTAGCCATGACTTCTAGGGTTTAGGGTTTAGCAAAATAGAGGAGAGGAACTTTTGTCTCTTTGCCAATGGATGGTACCTTTACCTAAGGTCTTGATCCCTTTGTTGGACTCTCAATATTTATCGTACCTACCTACGTATCGTACCTACAAAACCAATAATCAATCGATAATAATAATCGACATATTTTTGTTGAAATATTTAATTATATATTGAAAATGGGTCGCAACACTTCTTCCAATTTGAATATTTCATGATTTTCATAATTAAGTATATAAATGTAAAAGGTCTCTCATCCTTTCTGAAATTTATTTTTGATATCCTAGCATAGTATAGTTGCATGGGTTTCAATTCTTGCAAAATTGGACAAAGAAAGATTTTTTTTTTTCCTAATATTTTTTGTAAATTAAAATAAATTAATTGAATTTATATATACTCTTCTTGTTTTAACACCATATGTAACTTACATCCAGCTAAACTGGAATATGATGGTTAGTGGGTTTTATATGGGGGCAAATTTTCACCATTTTTTTGCCTGAAAAAATGATCCGGCACATGTAAAGGACTTTTGTGAAAATAATCGCCCCCTACTTATCCAGATTTTAATAAATAAATAACAAACATCACTATATTCCTATGATAGATTCTAGCATGTAGCCAAAATATATAAGCGTTTGAAATTTAATTTAATTTTTTATGTTTGATATGTAACCAAATTTGGCTAAATCTTCTTGTGGATGATTGCCAGTTTGACTAAAATCACAAAATTTTAAATGTAAAAGAAAATCCTAATGATGGTGTGTGTGTTTGCCAATTTTTTAAAAATAAATATGGCAAGAAATGTTTTCTAGAGTTTTTTTTTTTAAAGTGTAAATTCAAAGGGAAAAAATCCTTTAAAAAATTTGGAAAAAAAACAAAAAAAACAAAAAAAAAAAAAAAAAAAAAAAAAAAAAAAAAAAAAAACCCCTGATGTTTGCAAAAGTCATAAAAATGATCAAACAAGGTACAATTACTTCAATATGCCACTTGTGAAGTTAAGCATGTACATATAATATAGAAACACATTAATACACATAATACATACATACATAGCACATATACATAGTAATAAGCTACAGTGTCCATGCATACATTTATGGCATGTATTTGGCTGGAACCTATACATACACACACACACACATACATATACATAATATGCTACACACATTGGAAGGAGAGCCTCATTGTCAGGCTTGTCTAACTTGTACTCTTCCCACAGTGATATGGATGCTATCATAGCCTATTTGATTCTTGAGCAAAACAAAAAGAAAAAGAAAAATCTTCCTAGCATCCTTGTAATACATAGCAAGGACAATATAATTCAACAGAGGTTTGATGTAGCATTGAATTTCCTGATACATTTCAGTTGGGTCAGATTTCAAGGGGAGGGGCTTCAAATTTCAATGCAAATAATCACATTGCCAAGAAACTTAGGAGGAAGAAGAAGAAGAGCTCTAATAAATAAGCACCTTTACAGTTACTAGGTAGTGTATAAATGTAAGTAAACATGAGCCTTCTTCACTCACTCACTCACTCACTCAGTACTCACCTTCACAAACACTTGTCTCATCGACAACCCTTGCATAATAAGTGTTAGTTTCAAACACTCTGAGAGACAACAACGTCAACAACAACCACCATCATGCTCAACATCATCATGGGTGCTGCTTGTTTTTCTTCTTCTTCTCCTCCTCCTCCTCGTCAGAGATTTGTTGTTCTCGTCACATTGGCTGTTGTGAGCTTATATGGAATTAGTTCCTTACGCACCAGCATTGCTAGTAGTGTCGTCGAGATGCATGAGCTTCCTGTAGGAAGAAGGAGCCTTGTTGGGTTGGGGTCCAGTAGGAGTAGTAGTAGTCTGAAGACGTTAGACGAGCTCAAAGCTGCCAAAATAGTGCCAGACATAGTGCAGAGCTTACCAGAGCATCTGTTGGACATGAGGGTGTTGTACACGACGAATGGTAGTGAACTCGGAGGAGGACGAGGAGTTCGTGAGCTGCCAATGGGTGTGCAAATGTTATTAGTTCAAATCCAAAGCAAGCCCCATGTGGAGCTCCATGGTAACGGGTTTGGGGGAGATGCGGAGAAGTACACATTGGTGATGGTGGATCCCGATGCACCTAGTCCTTCCAATCCCACCCTTCGCAACATCCTTCATTGGCTTGTCACTGACATCCCTGGTTCCACATCTCCTTCCCAAGGTCTGTTGTGACATTTCCCCCCCCCCTCACGAAGACATTTATATATACTAATTACCACAAATAGGTCGGTCCACATATGAAACTCTCACAATTCACACACGAATGAGAGTTTCATGAGGACTGACCAATTGGCCATCTTGCAAACTTATGATGCCAAATCTAGTGAGCTTTTTATGTGAAGGGTGAGAATTGTTTCATTGAAAATTGTTTCATTTAAACCAAATGAATGTTGTCAATTGAGGTCATGGGGGGTGGCAAGGGGTGAAGGGCTAGGACTCAAATTGATCACGAGCCCTTAACCCACAAATAATACGCTAAACATCATCATCCATTTAGTTGTGCAAATTTTGTCTTTATAATATGTAAATATCATGCACATCTACAAATGTTCATCATCTCAATTCCATCTAACAAAATGTGAAATCGATGCATATAATATGAATAGAAGGTCATTCAAATGAAAGGATTTTTGTTTGTTTTGTAATGCATGAAAATGGGATATGCCCCCCATCCATCCATCTTCATATGTAAGTATCACCCACAATCTACAATGCTTATTATCATTGTTGTGTAAAACCGTTTCCTTGGGTGGTATGTGTTATGCAACCATGCAGAAATATGGGCAACTGGACAAGAGAAAATGCCATACTTGCAACCTGCCCCCATTGAAGGCATGCATCGCTATGTCTTCCTATTGTTTAAGCAGGTATTCCGCATTTTGCAATCTCCTTGCCTAATTCAGAATGAAGGTTGAATCATGGGATTTTGTTTTATTTTATTTTATTATTATTTTTTTTTTTCATGTGTGAAAAAATTATGTACTATTGAGTGATCAAGCCATGTCCGTTTATGTTTGGCAAGGCACCACGAGAGCCCAATATTTAGTTTAGTTAGGGCGAGTTAGGTGACACACCCAAAGGTGATGCCCTAGTTTTGCTCCTTTTTTTCCCCAATTTTGTTACATAAAAAAAATTGGCAATTTTTTTCAAAATATTAAGGAAAAGTTTTCAAATTTACACATTAGAAAAACAAAAAAAATCTGATTTAGTTCTTTATATTTATTGAACTAATAATACGTTTTTTGATGAATATGGATGGCCAGGATGAGTCAACGCAATTCGACAACCTCATAGAAGCTCCTCCGAGCAGAGTCACATTTTCTGTGGCAAAGTTTGTAGAGACTTACAACTTAGGCATTCCAGTTGCGGGCTACTATTTCAAGGCAATGCATGGCGATTGAAATGATCATAAACTGAAGCTCTCTCAACCTACCTATCTAGATATATAAGGCTACCACCATAGCTCCGGAGAAATAATAGGAGCAAGAGTAAACTTGAATCATAATATTTAATATGTAGATTATTACATCACATCCTTACATACTGGCATAGTTGAGTCTAATTATAATTAAATTTATGCTCAAATATCATATTATTATTATTATTATTAACATTATTACTAGCAACCTCTTATTATTATTGTTGCTAGCTTTTTTGACATTAAGAAACACAAATCTCTTGTAAAATATTCTATTAAATGGGCAGTAACTTCTAAGCAAGTTTTTTTTTTTTTTTTTTTTTTAATTTTTTTATTTTCTTTTTGGCAAAAAAAATTCCCCGAAAGTAGAAAATTTGGTCAAATTTACATAGGAAAAAATAATTTAAATCAAATCCCAATTTTTTGGTTGAGAAACCAACAAAATTTGTTTGGGGAAAAAAAATTTCATCAAATTTTCAATATCACAAAGTAATCATTAACTGAGAAACTCACGCATGAATAAATGAATGAATGAATGAATACCCTTGAATGTCGTTTAGGATGTTAAGAAAATTGTTCATTGGCAAAAGGTTAAGGACATCCAATATATTTCTGTCCAATTGTCCATCGAGTTTCCTTTGGAGAAAAGAAGTTCCTAACGAGTCGTATAAACAAACCAGCGGTTTTTATCCGGAGGACAATAAGAGGTTCCATTGTTAGTAGAGAACTCTTCCTCCTGAAGCTCGTAATTTTCATGTTGTAATGGCCTCCATCAGAAGCGTTCTTCCTGTCGAAGCTGGTGATTCCGTGTCGTAATGACCTCCATCGATAGCGTTCTCCCCCTGAAATCTTGCAATTCCGGGTGGTAATGGCCTCCGTCTAATTTCCTTTGGAGAAAACAAGTGTACTAACCAGTCTTATAAACTAACCAGCGGGTTTTACCCGGAGGATAATAAGAGCTTCTCTGGAGTTCGTAGCGCTGCTCTTCCCGCTGAAGCAGGATTGTTTTGTCGCGCAACAACAGCACTAAAGTGCATTACGTTGCAAAATTGCGATCTGTCGAAAAATCCGACACTCAGATAATCCATATTCGTCGCCTCCTTCTGTTTTTTCTTTTTATTTTTTGTAATTTTGAGAAAAAAAAATTTGAGCAAATTTGACGAAAGTTTGTTTCATCTAGTGCAAACAAGACTTTCTCAAACAACAATGACAACGTTTGCGTCTTCTTCTTCGTCGTCAATCTGTTACTCGAGCGTTTTGAATTGCGTCGCAAAATTGCGATCTGTCGAAAAATCCGACACTCAGGTAAATCCATATTCATGGTCTCCTTCTGTTTTCTTCTTCATGTCTCTTGATTTTTTGCAATTTGGAGAAAAAAAAATTTCGAGCAAATTTGACGAAAGTTTGCTTCATATAGTGTGCAAAGAAGACTTTCTCAAACAATAATGACGACGTGTTGAGAAATCCGACAATCAGGTAATCCACATCCGCCTCATTTTTTTCTTCACGTCTCTCGATTGTTTTCCGATTTTGAGAAGGAAAAAAACCTTGAGCAAATTTGACGAATTTTTGTTCCACCTGGTGCAAAGACTTTTTCAAACGATAATGACAACAGTTGCATCTTCTTCTTCGTCAATCTGTTGCTTGAGCGTTTTGGATTACGGTGCAAAATTGTGATCTGTCGAGAAATCCGACAAGTGCTCAGGTAATCCATATATTCTCCTTCTTTTGTTCTTCATGTAGACTCTTGATTTTTGCAAATTTGACGAAGTTTTCATTTCGCCTCTTAACAGTGCAAAGACTTTCTCAAACAAACAATAATGACAAAGTTTTGCTTCTTCTTCGTCGTCGATCTGTTGCTCGACCGTTTTGGATTACGGATCTAGTGCATGCAGGATAGATTTAAAATTCTGATACAAGCATTTGTCAGATCTCGTTCTTTCCCTCCCGATCTTCATGTTTTGGCCTTGCAATTTGAAGAAATTCTGTGGCTGAAGGTCCGTGTTCGGGACTTGCTTCCAAGTTTGTACCAAGCTGCAGGACTGTGTTGTTGCGCGCGCGTGTGTTTGCATCAAGAAGAAGGAGAAGAAGAAGAAAATCGTGCTACTTTTGTATGATTTTTGCTCTTGATTGCGGCTGCAATAGTCTTCCAGAGTGACAACTCTTTTGTTTTTTTCTTCTCATGAGATTTCATGATGCAACTGTAGGTAGAGCTTTCATTCTGGCTTTGCTGTAGAGGAGAGCGGCTGCTGTCGAGTGAAAATGTTCTGTCGTCTTACACACAGAGAGGTGTGTGAGTGATGGCGAAGATAGCCTACCGGAGTGGAGGAGGAGGTTTCTTTGACACACAAAGACAGCGAAGTTTGAGAGTGCACACTGCCCAGCAGCAGCAAGGAGTTCCTGTCCATTTCCTGAAACCGCGTAAAGAAAAAGAAGAAGCACTGAGCTTTCAGCTTCAGGATTTTCGAAGAAGGTACGATTTTACTGTCATTGTTTCAAAGCAGCTGCTGCTGAGTGAGAATTGTAAGAATCGCTGTGATGATGATGACGAGAAGAATGCCGCAAGAAAAATGTAGGAAGAATGTTGCAAGAGTTTCTCCAGAGATTTTGCAAGCTTCCTCCAGGCCACACACAGTTCCTTTAGAAAGAATCCTCCTTTAGAATTTTATCAGACTAAGAAGCTCAGGGAGATCTGACATTTATTGGCAGGAAAAAGAAGAAGACAAGCATTAGAAAGGGGAGCAATGTCATCCTATGAAAATTCTTCTCCTGTTGCATTTTCGCAACAAAGGAGGAGGAGGAGGAGGAGTAGTAGTAGTCAAAGAACTAGTCACCACCTTCCACAAGCATCATCATCATCCTCATCATCTTGGCCTCTTGCAGATTATGTCCACAATTCAACTCTGGAATTGGTAATTGCTCCTCAAACTCAGAGTGCCAGTTGGTCCACAGTCCTCTCTCTACTCAGAACTGAGTAATATTGCCTCTCTTGGAGCTTCTGAATCTGATGATATTCACAAAACTTAGACTCCTCTGTTTTTTTGCTTCCTCTGTTTGTTTTGGGGGCAGCTCAAAGGAAACAGTCCTGGCTCTGCACCAACGGATGCATGGAGACGCAAGCTCAATACCCATGTCAATCCTTTACAAGGATCCTGTATAACCCTATTGGAAGGTTGTAGATTGGTGATCTTCCTCTTCTTTCAATTTCACAAGATTTTTTTCCTAGAGAGATTATACATTGTTTTGTTTTCTGCAGGATTTTTCTTAGATGGGTTTTTTGGGTTGAAGACAAAGCATCAAACCCATCTCTGACCAAACCCATGGAACAGTCTTTCATGTAACAAGCAACTTGCACTCTGAATGCTGCTGCACCTTCCCCAGTGAACAAATGGTTGCTAGTTCTTTTTTCTTGCTGAACTTGGTGCTCTGGTGCAATTTTGCAGCATCAGTTGCTGATGTGTATGCTGTTGTATGTGTGGTCAGAACAATCGCAGCATCAGGTAACTTCTTTCATCTTAGTTTTCCCAATCTTAAAAATGCTTCAACCAAAACCTCAGGATTGTTGCTCTATTCTGTATTCTCAGCTCCAATGCTGGATCAACTTGTTTTCTTTCAAAGAGTCGGGATGTAAGGCAGCAGCAAGGCATTCAGTAGTAGGATGCTGCTTTTCCTTCTTCATGTTTTCAAGATCAATCTCCTTGGAGCTCACTCATCAATCTGCAAGTCTCAGAGAAAATGATTTAAATCCGGAATCCATGGCAATGAATACAGAAAGTCTGACAACTAAGTTGATGTATGTTTCTAGAGATACGAAGCCTTAGGCAGCTCATGGTCTTCCTCTTGGTGGAATGGGTTGAGCCACCAGCTCAACACAAATTGCTCATGCAATTCTTATGAAATTGGATTTTCTAGTTGTGTGTTTGAATCCTGTTATAATTGAATGATTAGATTACTTTACAATGCTCAGCAGAATTTGTGTTACAGCAGTGGAAGCATTGGGTGAGATTTTCCAGGTGAGTTTAGGTGATGGCAACTGATCTCGTGTGTGTGTGAGGAAGGCCCCATCTTGGCCAATCAGTTCTTGGTACTTGTCTGTTGCTGTTTCAATTGATGCCCAGCATTCATGGCACTGAGAATTTAGGAATACTTTCAGATATCTAAGTTACCTACGATGATCACGGCACAGCAATGTATGTCGAAACTGCAGTTTCAAGTGCTAAGGTCCACAAATTAGCACAGGTTTTTATCACCTGCCAACACAAGGGAGGAGGTGAGAAGAAATTCTTGTTGGTGTTGGCACCTGGCTGCCTTCAGGAACTTGAAGGGTGAACATAGCAACTTGCACCAAAGGACAGACTTGTGGAGAACTGTTTTTGTTCAGAGATCAGTAACTTGGATTCTGCACAGAACCACGACGCTCAATCTTCTTGAACTAGCAGAAGGTCCTTAACCCCTAAACAGCAGAAAAAGTGAAAAATACACTGAAAAGCGGACCAAATTGGTCTGCTCTGACATGTAGGGGTTAATACCCTGGGATGGGAATAGGTAGCAATTAGTACTGTTGGGTGGAAATGAAGGCAGCAAGTTTGCTGAGAGAATGAAGGTGGAGAAAAAGTGTTGATGAGCTGATGTTTCTTTTCCTTTGAATTCTACAATGCAAATTGCCTGCAGTCTAGAGGATGATGACAGGCAGGGAGTATCATCATGGGACTGGAACTTGGTTGGTGAAAACACCCCATACCAAGTGCTTTTTCCACTAGCTTGGACAATACATGAAGGTACACAGTTTTCTTCCAGGAATAGTTTTCTAGTTGTTGTGCTGCTGGTCCTCAATATTTTTGGGTTATGTGCTATGTTACAAAAGATTAGTGCTGTTGTACTAAAGCTTCCCCCACAAGCTTGTCAGAATCTTTCACAACTTTGTGTGTCAATCAATGCAGGTGAGCCAGATCCAGACGTGAGCAAGTATCTCCCTTCATTCCACATAACTACGTTGAAAGCAGCTTCCCCAGGTGTCTTTTTTCTCATACAGTAAGATACATGATCTATTGTATCAGTATTATGATTATAACCCACCTGTTTTTTATGTGATCACAGAAATAAGATGGACTTGATGTTCTTTGTGTGTTCATCTTGTATCATAACTTGTAAGCCTTGTGAAAGTTGAACTTTTCATTTGTTTATGGCTTTGTACTGGAGGAAGTGCATGCCCTAAGCAGGGCATTCTGCTTCCTAGTGAGTCACTCAGGCAAGCCCAGTAGGTTGAGTCCAGTGTTGGGCGGTTCTTGACTTTATGAAGAAACATCCAGTTCCAGTTCTAGATCCAGTTTATTAAACAACAAACTTCCAGTTCTGGTTCCAGTTTTCTTTCTAGGAAATCAGATCCTGTTCCGGTTAACCTGGACCAAAACCAGTGGTTAACTGCAGGTTAACCTCTGGTTAGCCCCCAGTTCTAGTCCTTTTTTTTCAATTTTTTTTCTGAAAATCCTGGGTCTTGTTCTGGTTCCAATTCTTTAGAATTGCGGGATCCCAATTCTGGTTCAGTTCTGGTTCTTTGAAAAAACAAAAACTTCAGTTCTGATTTGGTTTACTAACCAGAACTGGAACCTGTGGTTCTAACCCTCCAAACCACGCACCTGCCATACACTGGTTGAGTCTTAGGGACAAATTCAGGGCACAATGTGTCCCTAAGGCACCCTCCTTAGTGGAAAGGTCCATGAGTGGGTTGTAAACTGGCACAGGTTGGTTGTTATGTAGCATGGGTAGGTAGGAAATCAGCAGTAGTGGCCAATTCGGCCATATAAGACAACTTGAAAACCTGTGGAATTGCTTGCTATCGAGCTTTTGTGTATTGTTGAACATATTTAATGGGTGATGGTGGTTAATGCAGCTCATCAATACTGGAAAGGAACCAGCTGAAGTCACCCTTAATTTTACATGTGTGGTAAGTGCATCTTCTCATTAGACAAGGAACTTGTGATGGTGTTAGACTTTATCACAAGTTCCCAAATTTCAGTCCTTTGGATTTAACTATATGTCTTCTAGATAAGCTTGAAATTTGAAATAATGCTACATCTTGTTCCTGTAACTGGCCATCTTGAACTTATAGTAAATGTCTTCCTCATTGCACCTGCTTAATGTTGGCCAGAATAAGATTTTGAACATCGCATGGACTCCAGGACAGCAACAGCAAGTGGGGGACATCCAGTCACATTTGCAATTGCAGCTGAACAGACACAGGACATTACTATTCCCACTCTTCCTTGCTTCCTTGTTTCAGGTCAAGGTGAAGATTACACTGCAAAGGACATGTGGGAGAAACTGAAACAGGTATACACACATTCTTGCTCTATTGAATTTCCTGACCAAGCTTGATTCATTGGAGATTCAAAGCCTTCTTAGATGGTTCAAATTCTTAAATGGTCTCATTAAGCAAACTCTTATGAACTCTCTCTCAATGGAAAGTTTTTTTTGTTAGGTGCACTTCTAGCAAATGTAGAACTGTAGATAATGGAGATGCCTTACTTGAATGTGTAAATATATAATGTTGGTGCATGGTTCATTTCACTTCACCATGTTTTTGCTTATATTTCTCTATGTTCTGTTAGGATGGGTGTTTCACAAAGGAGAACTGGACAGTTGAGCCAACATCTCCATCATAGGAAGGGCTCCAATTGGTGCTGCTGTTGCAGCTCAAGTTTTGATCCCCACAAAACAGAAGAGAGATGTAACCTTTGCATTGGCTTGGGCTTCACCAGAAGCAAAGTTTTTGAAAGGAAGATCATACTACAGGTATAATGTTCAAGCACTTGATTGGGTAGAACTACATTGTTTGCCAGAGCTATGCACTCATGAGTTGACAGTTTTTCTGATTTATATATTGTATATAAGTTTATATATTTATCAATTGCCAAAACTTATCATAACTTAATGATTGATTAATAAGGGTAGATATTGACATTCATCCCATTTATAATACAAAATATTACCCTTTGAATTCAACACAAGGAATACCCAATAGGTGACCAAGACAAATGGGGTGTCTTCTTCCTCAAGAAGCAGTGGCATTGAGAATATAGGCCATTTTTTGTACCTTGAAGGAATGCAGTATACAATGTGTACTTATGATGTGCACTTTTATGCTTCATTTGCTCTGCTTTCCCTCTTGCCCAAGCTTGAGCTTGCCATTCAAAGAGACTTTGCAGCTGGAGCCCTTACTCGTGACAGTGGGAAAGTGAAGTTTTTGGCTGATGGACAGTGGGGCATCAAGAAAGTGTTTGGTTCTGTGCCACTAGTTTATGGCAGACTTATTTGAAGACCAAGCTGCAGCAAATCACTTTCACGCCGTATTCCATTGAGCTAATGTGGCATATGAGAAGAAGCTGTGGAATGGCTCTTATTTTTAACTATGACAGTGCTTCAAGCAGCAAAAGCGATTCTATTCAGGTCATTTTGATACTCCTTTCATGCATGGACAGAAGAATGATACTTTTTTGTACACATTTGGTGACAGAAGCTCGTTAATGTTTCCTTCAAAGGCTATGTATGTATGCACAATAAGGAAGGTCTACAAAAAATGAGGGTAGGAAATTAGTCCAACTGTATATGCGTAAGGCATCATCTTAGCACCCACTTTTCTTGTTATTTACAAGCCCCTCAGACAGAGGCAGAAGTTGAAAAGCTGTTTGTGTTTGTCTAAGGATAGAAGTGTATACAGTATAAATGCATTTTGGCATGTGTGCAGGCAGATCAAATGGCAGGGCAATGCTATGCACAGGCCTCAGGTCTGCCACCTTGTTTGGCTATGCCAAATCATACCATTCACTACAGACAATATACAACTTCAATGTGACAAAAGTGAGATGTGGGAGGTATGGTGCTGTCAATGGGATGTGCCTGGATGGAAGTGTAGATGAGACATTACTACAGTCTCATGAGATTGGAGGTGTTACATATGCATTGTCTGCAGCTATGATTTATGAGGGCATGCATGAGGGGTCTCATACCGCATGTTGGATCGACCAAAAGATAGGATTTCCATCCATGAAATGGAGAATAAGGTGTGCATCTGGATGGTACTCAATTTGGTATTCCAAATAATTGGAGTTGAGTAACAACAGTGCTGTTTCTCTGTAGCGTCTTTTCACAATTCAAATCTCTGAAGTCAAAACACTACCAGAACATAAATGGATAGCAGTTTGCACTACTGCTCATGTCAATCCCTTTGTACAGATCCCAATCCCGTATGTCTATATATACTTTACACTCACAAAAGCTAATCGTTAGATCTGGAGGAGTCATGATCATCGTAGTTTACACTCTTAGAAAGCTCGAATGTTAGATCCAGGAAATCGTCAAGGAATCAACAACCACCTGTAGCCGGCTCGATTGAGCTTAGAAGACCATTGTTGCGTAACTGCATGCAATGCTCTTCTGCATCATGTTGAGGACAAATGATGACGACTGCCAGCCCATTCACATGCGCCTCCTGCATGACATTCACTGCAATGTCTACTGTCATGCCTGGAATCACCTTCATCAAAACTTGCACCACGTATTCGCGCTTGTTGAAATTGTCGTTGTGTAGCATTACTCTATATGGGGGCGACACTTGCTTTTTCTTCCTGCAAAGGAGAGAACACTCACTGTCAGTTCAATTTGTCAGCTGCCCATGACTGACACCCACTTACAATGTGTCAGACATCAGCTCCAGCAGTGGATGTACTTCATCCACTGGCGATGACAAACCAGGGTTTATTTACTAACTAGGGTTTGTAGTTGAGGCCATCAAAAAATCCTTTGGTAAGGAAAGAAAAACAAAACAAACAGAGCTCAAATTCTTGAGTTGACAAAGGCAATGACGTACTTTATGTCAAATTCACTTTCTCGACCAGGAGTTGGCTTGTCAAGAACAGGTCGGTCAAGAACTCCACCACCTTGACCTGGTAATGTGGCAGCATGTATTGTGAACCCTCTGAGTCCTTGTTGTCTTCTCTGGCTCCTCCTCTGTGTTTTCTCTGTGCCTGCATTGTTAACAGACCCGCACACAGTCAGTCCTCCCTTAATGAGCTTATGACTACAATCATGTAAAAACAAAATGAAAAAACTCAGTTCCTCTATTTAGGCAAGAGAAACAATCAACACTAGATGATTGTCATAATTGCCGAGGTGGTTTTCTTGATTGAGAGATAGGCACAAGCAATTTAGGAGTATGTTTTTGTTTTGTTTGTACCTTTCAGGCCTGTGACACAAGTTGTTGCAGGCGGGATGGTGAGAAAAAGTCGAAGGCCACTTGCCATCCCCACAAAACCAGCTGCAGAAAAACACATCCACAAACAAAAAAAACACCAATTCTCATCACTAAATCTAAATGAGATTGCAGAGGGAAAAAAACAACCCCAGGCAAAGCACTTCAAAGGCAGAAAACACTATGTCAGTTCTGGCCAACAAAAAACAAAACAACAAACTCCACATTAACACTTTGAAGGTAAAAGACATTATGTCAGTTCTGGCCAAACACAAAAAAACTCTGCAGAAACACTTCAAAGGTAAAACATTATGTCAGGTCTGGCCAAACAAAAACAAAGCATGGCAAAAATGAATGAATGCTCGTGTTCGTTCCATAACCCTATGAGTGAGTGTCAATCACCAAGTCTCAGATGATCATCATCATCATCTTCAACACAAAATGGCTGCAACTAACTGCCATTAGCACTGACTTCATCAACTCCCGACAGTGGAGCTCCTAACAGTGCATTGTATATAATGTAGCTATGAAATTGCAAAGAAATCTCTACTAACTGCCATTACTCCCACACTGACTTCATCAGCTCCTGACAGTGGAGCTGATGACAATGGGTTTGTACATAAATATGTAGCTATGAAATTGCAGAGAAAATCTCCACAAACAACAAACAAATCAAAAGGAAAAACAATGATGACAATTGAGTGCCTCAGTCATACATAACCTTCCAAGAGTCCTTCCTTGCTCAAAAAGTGTTGGACCATCACCACCTTCATCATGAACAGCAGTGACAAGCTGGCTAGCTGTGCCATGACTAGGTACCCACTGAATGACTGACTGCATCACCTCCCAATGGTCAGTGGGTGGGTGGGTGGGTGGGTGGGTGTAGACAAAATACAGAAAAGATCTGCTCAAAATCATATGAAAACAGAAATCTGCAAACAGAAATTATACAGAAATCTGTGGATTGAGTTTCTCTCTCTCAAGTTTCCAGAATTTCCAGAAGCAAGAAGAAGAAGAAGAAGAAGAAGAAGCAAACCCAGTCCATGATGTTGGGTAGCACTCAAAAGATACCCATCTATCTCATCACAGTTTGTAAAAGGGAGAGATGGGCACAAAATCTGAATGCCACCACCACCAATTCCTTATGCAACTTTGATTATTCTTAGGGGAGGAAAAAAATCCAGTAGAGAATTGCGCTCCATATTCATAGATTTCAAAGCAAATCTTCTGTGCAACAAAACCCTTTCACTGAATGAAGTCCGTGAAGTCTTTCTACCAAACTTGCTCTAAGTACACAAACAGCATGTCAAAAGAGAATTTATGGAAGGAATTTGAAATGAAAATGGTCGAAAAATTGCAGCGGACTGAACTTCAGCATGAGAGCTTTGATGAGAAGCAGATGGAAAACATGGGTTTTTCGAGGAGACCCCAAAAACCCTGACGATGTTAATTCAAAAGAAAGCTTAGTGAATCTGGAGTCATTTGGCATGATGACAAGAATAGAAAAAACAATAAAAGGAAACACATGAGCAAAGACATATCCTTCCATACTCAAAGCATTCGAAACCAGAACCCCCCGGAAGGAAAAAAGCTCACCTCCGAAACTCTTTCCTTACAATTCCCAGTTCCTGTTTGAACACAAAACCCTAAAAATTGAACACAGAAAAAGATTCTTCTTCAAGACATCTAGATCTGCGATTTTCCAGAATATTGAAATCACCCAGTCAAGAGCTGTATGCAAAATTTCTGGATCTGTGGCGCGAGCGAGCTAGCGAGCGAGAGAGCGAAGCTTTCGCGAGAGCGAGAGAGTATGAACCCAGGAAGGGACGACCGGAAGCACTTTCTGGTCACGGGAAGACGACGACAATTCCGCAGACTGTTCTGCGTGGAACTGTCATCATCGACGCGTCCTTGGCTCTTCCTCATACCATTGAAATATCACCACCCCTGTTTTTCTTTTCTATTATTTCTGTTTTTTTTTTTCCCCTCATTTTGTTTCTCTAAATAAAAATATCTTAGGGAAAAATTCGTGGCATTCTTTGGATTGGTGAGAAAAAAAATATTAAATATGGTTGTCTAAGCTCAGCTTCCACACTGAAAAAAGAATTATTAAATTTTTAATTAATTCCTTTTAGAAATTTAAAATTATTAATTTTTCATGATTTATTATGAAATTGTCATACAAGAAGTGAAATTATTCAAATTATTAGCCTGTGATAATTATGATGATTTTCAACATCTCACCAACATTTCATATTTTATGGGGTAGTTGAAATGTGACAACATTTTTTCAAATTTTTTAATTCCCCTCATTTTTTGAAGAATTTTTTTAATTAAATAATCAAGCATATGTGATTTTAAAAAATAAAATAAAATTGGGGGGGTTAGCACAATGTGAAATTTTACCCAAATAAATAAACACTTACTACCTACTAGGTTAGTTCTAACACTTGGTGAACATTCCTTAAAATGTGGGACCAAATGAAAGGTTTAGGGTTTAGGGATGGGTATTGGAATCTCTCGAATGTCCCTTCTATGGAAAGCCCACAAATTGGGTTCATTTTGTTTGGTGCAACTTAGAGACAAAATTCCTTTGTGCCAATATAAAAATCATCCTCAACCCTAATTTCAATCTCATAGCACCAAGGCATCATTAGTTCCAATTTTGAAATGAAAATATTGACATAGTTGATGATAATTTCCAATATTTTAAAAAATAGACATTTAAAAAAATGCCATGAATAAAAATTTCAAATCATGCTATCAATATTGAGTTATTTATTTCAAATTTGTATCAATTTTGCCATCTCTAAAATTAGGTATTTATTTTCAAAAACAAGAAACATAATTAGGGTTAATAATATTGTAAAAAAAAACTCTCTTGCTCCCATTCAAAAAAATTGGTCTTAGATTGTATTCTTTCTAAAGACAATGTCACAAACATGTTAAAATTTTGTGACAAAAGTTATATGTAACATGGTAATGTTTTTATTGCTCAATTTCAAATTTGTTCTTGGTTGTAATTTATTAGAAATATAGTTGTTTATGTGCATCAATAATTCCTACTACATTTCCTAAATAAATATGATGTTTTCCAATTTTTGTGTCAAAATTGTAATATTGTGTTTTCAATGGGTTTTTTTTTTAGAATGGAAGTTGAAAAATGAGGTAAATGATCAATTGGAGCATTAATGTTAATAATGACACATAACAAGTTTTATTTAATCCACAATTAACATTTGAAGACGTTATCACACATTTGCCCACATGTTGACCATTTATCACACTAGTGGGTTTTCAAGGTTGTCAACATTTTTAAAAATTAATGGTGGTTGAAATCACTAATGAAATTAAAAAGGACAATGGGGTTTGTTTTTTTTTTTTTTTAGTTTCAAAAAATTTTTTGTTTACATCTTATTTGGTGAAAAATGAAAATGGGGAATCACAATCAAAGGATTATGAAAAATGGGGATGTCCAAACACTTAATGTATACTTTTGCAAGGGTTGGAACATTCAAGAAACTATGTTAAATTTATAAATGCAAGAAAAAAAAAAAGACAAATGGTTTTATTGCAACATCTAGGCAATTTGAGGTATTTGTTTGCATAGTCATTTTTATATTTCTTACATAATATGGGATTATGAAGATTAACTTACAAATTATGAACAAACTCAAACATTTGCAGCACAACCACAAGGAAACGAATTTTGTTTAGAATGTAGGTGAAGGGTTTTAGGGAATGATGAAAAAATGGTAATGCAACATAACATTTTTTATGTATTCTCTTTTTAACTTAGCTTTACTTTCTCACGCCCTACTTAATCTTTTAAATGGTATATGTTCAATATTTTCCTCATCCAAATTGAAATCAAATACATCATTTCATCCAATGTCACAAAAATCTTCAATGAAAAGGTTGTGCAAAATTGCACATGCACAAACCCACATGATCACTTTCATGTGGTCATGCATGTCTTATCATGGTTTGAATTTAGAAACTCATTAGACTATTGAAACAACCTTTTCTCATTTTGATGTAATGATCAACTTTTATTTGCATTGATGCAAAAGGTGTGTGTTGAATAGAATTTTTTTTTTTGTTGGGATGTTGCAAGTTGTTTGTAAGTTGGAATTGAAATTCCAAATAGAAGGTAAGTTGAGTCTACAAATAAACATTCATCTTTTTTCATTAGAATAAAAGTGAGGTGCAGTTCATTAACCTAAATCATTATCGGACCTTAAAAGTGAAATAAGTTTATCCCACTTCAATCATTTCATTTTGCTTAAAATTATGTTATTATAGGGTCATTATGTAATCATCATGTTTCATTATTAATTGAAATAATTCGTTATAATAAATATATATTTTTTTTAATGTTAGTGTTTTAAATATTTTAAGTTACTATACCCTATGTTATATTGTATTATAAATTTTTTTTCATTATTTTAAGTTATTTCACCTTATGTTATTTTTTATTATTGTAAGTTATTATAAATTGTATAGACTATCCCATCTTATGTTATTTTAAATCGTTGTATTTTTAATTATTTTTAACTATTGCACCATAAAATATTTTTTATTATTCTAAGTTATTCCACCCTAAAATATTCTAAGTTATTTTAAATAACCTATGATATAACCTAGGGTGGTTTAACATAAACTATTTTAGAATAACCTAAAGTGGATTAACTTGAAAAAGTTGAAAATAGCCTATAATAGTTGAAATATGGCAAAATTGCTTAAAATAACTAAAAATAATTTAGAATATAATAACCTAAAATAATTTAGGTTGGAATAACCAAGAATTGCCTAAGGTAGAAATTTTTAAATGACCTGAAGTAGAATAATTTAAAATGGCCAATAATAACTTAAGTACAATAACTTAAAACTAACTTTAAATCCTAGCTTATGATAGGTTATGAATCATTTAAGGTAATGTGCACTAGCTTTAAAATATTCCAAATTAAACTAATAGTATCCTAGGTTAAATAGGTATGTAAGATAGGGTAATAAGGTAACATGAATAAAAAAGATATTTAGGGTAGATATTTAAGTAGGTTAGGAATAGTATGTGCATAATAATATGTGATAACAAATCATTTCACTTCTTTAAATAATGATCGAAGGGTTAAAGCTTCCTTTTTTAAACATGTATGTGAAAGGAAGCAAGGGGTCAAACTTTCACACTTGCATCCTAAATTGGTGGGCTATGTGATTTAGGTAGCTTGATCTAGGTTCTTAAGTTAAGCACTTAACTTAACTATGAATTAAAAAATTAACCTAGTGAATTAACTGTTAGTGAATTCATTTAACTATTAATAAATTCACTTGTTCATCACCACTAGTTCCCATTTTACTAAGGGGTTAACAATTTTCACCATAACAAATTTGTTCAAGTTCTTTCAAATTTTAGTAAAACATGGAATGAATTTGACCACATCCCCTTGTAGTGTTCAAAGAATTTCTCAAATTTTAGCCATAATTTTAAGTTCATAAATGCACGAGAGTTCTGATAAAATCCTAAAAACCTACACTAAATGTGAATGATTTTTTCAACATGGTCACAAACCATTGTTGTTGAAATTGAATAAAACATTTTCTTACAATAATTTTCCCCATGTTTAGTGGGCTTCTACACTAAAATGTTGAATGTTTCATCAATTATGCCTATCATCGAAGGAAAATCTAACATTTTTATTTTTAATTTGAGTACTTGTTTTTTAAATGCATTTGGTCACCATGTAACATTTTTTTCAAGGGAAAGAATAGCCACAATTGACATATGGGTGTACAAATCAACGTACTTACCTTTGGAAATCCCAAAACATTAGTAGTATTGACCATCAAAGCCTTGTTGTCATGATGATTAAATTTAAATAACATCACCATGAGTTGAAGTTTTGCTGAAGCCCAATTCACCAAAGACTTGTTCTAAAATATCATATCTTCAAATCATTCCAAAACATGCTTAAATGTTGTTGGTGACATCCTTAGTTTTTGTTGAAAACGTCTATCATCTAATCTAGGCATGTAATTGTCCAAGTCATTTGAGCTTCATGGAATGTCTTTCTCTCATGGAAATTTTGATAACATCCTACAAGAAGGTAAACATGTTGGAAGAATTGAACAAACTTTCTTTTTCCTTTTTATTTGATTGTGAATTGAAATTCACATCACTATTATTATTTTATGAATCACATTTTTTCAACAAATCTAATAATAACTTTGCATTCAAATGACTCTCAAGAACATCAACTAGTTTTTGTTTATCACTCTTGCAAGGCATATTGGGAAGGAGACAATTTACAAAAATGAACAATGTTTCGAAATAGGCACAATGTTATGAAAGTGAACAAGTAACCTTCTATAGGAACATGAAAAACATGTCCTTTGGAATATCTATGTAATTTACAAGCCTTATTAATATTGTGAAACGTAGGAAAAATAACCAATGGTTAGGCATTTCTTTACTTAGGAACTTAAATTTTTTATGAGCATTGTTCTCATGTGATTGGCTAAAACTAAATGACCAATGATTTCCAATTATCAATTATGTTTGAAACCAAATTCCACCTTGAAACCCATTATTGAATGAAGTAAAGAATGATGTGAAACTCTAATTGTTAAAATGTGATATATAATTTTTTTAAAAAATTTAATGGATTTCTTTTTTCAAATGTTTAATTTTTTGAAATTATCAATAAAATTTGAATTCATCACATGATTGTGATAGTGCAAGATGTAAACAAAGTGCAAGATCTGTAATTTTCAAGTCATGCATATTGACATTGCAATTGCTTGAATCCTTGGGTGTTTTATGAAAGGCTTATTCACCTGAAGGACTAAACAAATGGAAATCTACATAGGGGTAAATGGTAAGGACATATGTTGTCCTATAGCCTTATTTTGATAAATATGGAAATCAAGCAAAGTGAACACATGGAAGAAACATGAGATGTCATGTTTCATGCCATCCATGCACATTGAAATAAGTGAACTACCACTTCATCCTTAAAGGCTTATGTGTCAATCCATTCATTCAAAAGGATTGGATATTATAGGCATTTGGGGGATTTTTGTGTGGCACCACATTCAAATTACCATTTTTAAGGACTTGTTTAAATAAGGTCATAAAACATTCCAAAAAAAATTTCACTATTGGATTTGGAAGGCACCTTACATCCATGAATATCCTTCTTAGAAAGGAGAAGTGTTCATCATATAGTCTACTCCTTAAGGGTTAAATTATGCCTACTTAAAGGTGTAAAATCCTTCCCACTTTTAAAGAGTGCATATAAAAACCCTCCCCCACCTATGCCTAATGATTTACATGCATGTTTCAGTGGAGGGTAAAGCTTGAAGGGTTGTACTTTACTAGAATAAGGCCCTTGCCAAGCACAAACCCAAATTTGGCAAAGCTCGACCCAAGGGTTTTATGTGATGTAAAAATCTTTCAGACCTAGGTTTTTCAATTGATGATGAAGGAAACCCTTTCACTGATTTTAAGTTCATGATAATGTATGTCTTACAGTTTATGATGTGTAAAGCCCAATTATAAACACTACTACAAAATGTGGGTGCAATTCACTAGTCCTCATTCATTACTTTCCAACTAGTCCCCATTTATTAAAACTAGTGAATTCACTCAAAATCTATTGAAATCACTTGGCATATAAGGACATCTTTTGTTGTAATGAAAGGACATTCCCAAAATGCCCTCCTAGACTTGGCTATTGTTTCATCGTAGAACTCTTTAGTTTGTGAATGTTCTTGACTTTGGGCTTTTACCCTACACATAAAGAATTAAAAATTCATAAAATTTGTGTTGTGATTACTATATTACATGTCTATTGAATAATTTATTTGCTTGAGAACAAAAAAAATAAAAATCTTGAACATTTCAAAAGATTCTTCATTTTCTTTCACAAAATTTTCGTCATTAATTTTCTAATTAAAAAATTCAGCATTTCTAAAAATATATAATTTGTGCCAAAACCACCAAGGCACTATGATATATTCATGTTGATAAAAAATAAAACAAAGGCAATGGAAACCTTTTTTGTGTAAACCTATCAAGCTTTATTTCCAAAAACACAGCTACAATAAAAAAGAAATGGAAAAACAAAAAGAGCATAGGTCATATTAAAGGCCAAAGCAAATAAATTCAATCGTTATACACCATAATTTCAACAAATCCATCATGTCCACTTGTATTGCAAATATAGAAATACATGTATGTTATATAATGATTTTGACTTATACCCTTTGTTTACCTTCCCTTGGGTAAGGATAAAGGTTAAGAATATATTCTTATGTTACATGACATAGAAAAACATAGTTAGATGATATAGACTAATACAAGATATAAATGGATCCACCTTTTTGATTGAATTTCCTTCATGATTAAATGTAAATTTTCATATGAACATTTATTTTTCACATTTGTGTTAATAGATATATTCGTAAAGTAAGGGGAAGACAACACCAAAACCTTGAGTTTGATCATACATAGTGTGATATTTTCTTAGAATACATTAATGTTCAATGGGGGGTTGAAACTTTAAAAATCATCAATTTTGGTGACCATTGAGTTTCATCATATCTTTCCTTTTTCTTCAATGTCTCCACTATTGCTACATATACTATTCCTACGTGTATAGGTATTATAATACTTTTGAACCTTGTGCATTAAATGTCGAGTTTCAACATTTCATGGGGGTAGATTTAATAAAAGCAAGAGTGACTTTCAAGATTCCTCTAATGGGTGTCTTTGAAATTTCTCGATGTTATGTTTACTTATGTTTGATGAATCAATCATGTTTGTATTGTAGGAATATACAATACATGTGAGCATGGATTTACATAATTTGTGGTTTTGATTTTATTAATGTGATAAAAAGACATGATGGATTTCAAGTACTTGGTTGTGTACCAATTGCTATGGATTTGGATAAAATGACTATCTTCTTACAAACATGTCTGTATTTTTAGGTTTCAAAATTGATTATTTTTTTTCATAAAAGATTTCCCATAGACTTGGATTTTTTGGGGGCATGTGTCCCAAAACCAAAATAAGTGTTTGGATAAAAACAACATTGTTGGCTAGCATCTTAAGAATGATTTAACATTAAATGATAACATGCTTTTGAAACTTGTTTAAATAGTTTTTAAATTAGTATAAAAATGCTACCAAATGAAAAAAAAATCCAAATGAGGTGAAATGTTTTTTAAAAAATTCAAGAGATTTTTGAAAAATAGGAATATTGTGATATAATATTCCTCTTTATAATTTTTTGCATTTTGGTCAAAAATTTCACTTGAAAAAAACATTGATTCTAGTTTTTTTTTTTCTTTTTTTTTAAGGCCCCCCTTATAAGGCACAATGGACAAAAGAAAAACCTTGTAAATAAAAATCAAAGGTGGGAACCTATCCATCAAAAGTACAAGGCAAATGAGAACACAAGTAGATATAACCCAAAGAAAAAACAAAAGCAAATAATCAACAAAAATCAAGTAAAGACCCTATGCAAAAAGGACTCAAAGCTATGAAACGATAATCAATGAAAGCAAAAAAGACTTAAGATGAAAGAACTATCATCTACCACAAATTGGCTATTGACGGAAGTGCATTAACTATCATGTGTGGAAGAGATGAAAAACCCTGACCAAGTGTAGTAACCTACTGAAGAATCATTATGGCTTGCACACATTGCAAGGCTATGGACACACACTATCTATAATTAAAAAAACAAGCATTGAGGGGACTAAAGAAGACCATTAATGACACACGATAGTGGTTTATGCACAAGCAGTAAAAAATGAATCAAAATAAAAATGAAAACACCCATACATTTCAATGACAAGGGGAATGAAATCATTGCCTAGTGCTCACTCAATGTATGATCATGCATTTTCTTGAGCAGCCATCATCACTACATGTGTTATCAACATCAATGTTCATTGCACCATATTTGTATGAGTTGAGTTAACAATGACTATGTCCATCAAGGTCCGGAAATTGTTTCTAGTGATAAAGATATCCATTCGTCATCGGGTGTGGCAAGGGAAAAGGCGGAAGACCTCCCTCTGAACATATATTCCACTTTCCAAAATAATAGTTACAACAATATCCCAAAGTGTATCATGAATTGCCATATACTCACTCCCATAGGGGCACCGAAGCAATGACCACACTAACACCGTGAAAATGGGTTATTGTAGGATGTGGTAAACCAAGATGGGTACATAGTGTTGTAAAGAAGTGGGTTGAAGATAAATGAAATGCAGGTGTGGGAAGACGAACTAATAACCAAGTGCTTGCCCTTGGACCTACACATGAATGAAGACATTTTCACATGATATTTAAAGGACCATATACTAGAAACGAAGCAAACTCCAGCTCGTGTAAATTATCCACCAAAGAAGCTTGTAATCGAGGATAAAATTGAACCACTAGGCTTTCAAAAGGTGGGACTTAAGAGTGGACAACTTGGCATAACAAGGTTCAATTGTCTCATAATGCGATTTGAAATGAAAAAGTGCCAATCTCAACATGTGTTATTGCATCCAGAAGGATAGGGTAATCATCCTATAGGAAATGAGTGATAAGTGCAAGAGTAATCAATGCCCAACAACCCAAAAATGTAAAGGCAACAACCCAAACTACAAAAAGGAAACCAAACCTAACCAAGAAAATAGGAAGAAAGAGTGGCTTGACAATGAGCCAGATGACCGATATAACCACCAAAAGATCCTACACCAAGTAACTTCTCCAACGTAGCTATGGTACAAGCGTCGAACTCAATGTAATGCTACAAGATACTTGGACATAGAAACACAATAGCCAAGGTGTTTTGCATAATATAACAAAAACATCACAAAGTTACCTTATGATCTGCATGCATAGGGAGACTAAATATTGTCCCAAGATCCTCATAAAGAACCTCATGCACAAATGATTCAACGAATGATCTGGATTCTTCTAGTGGGCTCAAAATATGAAAACCCAAATTAGGAGTAAAAAAGCCAAAAGGAAGTGATGTAGAATGGTCCAACCCCTGTGAAGACCAAGGCACACATTTCGTTAGCTATAACGAAAGCATTGATTTAAAAAACTCATGTTGTAATCATAACAAAACAAAAACCACATTTGATGCAAGACCTATTATATGCATATCATCCAATAAGGAAAGGAAAACACAAGTCTTCTTGCATCTCCTAAACTAATCATGGTTCAAAATCCACTTGCCCACCGTGCACATGCCTAACCAACCTAGGGTTTGGTTCCTCTGTCTAAAGCCCCTAGGGTTTGGTTCCTCTGTCAGAAGCCCCTAGGGTTTGTTTCTTAGTTGTTCTTGGAGTTGAGAGTTGCTTTCTCCAGATCCAAAGGGGATCGTCGTCCCAGTTCTTCGAGTTTGTTGTTCGTCTGTGGGTCTGATGGAGCTTCACAAGCTTGCAAGATTTGGGCTTGCATTCTTCTAAGGATTGGGTTTGAGATTGCTTCGCAAGATCTATGTTTCCCTGCAATCGTCCAGAATAAATAAAGAAGAAGAAGAAGAAGAAGAATAAGAAGAAGGACAGCTTCAATGGCAAGCCATGGAGCTGCTTCAAGCTTCTGTTACGCCTTGTTATTGCTGTTCCTGATTGTAATGGGGAGGAGAGTAGAAGCACAAGAGGAGCAGCTTTCGAGACCTGTAGCACACGATGACAATATGAAGGATCTGGCACAGAACAACAAGTTTTTGCAACAAGAAGCTTCTGACGATTCTATTGCATTTCCTACTCTGTATGTTTCCTTTTTCTTTTGAAGAAGAAGAAGAAGAATCCCATCATCCCTGTTTCCCTTTGCTTTGCAAAAATCATGTTTTTGAAATCATGCATGCAATCATCATGTTCTCGGCAAAATCAATCAAGCTTCTTCGTCTCTGTAGCACCCACCATTCATACCTCAAGATGATAGGAACCTGAAGAAAATAAAATCCTAAACCCTAAATCCATTCTTAACAATTCTGGATTCTTCTTTCTGCTGCTGCTTGTTCTTCTAAATGGTCCAGGTTCTCCTACTTGATTTGTTTTCTCTGGTGTTTTATATCTTAGTCACAAGCTGCAGCTTGAATGTGGATGCTGTTGGGGATTTGTTTTACTAGCTATGTCTCTCAAGTGCTGCTGACAGAGGAACAAACCTAGGGGTTTCTGACAGATGTCAACATCATGAGTAGGTCTTCTGTCGGAAGCCCCTAGGGTTTGTTCCTCTCTCAACATCAGCCAACATCATGACTCCGAGTCTTCTTGGTGCTTCTGAAAATGTAAGAAAAGCTTGGGATGTGGGTGTTTCTATAAATGGTTTGAACTTCCATTTTAGGAGGACTTGATGAAGGGTATGTTAAGAAGTGTCAGTATATAGTCATAAGAGTAACCCACTGTCCTCTCATGTCTGAAATCTGATCAGACCAAAAATGGACATTTCTGATGGCCCAGCAACAGTTGACACATGGAGAACTCTGGTTTGTGGTGGACGATGACACAGGAATGAGGAGGCGCTGGCAAATTCTCAGTGTCCACAACAACTGGAAATTCGGTGGCAGACAGAGGTCAGCTCCAGCATCTATGCATCTCCACTGATTGCTGATATCAACAGGTACCTACCTACATGGATCTCAACAGCCCATTAAAAAAACACTTATTCAGACCTTAATCAGACCCACATCCCAAGCTTAGCCATGTGAGAACTTTTCTACTGCTCCATGCAGCTTCTTATTCTCATGAATGAATGAATGAATGAAATTCTTTGTTTGTTTCCTGAAGAAAGACTCAAATACTGGGACATTTTATGTGGTCAAGTTTTTTGTTCAAGAATCCATTTGGATATGAGCTTGTGGATATTGTGTAATGTGCAGTGATGGGAAAATGGAGGTGGTGGTTCCATCCTTTGTTCACTATTTGGAGGTTCTTGATGGTGCAGATGGAGAGAAGTTGCCTGGTATTTTTGGTCTCCATTTTGTCTTAGTTTGCTTTCCTTGGATATAATCTATGGACCCAAGAAAGTTAGGTGCAAGAGCACATGGTCAGTCAAATCAGACTTACAGGATTATGCCTGGCAAAGATGGTGTCTGTGTATAGTTGAATGCTATGCAAGCATTCAGACAAAATTGTCGCTTTTGATCTCATTCCTACCCTACTTCAAAGCATGATAAAGTCAGTGGTCTGTGTGGGTCTGCAGGGTGGCCAGCATACCATCAATCCACAGTTCATGCAAGTGCACTACTGTATGACATCGACAAGGATGGCTCACGGGAAATTGCCCTTGCCACCTTCAATGGAGAAGTCCTTTTTTTCCGGTATGTATGTTGGTATTGTTTCTCTGGTTGCATTACGGTCTCAATGGCATTTGGGCAACTGATATTTTCTGGAAGGGCCAGTTATGGGATCCAATAAAGACTCTCCCCTCCCCCCTCCCCAAGCCCACCTTCAAGAAAACCCAATAAGTTATAAATCCAGAGTTCAGGACTCTGCTGGACCCTGATCCAAATGGCCAAAACCCAAAACCCAAACTAAGAAGCACTTATGGATTACCAAGAGTCAATGCATTTTGCTAAAGAACTCAAGTGTGCACTTGGAATGTGTTTGGTACATAACAGTTTCTTATTTTCAAGGGGGTATTGAAATTACCCTCATTCCTGTAATTGGTGGTGTGAAGCTCATCGGGGTACATGATGCCGGATAAGATGATTGTTCCAAGGAGGCGAGTGAAAAAAGACTGGTATGTGGGGCTCAGCCCAGATCATGCAAATCACACCCAAAATGATGTGCATGATGATTCTCTCATGGGTGATGAGTTCATAGAGACAGAGAAACCAGGTACCTCCTTTTGTAACCATACAACAAGTCCTTGTTCTCTCTCTCTCTCTTCCGAAACTGTACCTGTCCAAGAGCAAATTGTTACCAACTGCACTGACAGGGCCATTCTTGCTTGAGTCCTCTACAGGAAGAAGTATAAGTAACATGGCATGTCTGATTACAGGTGCAGTGCTCAGTGATGGTGCAAAGTCTCTTGCGAATGCAAGTGACCATGAAGGCAACCTTGCAACAGGAAATGGGAGTTCTAAGGCAGACATACCTCAACAACGCCGGCTCTTGCAAGATGAGGCAACAGCAGAGAATGAGCAAGGGGCTTTGGAGGAGGAGGCATTGGAATCATTTGATGTATTTCGTGACACTGAGGCGAATGCAGGAGAGGGGTTATCAGATGATGATGGGTATGACTATGACGATTATGACGAATCCATGTGGGGGAATGATACATGGCTTGAAGCTGTGCATGAACAAGAGGCAGAGTATGTTAGCGTCGACTCCCATATTCTCTGTACTCCGGTGGGTGATTCTTTCTGGGTGGAACCATGTACTGGTGGTTTTTGAGTGCTGCTAGATATGGATTAGGTTTCTGGTTTGGATCAGAAGACTGATCAGAAGAGTGATTATATGCTATTGGTTTAGGGTTCAAGGCATGGCCCTAATCATCTCCCACAAACCATTTCAAAACATACCAAAAAAACTTTGACTCAACTTAAGCTCCAAACTTTCCTTGTTGACAAAGAAGGTGTTGTGTTCTCTACCTTTCCTTTTGTATGTATGTCACAATTGCTACTCACAACAGGTGCTTCACATCTGGGTGGGTAAAGGTAATTGCTGACATTGATGGAGATGGCATTGATGAAATGGTCGTGGGAGCATCTTATTTCTACGACCGCGAGTAAGCTCTTTTTTTCTGTCCATTTGAGCTCATGATTGCAAATCTCACCTACATAATGAATCTTTGAAGCAAAGCTGGGAACATGCAAGTGTGTAAATGTTGGTTGCACTTCTCTGGTGCTTTTCCTTGGCTCAAAGAAGAACTAATTCATTGACTCAGGATGTGAATCTCAATGGGGCTCAGGTACTATGAAGACCCAGAGTATGCAAAGGAGCTGAACGGGCTGGACATTGGGAAATATGTGGGTGGATCAATTGTAGTCTTTAATCTGGAGACCAAGCAAGTGAAGTGGGTCGCAGATCTAGACCTTAGCACTGACTCTGTCTCCTACCGTGCATATATTTACTCATCACCGACTGTTGTTGACTTGGATAATGATGGGAAGATGGAAATTCTCATTGGCACCTCCTTTGGCCTCCTTTATGTCCTCCATCACGATGGTAATTATTTTCCTCCTGATCTATTGCAGCTGCAGTTAGCAAATGATGGTAGTCTACAGGAGCATATAATCTTGTTTCTTTGCCAAAATCTACCCATCTCTTGGTTCCAAAAGACAGGACATAGAAGGCAATGGTTTAGGTTCAGGGTTGTGGTGTCCAAGATGGTGGTCTGTAAGGTTTTGTATCTGTGTCTTTTTATCTGATGCTTCATGCATAGCACACTTTTGCTTGGGGATTGCATCAACACTATTGTTCTGTTATCACCTCCTTTGTTGGATGACACCTGAAGATATGAACGTGGTACAAAGTTCCAACAGTCATTTTTTTTGAAAGTGTGCTGGATTTTTTTGTATTTCAGGGACCTTGAGGGCATCATTTCCGAAATTGATGGGGGAAATTCAGGCACAAGTTGTGGCAGCAGATATAAATGATGATGGCACGCTTGAAATTGTGAGTGCTGATGTCCGTGGGAATGTTGCTGCTTGGACCAGGGATGGCAAAGAGATCTGGACTGTTCACCTAAGAAGCTTAATCGCTCAGGTACTACTCTCTGTTATGACAGCTTCTCAACTTCACTCCCACCCAGTATTGGATTCTACAACACCAAAGTAATGTTTGTCAGTAGGCCTGTGGCAAAAGATTCAAAATCCTCAGAGGTCTTGGTTGGATTCTCCAGGTCCATACGTCACTTCCTAAGTCAGATTCAATGATCAAGCAATTCAAGTATCCAATTTATATGTATGACACATCTCTGTTGCAATGTCTACTAACTGGCCCACCTATGTACAGATGGCATTTTGAGATTTTCCAAATTTTCTTCAATATGTCAATAACAAGTAAAGAAACTTGGGCAGGGTCCATCAATTGGTGACGTGGATGGTGACGGTAACACAGAGGTAGTGGTGCCAACTTCATCAGGCCAGATTCATGTGTTGAGGGGATCTGATGGCTCAAAAGTGGGCCCCTACCCATTTCGGACACATGGGCGTATTATGGCACCTGCTCTGTTGGTAGACCTCGGGAAAAAGCAAGGTGCTGAGAGGCAGGGGCTCACCATAGCTGTAACTTCATTTGACGGCTATTTATATCTCATAGATGGCCCTACTGGATGTGCTGATGCCACTGATATTGGTGAAACTTCGTAAGTTTCCTGACTTGCATGAAATAAGAATGTGCTCTTGAACCATTATTACCTTAAGGACCATATTGTACATTTTTTTATCATCCTAAAGATGTTTCTGGTGCCTTGTGCCTTGATCTTGTTCTGCTGACTTTCTGCGCCTTGATCTTGCTCTGGTGACTTGCTTGTTGATCTTGTTGTGACTCCTGCCATTCAATGATTCTGCAGCTATAGTATGGTGTTGGCGGAGAATGTGGATGGAGGGGATGATCTGGACCTCATAGTCACAACCATGAGTGGAAACGTTTACTGTTTTCAGACATCAACACCACATCATCCTCTCAAGGTGAAGTTTTGGATGTTTCCCACCACCTTTTCTTGGGTGCTTGGAGAGGACTAATGGTTCTTCATATATATTTAAGCTATCATCAACCCTAATCCTCTTCTGCTACTTTTCTTTTCCTTTTGGTACTCTATTCATGTTTATAAGGAAATTGCATTCTCTGTATCATAGTGTCCAATTTAGGTTTTAACATGTTTCTGTGCATCTGACCTGTTATTGGGTATTTGATGATTCTTGAGTGTGTTCAGTAAAACTCTTTACTGAAGGAACAGTGTGTGAATTGTGGCAGGTGTGGGTGTCACAAGCACAGGGAAGGAATGTGGTTTCAAACCGGAATAATCGTGAAGGGGTGTTTGTTCTGCCATCATCCCGTTCTTATCGGGATGAGTCTGGCTCTAGTTTTTGGGTCCAATACCAAATTGTAGACCAATTGCGTGCCTCTTCAGGCCCATACAACATAGTCGTAAGTGTGCCTGCCCCAAACCCAGGAGGACATGACAACAGGCTGGGCTTTAGACTCATGTTTCCTGAGCTCTAGCAATGTCTGAAGGTGTACGCTGTTAGTTCAAACCAGGTTGGTTCCTGAGTGCCTCTTCTCCCTTCTGACATTTTGAAGGGATATGGGTTCCAGGTGACACTAATGGTGCCTGGAAATTACCTAGGGGAGAGGCGAATAGAGCGACGCAATGTTCACAATCAGGCCGGAGTGTACAAAGTAAATCTACCATGTGTGCCAGTGCGCACTGTTGGCACTGTGCTGGTTGAGATGGTGGACAAGAATGGTCTGTATTTCTCTGATGAATTTCCACTCATGTTTCACATGCACTATTACCGACTCCTGAAATGGTTACTAGTCCTGCCACTATTGGGCATGGCAGGTGTGCTGCTTGTTACTCAGCCACAAGACAGTGCTCCACTTCCATCATTCTCAAGAAGCCGACGTCAATCATGATCCCAAAATATCCTAATGCTCGAACATTCCATTCACCCAAGACCCTTATTGTGATTTGCTATGTTTGCAGCTTCCTACATTCCTTCAAAAAGCCCCTCGGGGCAGGCTCTTACACCTTGAGGAGGAGGAGGCTCATGGCGTCTTTGCCAAATGTCTAGAAATCTCCAGAAATCTCCAGTATTCATGTTGAGATACAATTTTTCCAAGGGATGTTTTGATGACAGTGTACTGCATCAGCATGCCCTGGTGGTGACACCATGATCAGAAATGGGATGTCATTTGTTTTGCAATGAGTTCATGTGAGATCCTACTGAATTTTTCACCCACATGCACAAAGTCCCTAACCATGGTTTCTGGAAGTTTAAAACCAGCAACTCTTTGGATGTCTGTGCCTCTGTGTGTGTGTTTGTGTGTGTGTGTGTGTCTCTCTCTCTCTCAGGTTAGCGGTGAGGCCCTACCAGGCCCAACATCAATGAGGCCAAGCCAACAGGAATCACACAGTTTCAGCTACACGGGTGCCTGAGATTCTTCTTCTCAATGGAACACTAGAATTGTTTAATGTTTCCTCAGTTCATTGAAGAACCCATCCATGGCAATTCCAGTTCCAAAGTTTCCAGTAGATCCTAAGGCTTACATTCTCATTCCTCAAGCCTCGCATTTTTCTTTTGCTTTTTTCCAGCATTGGGTTGCAATGTGCCTGTTCAAATCCACCAACCACCCTGTCTCCTAGAAGGCCTTCTGATCAAATTGGGTGAATTCAAAATGGGAAACTGTGTTCTGGATCCTAAATTCTTCTCCGATGGACTGCTTTTGAGAAATGATGAACTGGCCAGGGTTTCTATACAGTATGTGTACTAAATGCATGATTGGATCCATGCCTGATTGCAATATCTCCCTTTAACATGGTCGTTGCATGTGTCCAGGAAATGTGCAAGTGGGACTATCTCCAACTTGCTAGGTCAGTTGTTTTGTGTTCTATGACATGAGTAAGTTCATGGTTTTGTGCATTTGAGCAAAATCAATTTCACAATTACACATTAGTGTCCATATTGTTGGTTTTTCCAAAGTACAGGACTTTGGCATTGACTCTGCTGCCCCTGATTTGTCAAAGACAATAAAAGTAGCAAGCAAAGCTGTTGTCGGTTTATCCATAGTAGAAAGAGGCAAGAGAAGGTTGTTCTTCTTGGGATCACAATGTTTCGGATCATTGGGGATGAATATGACCAAGAGTTTCTAAGATTTGAAACTGCAGCTGTTATGGTGAATGCACATGAAGCGAGGAGGTTGAGGAATATTGACATGTTCTATCAGCAGCTGGTCAGCCTCATTGCTCCTTCCTTGGTTGGCATCTATGCAGTCCACAAAGGTGGGTACCTAGGACAACTCAAAGGTACAGGATTTTGGTGTGACAACCATCTGTTCACAGCTGCACATGTGGTGACCAAGATGTTCCGTGCTCCTGGAGTTCCAAAACCTGACCAAACAGTGCCAAGGCCATCATTCCTGGATGGAACTTACCTCTACAAAGCAAATCGCATCCGAAAACCTCGAAGTCAAGTCTTTGTGAGACCCTATGATGGACAAACGTATGCTCCATCGCTTGAGGATCTCACCACCACTGGCTTCATGGTGCAAATCAATCCTCTGCATATTGACCTTATTTATGACATTGCATGGATCCCATGCACACTCCCCAGTTCAATGTGCACACAATTGAACTTGGCAGAACGTGTCGAACCTGGGGATGCAGGAGTGTTGTTTGGGTTGGATTTCGCAGGTGCTATGGTTGTGAGCCAAGGCAAAGTGGGTGGTCTTATAAACACTGGTTTCCCACAACTTGGTGCTGCATATTTTTCGGGGACAGCTAATTCACAACATTCAGGCGGGCCATTGATCCGAGCTTGGGACAGTCATGTGATTGGCATTTGTCTTGGAGGTGTGGCACATGTCTATGGACCCATCACATATGTTTCACTTGTCCACAGCATCATAAAAGGTGTTGAAGGCATCAAACGACGTATCCTCAATAGTGATTTGTCTGATCAAGCTGATCTTTTTCCTCCCCCACCACCACCACCATCTCCAATACGCCGTCCAGTATCCCCTGAGTGGGATCCATCCCTTGTAATCATCTTTCCACTTTACTCCTCCTTCAGTCTCATTTCCATCTTCAAAGGTGCAAATTGTCCAAATCTTTGACACCTCATAAAAGAGTCCAAACTGTTGCACAGTTCCCGCTCAGCATGGGTTAACATGAGCTGGTTTTCACATTAAACATTTGAGTTGAAATTGCTGTGCAATTCACACTCAGTATGGCTTAACACGAGCTAGTAATCACATCACCCAATTCAGTCCAAATCTAACAAGATGTGGTGTTCTATGTGTGTGCTGCTCATGGGTGTGTGATGTTGGCCCCCCTGCAAGCTCATGCTTAAAGGTGATGACATAAGGAGTTTATTCCTTTTGTCTTCTTGATGTGCTCATGTTCATGACAACCCCTGCTCGGCCTCCTCAACCTCTTTTTGGAAATGAAAGGTGTTCAAGAAGTGAATGCTATGAAAAGTCTTTTGTGTGTATATTTAGAGGAAGTCAAATTCTTGGTTTATGTGAATAGATTGAGGGGAAGTTTCTAAATTAAAAACAAGACATGCATGTGAGTGCTTGAATGGAAAGGAAAAGCATGTGGGTGTGGACTAATATTGTCCTCTTTTTTGCTTGTGGCCATCAAAACCTATTTAGGGTTTGAGGCGTCCTTCCAAATCATTCTTTGTTTTGTGTTCATACATGCCCAAACCAAATTTGTTGCAATACAATTGAACATGTGGAAATCATTGTTGATGAGGGCACATTCAAATCAAAATGCATTTTTGCAAAATAAATAACAATTGATGCCTTTTCTACTTGGTGAAGTGTTTGCAATTTCAAATGGGGACCAAAACATCATCAAACTTCTTTTAGGGAGATGTGATGACATTCAGTGAACATGTATTGTTGCTTTTCATAATGTGTTGAGAAGAGTTGTGTTTGTGGGTGTATTGTAGGAGGAATATGCAAACACAATGTTCCCGAGTAGTTCGGATGAACCAAGTGATCTTGATAGTATATTCCAATCATTCGATTTTGATGCACCTGAGGGCAATATTTACTTCTTTGAAACAGCAATCAATGAACAACTACGGTAGGATGTATCTAATAAGAAAGGAATGTACAATATTTTCATGGTAAACTATTCAAAACAAATCTATATTGGGAAAGAAACAACATGATCCTTTTTTTACTACAAAATACTATTTATCATTTCAATTTTCCATAGCTACATTCTCCTTTTATTTGCAATTTCTAGTTGAATACCCTTCTATATTTATGCCACTAGAGGTAAGATTTTTTTAAAAATATGTTCCAACATAATTGCACAAAGATTAACATTAAAATCTTGTGACTTCAAACATGCAAGGTTTGACACATCCACAAGAATGTGCTAATGACAATTTATAGCTTTCAAAATACCCATGCAAAAGACCACTTATCAAAGAACGACACAACATTTTCATTTTAAATGTTAGTAAGGTTAGTTGCACATGGTTGATGCATTGAACATTCATTATATTTGTTACGATCATGTGTGATTGAAAATGGAATTTGTATAGTAGATTTGAAAATGTAATATGATGAATGACAATGTTAAATGGATAACATATTATATTCAAGCACATATGCATGGATTGCAAGGATATAAAAATTCAATGTTAAATTACCAATAGATGCCAAACAAATTTGAAATCCAACTATGGGCATATGTGCACATGAATGCAAGTTTATTTAGGTGTTTGTTTGTTTGAATGTGACCATGTTGTAAGCCCCCCAAAACATGGGATCTCACTCCACATTTGGTATTATTCAAAAGTCCTTAATGATGTTATGTACTTATCTAGATCAATTTGAAATTTTCGAGCCCATGAAGCAAAAATTAATGAATTGAAAGTGATTGGTTTTTGTCTATTTTTTAATTTAAAAATAATAATTTAGCAAGGTTCCATAGGAATTTTGAAGTGAAGCCAATTTCAAATGGAATAATATTGGGATTGGTGATTTTCCAAGATGTCTAATATATTTGGGCACAAGGGCCCATCTCTAGTAATATATTTGCTTGGGATTTGTCCTTAACACATATTTGGGCTTCATGCTACTCCACAATATTAGTGACAATGAAATGAAAAAAAATGAATTGATTTGTGGAAATTAAGTTTCATTTGAATGAAAATTATATTGAATGAATTTGCATAATGCAAGTTGAATTGAATGTGACTCAATTGAATTTGAATTGAATTGAAATTCCCAAATTGAAATGACTTGAACCAAACACAATATCCTTTTCCTTTGGGTTCAACAAAAATAATGTTCCCATTGAAATCTTAATTGATTTGGATTTGATTGAATTAATCAAATTGAATCATATTGGATTCAATTGAATACAAATCAATTGAATTCAATTCAAATTAGATTCATTCAAACCAATTTGAATTCAACTAAATTATGAAAATTCAATTATGAAAAAACACATGCTAATTCGCATTTTCATATACATGTCGGTGGATTGGTGAAAAAAGTGAGCTAGTTAGCTAGTTATGGAACCTTTTCATAATTATCAAATGGACAACACCTAGAATTGTCATGGTCTCAACCAATAATGGACATTATATTTGTTTCACCTAAACCAATTTTAATTATCATCATCATTAGAACTAAAGTGAAGTCATAATCAATTAGTTGATTACCCACTAGGAAAATGTGTTTGGTTGTGAGTGAGAAATCCCAGTGGAAAAATAATTAAAACAATGTATTATGGGAGTGTTAAAATTTGTGTAAATTGTAGTTCCAAAGTTGGAATGTAAACATCAATGGCATATAACACAAAGATCAATAAATGCAAATTCAAAATAAAAAAAACATTAATCATATTGATCCCAAACACATAATGATAGGTTCAAATTTCAATATTCAAAATTTTTTGTGGGAAAACCTATCATATAACAATATTTAACAATCTCACCCATGTACAAAATATACCCAATGTCTAAAACATGATAATGTTTGTTGTATAAAAACATAAGCTACAAAGACCAAAAGTATTGACCATAATTTAAAACATTAATCAAAATGGATGCAATAAAAAACTTTTCACTAATAAAGGTAATGCACATGTCATTATGTGTGTGCTACCTTCTTTGTGAGGAGAAGATACACCTTCTATTTGTGAACATGTATCAATTGACAATTGGTGGAACATGGTGATTGCCTATTGCCAAATTTGGATGTTAGGTGGTCCATAATCATTATGTCTTCAAAAATCCTTTTGCCTTCATAGCTAAGTATGGAAAAATTGAAAAATATTGTCACATGAATAATGATGTTGACATATTTTAAAACATTGGGTTTCATTCCATGTAAAGGATTTCAACACTATGAGAAATCGCATTTGTCAAAACCACATTACCCTACAACTAAAACTCAAAAAACAATTCATACTACTATTGTGCAACTATCCCCTTAAAAATACGACGTGTTAATAAATAAACACATAAAAAAATTAGTTAGTCATATTACAATTGCAAATGAATTGAAAATGGGTATTCTATGTGATAATTTATACATATCGTGTATACATATGTAATCAACCATGTTTGACTTTTTCAAGAGTTGCATTATAGTTACATGTGCCAACTATTTTAGAATTGTTGTAAATGTGACATTAAAACAACAATTATGTTGCAACTAGTGTACAATGTATGCATACATGCAATCATGCCACATGTTCACATTTCCACCACCCATTATGGGATACATTTGCAACTAATTTTCAACTATGCTTCCCATTGATATAATTAATATAGCCATTAGTACAACACTACTAAAATACTAATGTTCACTTTTGAACTATGTTATGACTATAATGCAACTACTTATTAATTTAATAAAGATATATATTCATCAGTTATTTATATCTTCATCATATGTGCTTCAATTGAGTGATTTAAAATGTTATGGGAGCATTAATTCAAGTTCTAGAAATCATTTTTGAAGTGAAAAGGAAAAGGAATAATGAAAAAACAACAAGAAAAAAAAAATTCTAATTTATAGAATGCATTTTTTAAAATTTATTTTTCTCTTTGGACCCCTCTTATTTTCAAACCTTATAATTTTCTTATTTCTTATTGACTTTAACAATTTAAAGTGTTATAAGAATGCCACCTAAAATTCTACAATTTTTTTTTGAATTATGATACCAATATAGCAACATACAAGCAATTTTTTGGGTGTTCAACCTTTTGTAGCATTTGGTGGTTTTTTTTTTTGAGTTTTTTGACCCCCTCTACTATGGGGGGCCATAACTTTCTCAATTCTATTCAATTTTTTGCGATTTTTAATGTGCCAAATGTGCCAATAGGAGGGGTTCAAACTTTTTTTAAACACTAGAAACAATGGAGCCTTCCCCTTGAATTTGGTTTGCCCTAAGTGCTTAAGTGTTTTGTCACTTGTCGATTTACCTTATAGTTATAACTCAATTACAATTCAATTTGCAACTAAAAAATAACTAAAATGTTTAACCCATATGTTTTGTTTTCAAATCCCATGTTACAAACTATATAAGAAATATTTGTTCTCTTATGTTTTCACATTAAAATACATGTGCCATTTTGGGATGAATTCAAAAAACCTTAATTTAAAAGCAAAACATGAAATTAAAAAAAAATTCATGGTTATTTTTTAGTTCACTTAATTTTTTGTTTTCCTACCTATTTACCTACCTAGGTAAATAAGTAGGTCCTATTTTTCTACTTACCTATGTAGGTAGGTAGGTAAGTAGGTCCTAAGTAAATACATAGGTATGTAGGTTTTAAGACCTACCAACCTACTTACCTATGGTTATGTATGATTTGCCTAACTACTAAAATAAATGTTTACATTTTATATTTTTTTCAAAATATAACTAATATACTATGTGACAAACTTGTATTGTGCCACATGTCATATTTTAATTGATGGATGATAATTAATGATGTTAACATGACATCATGAATGCAGTTATAATGGAATTGCATAATAATTGAAAATGAGTTATTTTGACAAAATTGCAATTGAGTTCAATTGTAATTTTACAACTCGTGTAACTTATCCATTAGCATTCATGGCATATCAGTATCATACACCATAATTACATTCACCCAATATGTGTTTGGTCATGGGAAAGGAACATCTCATTTTCATGCATATAACTGAAAAAAAAGGTGGAAAATATTTTAATCAAGTTTTGAACATTTGGTTACGGATGTATTTTGAGACAATTTAAAAAAACATGCAAGCAATGTTTCCAAATTTAATGTGTAGTTTGAAGGTGGGTTGGATTCATTTTCATACAACAACACCAATAAATCCAAAAAAAATGTTTAGTTGCGGGGGTTTTTTTGAGGTGTGCAATCATCCATTGATAAACCCTAAACCCCAACAAGGATATAATGCACAAAAATCAAAATCAACAACTAAATGGGTAGATCATGTTTTGGAACAATCACTCGTGAACACATAAAAATATCAAGTTTAAATTCAAGGCTACAAATGGCTTTTCAACCCCAAGGCAATGGATAGCAAGATTCGACCTTTAGAAATAAACACTTCAACAAACACCAATGACTAGGGAAGTGAAGACAATTACACAATAGATGAACAAGTTGATCACAATCGAAATTGGGGGGAGGAATTTACTACTACAAAAATTTCGCATATTGTTGAAATAGTTCAACAAATAGCAACCAAAATTTTTGCCTACTAATAAGTTAGAAAATGACCAACATTAATATGTACATATGCATCAAAACCCTATAGTGATTGAAGAACATCCAAAAGAGATCAATTTTATAAGCCTAGATGAATATAGTCCTAAGGTGTTATAGGAAACTTAGACATCTATTAAATACTTAAATACCTTAAGGGAAAAAACCATGGATAAGGCAATTATAAAGGAATTCAAATAAGGAAGGCAAAAGGAGAGGGAAAACAAGTGATTGTAAAGAACAATAAATATAGGGATTACAACAAACCAAACAATTCAAAAAGTTGTGGAGATTCAAGTAGAACACAATTTGCTACAACCTACACTCTAACAACTACAAGGGAGGCGGGTGATAAATTTCACTAAAACATTCAAGTAAGCTTATGAAAAAAATTGTGCGAGTATAGGGGAATGAATCTTGAATGCATAACATGGTTTCAACAAAAAGCTAAACAACAAGCATTGGTTACCTGTAACATGTACAAGGGCATCAAATAACAAAATTATTGCATTTTAATGACAAAGCGCATAAATTATAAGTGAAGTAAAAGATGAACACAAAACACAATAGCACTATGAACAAGAGGAACACAAGATCCCAACAATAAAAAAGAACATAAAAACATAACAATAAAAATAAATAAAAATCATAGTGATTCAAAAAAACAAAAAAACACAATTATCAAAAGGAACACAATACCATGACAACTAGGAAAAACATCAAGACCATAATAATTAAAAAGAAAACAAGAATGTGATAATCAATGAAAAACTAAAAGCACAATAACTAAGAGGAACCAAGACCAGGTGACCAAGAAAAACACTAAGAATAGAGTGATAAAAAACAACACCAAACCCAGTAATTAGGAGGAACACCAAAACCACGACAATTAAAGGAACACTAGACCATGACGATTAAGAGGAAAACAAGAGCACATCAGTCAAAATGAACATTAAAAACAAATAAATCATGAAGAACACCAAGATTGAAATGAATAGGAAGAAAACCAAGACCATGATGAATAAAAAAAACATAAAAACACAATAATCAAGAAGAACACAAGAGCATGACAATTAAGAAGAACACAACACCATGGTAATCAAAAGGAAATGGAAAGCATAGTGATCAAGAGGAACATCAAAAACATAACAATCGACAAGAACCAAGACCATGGCAACTAGGAAGAACAACAAGACCATGGCATTTGGGAGGAACACCAAAAGCATAACAATTAGGAGGAACAAAATAGCATTATGATCAAGAGGAACATTAATTGCATGGCAATCATGAAGAACACAAAAACATAATGATTAAAAGGAAAGTAAAAGCACAATGATCAAGAGGAACACAAAAGCACAATGACCAAGAGGAACCAAAAACACAACAACTATGAGGAACATTGAAACCATAATGATCAAGAGGAGCACTTTGTGCCTATAGATTTTAAAAATTGCACAAATGTTTGGTGAACAAGATGACTTCACATCCATTACCATTTATTTCCGAGCCCTAAAGTAAATTAAATTTTAGCCATATGTTTAAAAGTGAACAATTATTTTGAAAAAATTGGTTGTTGTTTTTTTCATCCATCCCAAGATGAAAATATGTAGTTTGGTCCAATAATCAACATATGATTATTTGGTTTTAGGTGACAAAGTAAACTCTCATGGACTACCATGTGTACGAAGGATTTTTTTCTCATTTTTTACCACTTGAAGTTTAGAGGGGCATATCTTTTTCATGTTTCACCCATTTTGAACAATTAAAAGGGTTGTGGGTGTGCTTTCTAATCTCTTACACTTTTCTTTTAAACCTCGTGAAAAAGGAGGTGGACTAAATGAGAGGGAATTGACTGACACTCTAAGTGTTCAATTGGCAACCATTTTATTTTAAAACCCCATGGCCAAGGGAAAAACGTTTTAGATTAATCCAAGATTATTTAGTGTCAATTCTATATATATATATATATATATATATAAATGTTACTAAAATTATGTTTAAGGGAAAATATTTTTATAAAAGTGGAGACATTGTCATTTTTAATGTATAAATAAATGAAAACAATTAAATTTATGCTTTTAATCATTTTTCAAGAAATATTCAAATTCATTTAAAGGTAAATATGAAGGTAAATTAATCTTTATATTTTACTTTTATGATCATTTAAATTTATTATTATTATGGTTAAAAAGGGGGAATTTGAATTTTGAAGGGGTATTCAAAAAATAGTTGTAAAAGCAAATGTTATGGATGCCAACACAATGGAATTCATTCATATGAATGTTCATCCATGATTTATAATTAACTTATACCTAACTTTTAATTTAATTTCAATTCACTCTTAATTAATTCTTAGTTAACTTTTAGTTAGCTTCAAATTAACTTTTGGTTCATTTGTAGTTATCCCTTAGTTCACTTCCAATTCATTTTTAATTTATTCATAGTTAAATCATAATTCAGTTTTCTTTCATTTTCAATTATTGAATAAATGCAAGGTAAAATGGTTTACAACCTTAAGAATAAAAACATCATTCATATTCCATATTTGATAGATTTTGATTGGGTTAAGGACTAACCAAACATAAAACCTTTCAATTTTGATGTCATTTTTCAAAATTAAATGCATATCCTATTCGAGGCCCCTATTCTATGTTTCTTTGAAAAAAACTAGCTTAGGAAACCCCAATTTGAAATAGCTATGAATTTTATGAATTTGTAAAACTTTCATGTTATTTAAAAGTCCATAACACAAATTTTATAAATCATATGATGTTAATCTTTCAAACTTGTGTTCTCAAAAGAAAGATTCATCATATTCCAATTCTCCATATAACATATTATGAATATTTTAGTCGTTTCAAAGTCCATATATAAAAACTATTGCTAATCAACAAGTCCAAAATTTTTGATTTCCAAAGTCCATAACATTTTTACCTTAATGAGTTATGAAAAATAATTTATATATTCATTTTTATAATTAAGTTGACAATTTAAACCCAACTCTTTAAGATCAAA
>Ga0116229_10000284_pt1 | contig 61076 bp, 43 predicted proteins | sample S1TSphgellanicum_3_FD_87313 | JGI IMG/M metagenome (GOLD analysis project Ga0116229, IMG submission 87313) | Host-associated microbial communities from peat moss isolated from Minnesota, USA - S1T2_Fc - Sphagnum magellanicum MG | ecosystem: Host-associated > Plants > Peat moss > Unclassified...
ACCAATGCACCCGCCATCGGCCTCGAGGTCACCGCCGTCCCGCTGCCGGCATCTGCGTCACTGATGCTGGGCGGCCTCATCGCCTTTGGGTTCATGGCGGGTAGACGGCGAGCGATATCGGACACAATCCGATAGCGCGACTCCTTGGTGCGCCCGCTTCAGCGTGCGACCGTAGTTACGGCTCTGGTACACGCGACGCGACCGGGTTGCCCCGCTCATACGCTACCGCCTCCCGAAACGCATGCGCATGCAGCTCCGCGGTTCGCGCCCGCGTGGGTGCATAGCCGCCCGCCAACACTATGCACAAAGGCGCGCCGCGGCCCCTCACCGCTTCAATCACCGCCTTGTCTCGCAAACGAATGCCCTCCTCCGTGAGCTTGAGCTTGCCGTAACGATCGCCGGCCGCCACGTCGACTCCCGCGAGATAGAACACGAGGTCGGGCTCGGCGGCGTCGAGCACCCTCGGCAAGTGCCGATGCAGCGAGTCCAAGTACTCCGCGTCCTCGACCCCGTCCTTCAATGGGACATCCAGATTGGAGCGCATCTTCGCCAGCGGATAATTGCGCTCGCCATGCATGGAGAACGTGAACACCTCATCCAGGGGCTCGAAAATTGCCGCCGTGCCATTGCCCTGATGCACATCGAGATCGATGATCGCCGCCCGTCGAATCGCGCCCTCCTTACGAAGCTCGACGGTGGCGATGGCCACATCGTTGATCACACAGAATCCCTCGCCATGATCGGCGAACGCGTGATGCGTGCCGCCCGCCAGATTGCCCGCGAGGCCATCGCCGAGCGCAACCCGTGCCGCCATCAAGGTTCCGGCCGAGGCGAGTCTTGAGCGCCGCCAGAGCGCCTCCGACCACGGCACGCCGAGGCGCCGCTGCTCCGCGGCCGACAGCCCGGATGACTCGAGTTTCTCCAAATAACCGCGCGTATGTACCAGTTCCGCCGTGGCGAGGTCGAGCGGTTCCGGCTGCAGAATGTCGCCGGCCGAAAGCAGCCCTTCCGCGAACAGTTGATCCTTGAGCAAGGAGAATTTGCTCATGGGAAAGGGATGCCCGGGCGGCAGCGCGACCTGGTATGAGGGGTGGTAGCTGCATTTCATGGGATGTGCATTGCAGTATGGCCGCTGTCGATGCCATCGACAAGCGCGAGGCATCGCCGGTGTCGACGGCAAGGATGCTGGGTGTTACTCAATTTTCATCTTTCTGTGACGTGCAGGCCGTATCTTGAAATTAGCATTCACCGTTGGTGTCCATTGGTGGACAGCGGGAGCGACACGGATGAATACTGGTATCAAGGCATCGGCAGCAGCCTTGCTTCTGGGGGCCGTCGCGACCGCCAATGCCGGCACCGTCACTTTCGATTGGGTTAGCACCAGCGGCCCCGTGGCAACGGGATCCATCAGCATCACGTCGTCCTTGATCACGTCGACGTCATTCAGCGTGACTCTCGCACAGCTGGCAGCGGCCGGTCAGACTGCGATCGGGGACATCAGCGCATTCAACTTTACCTTTGCCAATGGTGAAAACCTGGCGTTGTCGAATACCACCTTTTCCAACAGCACGGGGTGGTCCGACAATAGCAACGGGGAACTCACGAGCACGTGGAATGCATCTCGAAGCGTCACCAGTCCGAGCGGCACGCTGCAGGTCGCAAGCGTGCCGTATGCTGGAACCTCCGTCGCATCGACCGTGCTCACTTCCGGGACGACCCAAGACTTTGGGTACTGGCAGGTCGTTGCGACCCCGGTGCCCTTGCCGGCCCCTGCATGGCTGATGGTTTCGGGTTTGGGCGGCCTGATTGCGGTCGGTCGACGGCGGCGTGCGCTGTCCCCCGCCTTGTCCTGAGGGCCGCGAGAATTCCCTGAGGATTATTGCGTTGGCCGCGGTACTCTCACAAGGTGCTGCCGGCAACGCAACGTGATGTCTATGCGACCACTCGGTGCGTCGCCTCAAATTCCTGCCTCAGCATCGACATCAGAACGAGCGACTCGAAGTGGCCGTCTTCGAGAAGACATTCTCTCATCACACCTTCTTCCACAAAGCCCTCTGACTGGTAGAGATGTCGCGCCCTTGCATTCTTACTTTTTACATCGAGCCATAGCCTATGTGCGTTGAAACCGAACAGCATCAAAACCAGGGAACTATGTACTTCGCGGTGTCCCTGTGTGACTCCGCCGCAAGAACAAAGTCGACATCGGTTTCTCTCGTTGGACGGAGAACAACCATGCAATGTCCTTTGAAGCCATTTATTCGGGACGTACGTTCCGAACCTTCAGCCTGTCCCGCGCGGCTACGGCTTACGACTTGGCTGGCGGTGCGCCCGGAGTCGCGCCTTTGGCGAGTTTGTCGAGCGTCGCCTTGGCTTCCTCGATTCCGGCGAAGTTCTTGCCCGACTGCAGCGAGCGCGCGAGGTTGTCGCGGGCGGCGTCGGGCTGCCCGGCGAGCACTTCGGCCATCCCCAGGTGATACAGGGAGACCGGCGAATCCGCGGTCTTGGTCAATACGGTTTGCAGCACCGACACGGCGGTGGCCGCGTCGCCCCTCTTGTAGAGCACCCAGCCATAGGTATCGAGATAGTTGGGGTTGTTCGACGATGCAAAGCGCGCCGACAACTCCTTCGCCCGTTGCAGGCTCGCCGCATCCTGTCGGTAGGTCACCAGTAGCATCGCCAGATTATTGCTCGCGACATCGGATTTTGGGTTGCGCCGCAGCGCCGTCTCATAGACCTGTATTGCATCGTCGGGTTTGCCCAGTCTTTCATCGAGCGCCGCAAGCTCCGTCTGCAGTTCTTCCGCGCCGTCAGACTTGTCAATGCCCGACTGCAGCGTCGCAATCGCACCGTTCGAGTCATGGTCAGCCAGCTGGGCAAGCGCCAGGTTGCGGTAGGTCACCGACCATTTCGGAGCGCGTTCCATGGCGGTCTTGAAGGCCGCCGCGGCGTCAGCCGCGTGCTGCGTCGACAGCAAGACCTCGCCTTTGATATTGGCGGAAACCGGGCTCTGGGGATAACGGGCAATGTTGTCGTCCAAGCGCTTGAGAGCCTCGGGTGTACGCTTCAAGGACACCAACACCTGGGTCATCGCTTGCAGCGGCTCCTGCGTCTCGGGTTGTATATCGACCGACGACGTATACAGACGCAGCGCATCGAGCGGGCGTTCCTGCGCCTGTGCCACCCGGCCCTGGTAATAATAGCCAAGACCGGCCTTCGGCTGCACGGCGACAATGGCGTCCGCGGCGGATTCGGCCGTCACCCATTCCTTGGTCGCAAAGGCAATCTTGAATTGCACGTCGAGCGCCTGAAGGTTGTTGGGCTGCTGTTTGACCAGTTCCTCGATGACCGGTTTCGCTTGGTCCGGTTTTCCGAGCTGGCTCAACAATTGCGCCAAGTCCAAGCGCGCACCAGGATCCTTGGGGTTCGTCTCCACGGCGCGCCGCATGGTCTCCTCCGCCAGTGCGGACTCTCCATTGGCGAGATGGGCGCGGGCCAGTGCTCGCATGACCCCGATCGCGTTCGGTTGATCGCGCAGCACCGCACGCAGATCGGCGATCGCGGCCCGCGGGTCATTTTGGGCTAGCGCCAAATTGCCGCGCAAAATGAGTGCATCGTCATCCCGTGGGCTCTTGGCCAGGACCTCCGCGATGAGCTTCTCAGCGCCCGGAATGTCGTTCGACTGAATGCGCAACGTTGCCAGGCGATTGCGAGCCGTCAGTCCCGGATCGTCGAGGCCCGCTGCGGCAATGACCTGCTTGTACACGGCCTCCGCCCTCGCTAAATCCTTGCCTTGCTCGTAGAACTGACCCTGCACGAACCGCAGTGCGTAGTCCTTGGGATTGGCGGCAATCAAGGTGTCGAGTTCCTTCTCGGCAACCTCGCGGCTGCGCCGCGCGGCGAGAAAATCCACGAGCGCGGTCTTCAGCTCGCGATCATCGGGCAGCGCCCGCACACCCTCGCGCAGCACGTGTTCGGCCTCATCGGTGTGGTTGGTGCGCGCGTAAAATTGCGCCAGCCGCAATCGATGAGACTTGTCGTTCGGCTGGATTCGCACGAGATCGACGAGCAACCCTTCGACCTCGGATTCCTTCCCGACGCTCGAATAGAGCTGCGCCAGCGTGAGACGCAAGTCCACGGTGCCCGGAATCCGCTTGATCGCATCGGTGAGCAGTGCCTGTGCCTTCGCGGGCTGATCCTCACGCTTGTAGATGCCGGCAAGCACTGAGATGGCATCTTCATTGTCCGGCGCGAGTTGCACCGCACGCTCGGCATCGCGCAGTGCCCCGCTCAAATCCTGCAGCTGCACATTCGCGGCCGCGCGGACCGTGAGCAAACGCGGATCGTCCGGGTGTTTGTCGAGCGACGGCTTGATCGTCTCCAGGGATTTTTCGGGCGCGCCGCCGAACAGATACAAGCGGCCCAAGGCCGCGCGCGCAGCTATGTTGTCGGCGTCGGTGTCGATGGCGCCCTGGTAGAACTGCGCCGCCTCACGCGGATTGTTCAATTTTTCATCGACGACGCCATTCTCGAAGCGCGCTGTGCTGTCGGTCGGTGCGATTTGCAAAGCGTTGCGGAATTCGACTCGGGCTTTCTCGAAATTGCCCGCCTCCAGAAACGTCCGGCCCTTCTCGATATGTTTCGCTTTGCGCGACTCCGCGCCGCCGCAGCCGGCGACTATAAGGGCGGCCATACAGGTCAACGTCAGCCCTGCGAGGGTCCTGATTGAAATGATGGACATTGAGAAATCCCGGGATCACCAAGCGGAGGGTGATTGTAAGAACGGTTGATTACGCCCGCGTGACACAGTTGTGGGCACAGAACACCGTGGCTTTGGATGCGCTACAGTGTCGCCAGCGGCCGCACGACGAGACCCGCCAATACGGCGGCCGCCCCGATCCGCACCCAGACGGCCCGCAGGTCCGATCGGCTGACCAACATCTCGATCGCGTAGAACAGGATCACGAGCTTTGCAATGGCCAAGCCCCCGCCGCTGGGCAAGTGCAATGTCCCCGGTAGACTCGGTACGACCAACGCCATGAACAGCACGATGAGATCGAGCGGCGTGAGTTGAAAGCGCAAGTCGTTGTAAAGCCGCAGCCGAACCGCCGTCCCCACCGCGGCGATCGCTACGGAGACCCATCCGACGACCGACAGCGTGCGGTTGGCCGGAAGAACGATCGCATCGAGATAGACCAGCACCGTCGCCGTGACATACAGCGCCGCCTTCTCGACGACGTTCAAGGGGCCGACGCGCAATACGGCCGAGAACCCCAACATCACAACGAGCAATGCGATGACGAGGATACGGAAGTCGCTGCTCAACGTGACCGATTCAATCACAATGAGCCCGGCGTAGGTTGCCACCGCTCCCCCGAGCACGAGATAGGAAACGCGCGGGATGAAGCTGGGATGCTGCATCACATTGAGCAGGCGCGGCAGGGCTGCATCGCCGGGGTCCTTGCTCTGATCACGCAGCCGCCAGCCGGTGCGCGAGGCGAGTTGGAATACCGCGATCACCGCCGCAAAAAAGGCGCCCACGAAACACAAAATCAAAACGTCTGATTCATAGCGTAGAAAATAGGCGCTCACGAACAGCGCGCCCTGCGCCACATAAATCACCATGACCGCTTCGTGGTGGTCGAACCCGAGCGCTAGCAGCTTATGGTGAATGTGATTCTTGTCGGGACTGAACGGCGAGCGGCCTTCTCCAACGCGCTGCACCATGACGCTCAAGGTATCGAGTATCGGCACCGCCAGCAGCAGAATCGGGAGGGCTGCGCTGATCTCGGTGGAGATGCTTTGGGTCGCGCGGATGCTCAAGACCCCGATGCTGAAGCCAAGCAATTGACTGCCCGCATCGCCCATGAACACGGTGGCGGGATAGGTATTGAAGCGCAGAAATCCGAGTACCGCGCCGGCGAAGGCGAGCGCAAAGGCGGTCGATGAACCCGAGACCCCGACGCTCGCCAGCAGGGCAACCGCGCACAGGCACAGAAATGTCGTGCCGCCGGCGAGTCCGTCGAGACCGTCGGCCAGGTTGACGGCATTCGTGACGCCCACCAGAAACAGCGCGGTCAGCGGCAAGGACAACCACTCCGGCAGCCATAGGCGATCATCCAAGGCGATGGTTTGCACGCGCACGTCGCCCGCCAGCATGACGATGCCTACGCTCAGGACTTGGCCGATCAACTTGATGCGATAATCGAGGTCAAATCGATCGTCCACCACACCGAATACGATCAATACGCCGGCGGCGACCAGAAACCAGACATCGGCCGGCTGCAAGTGCATGGTCACGAGCGCGGCGATCAGCACGCCCATCGCCATCGCGATGCCGCCCACCCGCGGCACCGGGGCGGAATGCACCTTGCGCGCACCGGGATGATCGATGATCCGCCAGCGGTTCGCCAATCGTACGAGCATCGGCAGCCATGCCATGGTGACGGCCATGCCGACGATGAATGGCATTACATATTGCATGGTCAGACGTGCAGATGGAGAGGAGGCGCGACTACTTGATACCGCTCGCGTGTTGCAGGCAGGTGACATCGGCGGTACAGCACCGTCGAGGCCAAGACGGCCGTATCATCCCATCCGGCTGCGATGCGTCGGCCGCTGGCCGTCCCCCTATCGGGCGTGCTCGCGTATGCGCCCGAACGTTCCGAGTGCCAGCAAACCCGACAGCAGCAGAGGCAGAGCTGCGGGCAGCGGCACGGTAGCCAGCGTCCACTGACCGAGATCGTATGCAACGTTGCCGGTACTGCTTGCGGTTAGTATCGAGGATGCCAATGAGAGTTTGACGCTGGCGGCGCCCGACGCCACCAAGAAGAATTCCGGACCGTTGCCGAGCCCAAGTGCCGTTGAAAGGGATGATCCGCCGGTTCCCAGGCTCGACAAGATATTGAACAGGTCGGTGGTGGACCCGCTGGCACTAAACGTGATGCTCGGCGGCAGTATGCTGTCCGTGACACTACCCGAGCTGCTCAGATAGGTGGGAGGAGCGGATGCGCCGTTCAGAACCGACCCGCTCAGCGTCATCGTGCTCGCAGGCGTGACCGACTCGGAAATCACCGGTGTGCCATTCTCGGAGAAGATCAGAGATTCACTTGTGATCCCGGTGATGGTCGAACCCGAGAGCGTTCCGTTGACAGTCAGAGTGCCGGTAAAGGTCTGTCCGCTCGACACTGAGGTCGTTCCGATGCCATTGGTCCAGTCGAACACAATGGTCGAGGCTTGCACGGCGCCGGGGGCTGCAAAGCTGACCGCCAGCAAGACGGCCGCACTGCGCCAATAAGGGACGCGTAGTTGCGAAGTCTGCCTGCTGAGGCCTTTCATCTGGTGCATGACGGCGATCCTTTGCGTTCCCGGCTCCGAATTTGTTCGCAGCTTAAACGCTCTGGCTTGAGCCTGGGTTGCAGCGTTGTTGCCCAAATGTGAAATATTTCCATCACGGCGGGCGTGCCGGACAAAAGACCCGAACGGCCTCAATTTGGGATGTAGCGGGGAAGTTCCGGCGCGATGCGGGACGCGAACTCCGTCAATCGCCGGTCCGCCTCAGTTTCCCCGCCGCGCGGCGGCAATGCCGTCATCAGTCTGACCATCGCACCGTCGGCGCGATGCCGAGTCACGGCGTCCCAGAACAGATACCATTTCACGGCAAATTCATTGTCGATGACCCGGCCCCGCTGCTGGAACCAGTAGTAAACCAGCTGGTGCTCACTGCCCTGCTCGACGATCGCCCGATTGACGCGCAAGGGCTCGCCGTCGATCGCGATGCCGGGCAGTGTGCGCTGCGCGAAGTCACGTATTTGCCAGCCGCCGCCGGGCAGGCAGGCGCGGGGAGAATGCACCGCTTCGCCCTTGCGTTGCGAGTTGTACCACGACACATAAAAGTTCGCGGTGTCACCGGCGTCATTGACGTAATTGGCCAGCACATAGTCATCCATTTTCAACTGGTCCACGTATATCGCTTCCAGCGGCTGGCTCGTCCCACGCCATGGGCCGAGCTGCATGGGAAACTGCGCAAACGAGGAGCGGCCGGGCACGATCTCGGCCGGACGGGGAATCACCAACACGGCGACGATGAGGACGATCAGCAAGCCGCCGGCGGCAACGAAGCTGGCCGGCAGCCGCCGTGTACGCACCAGCGCCCCCGTGGGTGTCGCGGCCGGTAGATCAACCCCAAACATTTGCCGCCAGGTCCCGTGACGCCTGCCAATCCGGTTGAGTACCGCAATCTCGCCCAACATCAATGCCGCGCTCAACATGAAAATCATCCACCCCTGGAATTCATGCAGAAACCCTTCTGCCATCACGGTGCCCCAATGCTCGACGGTCACGCCGATGATGCCCACGCGGACGCTGTTCATGATCACCGCGATCGGTATGCTCGACAAGAACAACAGAATCCGCTTCCAAATCGCGCCCTTATAGAAATAAGCTATCAAGAAGCCGACGGTCATCAGCGGCAGCAGGTAGCGCAATCCGCTGCACGCTTCCGCCACCTGCAGCTTGTAGCCGCCGAGGTCGATGACATTGCCCTCGAGAAAGACGCTGATGCCGAACAGGCGTATGAACGCAACGCCGATCTGCGAGGACAGGAGTTGCAGCTGGGTCGATAGGTTGTTGAGGATGAAGGCCGGCAACGGAATCATGAACAGCAGGATCAGGAGCGGCGCGGCGACCAGCCGGAACGCAGGCCAGCCCAAGAACGCCAGAACCAACCCATAGAGCGAGACGAGGTAGGCGTACTGAACGACGATGTACAAGGTACCCAACTGGCCAAGCACCAACAACGCCCCGGCGAGAACGAGGAGCGCCACGCCCCACCAGCTCCCAAGAAAAGTCATCCTTTCGAGTCGGTCTTTTTGCTGATAGACGAGAAATGCGGCGATCGGCGGTATCAGGAGGCAGTGACTGTACTCGGGGGTTTCGATCCACAAACTCCCCATCACGCGCAGCCCGTCCCAGAACGGGCAGACGCTGAGCAACGCAACGGCCAGGGCCACGAACGCGAGGCTCCATGACAGCCGCCAAACGGTGGCGACTGTTGCGCCGCGGTCTATCGACTGCACGGACATTGGTCTTAACTCCCGTCGGACCCAGATGAGACCGCCATTTAATGCCTACATTCTGTTTCAAAGAGATGACATTCGTCGTCTATCGAGATGCAGCGGCTTCCAGCTTTCGCCCGCCGGAATACGCATCCGCGATTGGAAAAAAATGTGCTCAACACCTAGGCTTGAGTAATGCATCCATGCAGAATTCCGCCAAAGCGGTGGGCACCGTTCATGTTGAAGATATTCATATGGTCTCTGGCGCCGACTTTTTGTTCCTTGATGGGGAACGCCTCGCTCGCGGAAAACTTGTTGCTGAATTCTTCATTCAACACGGCTACCAATCACGCGACGCCGGACGATTGGGACTTGCTCCATGCCGCGGCTTTGGAATTCAAGGATCTTTATAACCAGTACAATCTCGATGACTCCCAGCCCGGGCCGGTCGCCGCCGCGCGGGTGCTCAAGATCACCAATAGCGAGCGAGAGTTTTTCCATCTTTACTTGATGTCGAGAGTGCCGGATCGGAAACTCCCAGCCGGGGACTATGTGTTCTCCGTGTACGTGAAAGCGGACCGAATTGGGAACTCGGTCACTCTGTCTCCGTCGTACGACCATATGAATCTGGGAACCAGTCAAAGAGTAACGACAGAATGGCAGCGCTATTCGGCTGTCTACCACGTCGACGACCCCGCCAGCTTGCTGCTGAGTCCAATGCTCGTGCTGTCGAACTTTGGAACGTATTGGATTTCCGCTCCGCAACTCGAATCGGGCGTCGCGGCGACGGCCTATGCGCCTTCCCGCCAGGATCTGGAAGTGGGCGTGCGATCCCCGGCACAGGAGAGCACCGCGGCGGCGGCGGTTGCCGCCACTGCCGTGGCGTTGGCGGAGGTTCCCTCTTCCGCTCCATCGGCGCGTTTCGAGTTCAGTCGCTACACCGACGAACCGGCGGCGCGCATGGAGATTCGAGCCGGCTCCGGAGGCGCCTTCAGGGGCACGGTCAACTGCCCCGCACGCTCGGAAGGCCGCCAGTCTCGGTCCTTCACTTCTCCGATTACGCTCGGCGAGGGGGAGCATCTCATTGTTGAGATACCCATCGCTGCGGCCGGGCCGGGGGAATATTCCTGTGAGCTCAAGGCGGGCGGTCGTACCGTCACGGCGACACTGACCCGGCTGACGCCAGGACATCAGGTCGTACGAATCAACCAGTGGCGCAACACCCTCGACCTCGACAAGGCGGGATACGAGATTCGTGGTGTGATGGTGGGCGGCGTGGTCCCGGCGGAGTGGTATTTCACGGATATCGTCGACCACGGTATCAACACAATGGTGTACTACCCTCGCAGCCGGTCGGACGGCTCCTTGAATACCCGTGAATTGGACGACATGCTGAAATTGGCCGAAAAATTCGGCGTGAAGATCATCATCGGCCCAATGGTGATGGGGCAACACGACGCTACGTGGGGGCCGCAACTGGATCGCTACGCCGATTTGGTCCGTCATTACCGCAACTGCGCGGCAATTATCGCGTGGTTCGTCGTAGATGAACCTGTCGTATCAAATCCTGCAGAGCTGGTTGGCATCTATGCGAGGTTCAAGGCGCTTGACCCCTATCGACTGGTATTCGGCAACTGGGGTGCCGGCGACGTACCGGCGAGGATCGGTGCCGGACCGCCCGGTACCCTCGCTGCCACGGATATGTACTCGATCGATCATTATCCGTTTGCAAATAACCACAACGGTTTGGAAGAAGATTATGCGTTGACGACGATTCGCGCGTTGCGAACCGGCGCATTGGCCGCACGGCCCATTCATTCTTGGTTGCAGCTCTATGGGTCTCTGGACGTTTCTCGGGAGCCCACGGGCGACGAATTAAACTTTATGGCCTACGTTAATTTACTGTTCGGTGGAAATTACAGTTATTTCGCCATTCGATCCACGGCAAGACCGACTTGGGACCGAGTGCGCGAGATTGATGGGGAAGCGAGCAAACTCATGGAACTGTTGTGGTTCAATCAGCAAGCAACCGAGCTGAAGCCGCCTAGCTTGGTCGGGCGTTACCTTTACTCGGCATGGAAGACCCCGACTGCCGCCTTCCTTCTCGTCCTGCACGATTCGGACCGGACCGAACCTTTTGTCATCGAATTGAAGCGTATCTTCGGTTCGAAAATCTCCCGAGCGACCCGCTATTTCCAGAAGTCATCCCCAACGCTGGTCGACGGTATGCTTCACGACTCCTTCGGCGCTTTCGCCACCCAAGTATATGAGATCAACTGAGAGCAAGAAGCCATGTCGATCAGCGAACCCATGATCAGCATCATTACGCCCTCATATAACCAGGCGGCATACATCGAGCAAACGATCAAATCCGTGCTCGATCAGAATAGCGATCGGATCGAACACATCGTGATGGACGGCGGCTCCACGGATGGCACCGTCGAGATATTGAAGCGCTATCCCCACCTAGTCTGGCGGTCCGAGAAGGATCGAGGCCAGGCGGACGCTTTGAACAAAGGGCTGGCTCTCGCCAAGGGAGAGATCATCGGTTGGATCAATTCCGATGACTACTACCAGTCCAATATATTTGATTCTGTCATCAAGCACTTGCAAGCAACGGACTCGCCGTGGGTCATCGGACGGCAGGCGGATGTGTTCGACAACGGAAAATTGATACTTTTTAAGGACAGTCCAAAGATTACGTTCGCCACGCTGGTGAAGAGCCCGGATATCGTGAGGCAGCAGGCAACGTTTTTTAAGAAGGACGCCCTGATTTCGATAGGAGGCTGGAATGTCGATTGTTACATGGTCATGGACTTCGACCTGTGGATGAGGCTTGCAAGAATCGCGCCCCCGGTCATGGTAGCGGAAGACTGGGCGTATTTCCGCAATCACGGTGCGCAAAAGAGCAGCCACGCCAATGTGTTGCGGCAGTCTCGGGAAATCGCGGCGGTTCTGCGCCGCGAGAACGTGTCGCCGTCGACGATTGCATTGCACCAGGCCACGAAGTATTGGTGGTGGGCCAAGGGCCTGGCAAAGGAGCAATTGATCAATATGGGGGTGGTTCCCGAGCGCTATCGCACTCGGTCGGTGAGGCAATGAACTTCATTTCATTCGTCCTTCAAGACTGGCGTTCCAATAGAGGCAATTTCAAAGGCCGATTCCTGTGCTTTCTCTTTAGGATCGCAAACTATTCGAAGAACAGCCGGCCTCTAAGAGTCATATTTTTTCCCTACAATATTCTTTACAAGGTCTTCGCCGAATTCATCATGGGCGTCGAGCTACCATACCGGGTGACCATTGGTGGCGGCCTCAACCTGTGTCACGCGCAGGGACTGGTCCTGAACCCGGATTGCGTATTGGGAAGCAATGTTGTTCTGAGACATTGCACTACCATCGGGAATGCCCGGCCAAACGGTAATTCACCCACCATCGGCAACAACGTGGAGATCGGTTGCAATGTCGTGATCATCGGCGACATTTCCGTTGGCGACGGGGCGGTTATCGGCGCTGGGTCGGTAGTCGTCAAGAGCGTGCCGGCCAACGCCGTGGTAGTTGGAAATCCCGCTAGGATTGTTCGACGCTAGAAGTCATCGAACGTGAAGAAAAAACTGGGCGTGATCAATGGCTCCTCCATAAAGACATCCTATGGGGGAGTCGGGCCTTTTATGAGAAACTTGGACCCGTTCTTGCAGAAGGAATACCAGGTAACGCATATCAATCTCCCCGACTGGACTCAAAAGGTGCGAGTCATCCCCTCGAGATTGATGTACTTCGTTTATTTGATTCTAAACACGAGTATCTTGAAAAGGCAGGATGTCCTTTTGTCGCACGTGCCGGAGGGAGGCTATGTTGCCTCCTTTACAAGGGTACCGTTGGTGCATATTTTCCATGGCAATCACAATGCGATGTCTCAGTCCCGATATTGGTATGGCGGGTACTTCAAGAAAATATTTGATGCATTCGATACCAGGATAATCAACCGCGCGATCCGGACTTATACGGTCGGAAAGGAACGTGAGCAAATTCCGAAGATATTGAATCCCATCCATCACGATGTTTCCGTCAAGGACTTCGGGGTAAGGGCCGGTTTCATTTTTGCTGGCAGGCTCGAAATCATCAAGAATATCGATAAAATCATCAGCGTTTACAGCGGGCTTCCCGGAGAAATCAAAGAAAAAAATAAGCTTTTTATAGCGGGCGTAGGAACGCAGGGGGAGACGTTGAGAAAGTTGGTACAGTCGCTCGGCGAGACGGAAAACGTCGAATTCCTGGGAAGCTTGAGCAACGAGGCTCTTCTGGAGGCAGACTCCACAAAGAAAATACTCTTGATGGCATCCTCCCAAGAGGGTCTGCCAATGGCAATTGCCGAAGCCCTGTCGTTGGGCGTCCCGGTTATCGCAACGGATACAGGCGACATTTCACGCGTGTTGAAATCGGACTATAACGGTTTCCTCTTGCCCGTTGATTTCCAGTTGCAGGACTATCGCAATGCGATAACCAGCATATTGTCTGAATATCCGCGTTTTGCCGCGAATGCCCTCGCTTCGGCGGAAATCTTCAAGGCGGAAAGCGTCGCCAGATCGCTGATCAGCGATATCAATGCCTGTTGCTGATTGCCATTTCGGCGGTTTGGGAAACTCGCATTGACTGGGAGGGCTATACCTCAACGAAGTAGTCTAGCCGTATATCCTATCGAGGGTTTGCAGCATGCTCGTCGCTCTCGCGTCCCAAGTGCCCTTCTCGATTAACACAGAGTAATTCTTGTCCACGAGATCCTGAAATTGATCGATGTCATCAATGATCTGCTGAATCTCACTCGCGCACGTCTCCGGGTTCAACTCCACGACCGGGTTATATCCAAATAGTTCGATCAGTTCGTCCGGGCAGTGGCCGACAATGAGGCACCTCGACGCGATCGATTCAAAGAACCTGTGGGTCACGGTTTCTGTGTTGCCCGAACGTTCGGGATGCGTCATCGAGCTTGGAAAGCATATCGAAATCTTCGCTTCGCTCAGGCCCGTGACCAAGGCACTCTTTGTTGGGAATATCAGTGTTCCCTTTACCGGTTCGTATAAGTGGCGATAAGACCGACTCTTCAGGTACGGTTGTAATTGTTCGTGAACATACTCATAGCGCCGCCCTAATTCCAACACGTGAATGGGGCGCTCACTGAGGTTGCTGCCCTGCGCATACTCGCTGGGATCCGTAGCTTCCGGTAACCAGAGGCTGTTCATTTCCGGGCGGCGTTTTGCGAACTCCCTGGCGGCACTCCTGGCCGAGAAAAACGCCGTCCGAGTCCGGTAACGCGCAAAAAACTTTTCCCACCAATCATACCGACTAGGCCAGCAGTCATAGCAATAGAAAACGCATTCAAAACAGCTACCGTACGGAAAGAATCTGTGTTCCTGCTCGCCCATAACGGCTATCAGAAGGATCCTATCCTTCCTCGACCAGAAACGCCTTCTCAGTCCAAGCCTGCCCAATCCTTTGCCGATCTTTACTGCGAGAGCCGACGGGGCACGCATGCGTAGCACCCCCTGCTGGGCGAGCGATCTCTGGAGGCTTTCGATTGAGTAGTCTGCCACATGCTCGAAGGTTCCAAGCGGCACATATCCGAATTTTGCACGCGGATGCATAGATGACGCACGTTCATCTATCGCGACATTCGCTCGCGCAACACCAGCCAAAGAAACAGCGGCGCCGATATCATGGTACGGCGCCACAATCGCCTGGGTTCCCGCGGCAGGCGATACAGCCATTCCAAACCAAGATCGCAAATCCATTGAGGAGCACGTCGCGTGACTCCGGCATAGTAGTCGAATACAGCACCGATCGAGCCGATCACCGGAACACGCAATTGCGCTTGGTTGGCCAAGACCCATTTTTCTTGCTTGGGCGCCGTCATTGCCACCCAAAGTACATCAGGCTTGAATTCACATATTCTCCCGACCATGACGCGATTCTCTTCCTGCGACCAAGACCCATAGGGAGGCGAGAGGCTGGCGGTTTCGATGTGCGGAAAATTTCTGCCGACTCGTTCAGCAAGCTTAGCGAGGACCTCAGTGCTCGAGCCGAAAAAAAACGCACGGCCGCGCGTTCGGTTCAAGGAAGTCATCACGGCGGAAAAATAATCTGAACCCGTGATCCGGGGTCCAACGGAGACGCCGGCCAAAGTTGCTGCCAAGGTGCACCCGACACCGTCCGCGACCACCGCGCTTGCCTTTGTGAGCGCTTCGCGAAATTCCGGGTCACTGCGCGCGACAACCAGCGAATGGGGATTGGCGCATGCGAAAACAAAGCTCTCGCGCCGATCGCGAATTGCCGTCTCACATTCGGAAACAATCTCGTTCAAGGTGCGTGAGCCAATGCAAACGCCCAACAATCGATTGTGGGACACCATTCACCCTTTGCAACGTATTTGCAACATCGGCATTGTACAAACCGGTAGCTGGGCATTAAGCGTATACGGCTTTCTATAGCATTATAGCCGCCGAAAATGCAGGCGTGCCTCGAATGCGCCGATGACTCCATGAAAGAGCGTCCGGTACGTGACTATTCTTCCTTGGATCTGCGTTATGGACATTCTGGGAGCTCATTACCGTACGCCATATCGCTTTATGCACTGGTACGTGAAATTGCGACCGAGACCGTCGTAAAGATGGACGGCAACTTTCAAATCTTCGGCCCTCATTTGTTGCGCATCGTGCCGGCCATGAAAATCACCATCGGCAACAAAGTTAATTCAGTCGGCAATAGCATCCCCCGCACGCCGAATCCGAATGCCATGAACATCGACGCGGCATCATGAGCACGAAGCCGAAGGCTGCGGCTAGGGACGTCGTGCGCAGCGCGAGATCCTCCGTTGCTCAATTGGTCGTATCCACGATTACGTTGTTCATACTATATCGCGTGGTACTGAATGCTCTTGGGCCCAAGGTATTTGGCATTTGGTCATTGGTTGTCGCCGCCTCTTCCATAGTCGGCTTGTCAAACATGGGGTTGACCGGCAGCCTGGTCAAACATGCGGCGGACAGTGAGTCCGCGCAGGATCAGCATCGCCTGGTGGGACAAATTGAGACCACCGTCCTCTCTGTGGGGTTACTTTCCATCGTGTTCGCTCTGTGCGGCGCGCCCCTGATGCGACTGTACTTCTCAGCTACACTGGCGGGCGCCGACTACCACTCCGCTCTCGAGATATTGCCGATGGCGTTGGCGGCGTTCTGCCTTTCCGTAATAACCGGAAGCTACCAATCCGCGTTATATGGATGCCACCGGATCGTAGAACGCAACGCCATACTCATTTTCGAGTCTATTTCTTTTCTGGTGTTATCCGCGAGTATGGCACCGCGCTATGGCTTAGCCGGTCTGGTGTTCGCGCGTCTCCTCCAAAATATCGTCACTCTTTTATTGTCGATCCTAGTGCTGAGGCGTCACGTGCCTCTTCTGCCCTGGATTCCCTATCGTTGGAATGCGGGAATATTCAAGAGTCTGATCGGCTATGCCGCGAGTTATCAGTTCGTCGGCTTTCTGGATTTGTTAATGGATCCTCTGACGAAGGGCATGCTCAGCCGGTTCGGTTCGCTGGAGATGGTCACCTATTTCGAATTGGGCTCGCGAGTCATTGGTCAAGTGCGCGCCGTGATCGTAAATATCAATCAGGTTCTCGTGCCCACCTTTGCGGGCGCGAACCGCGACGGTGTGGAATACGTTGAGGCGCTGTTCCGTAGGTCTTACGACGTCACTTTTTATATGGCCGTTTGCATGTTCGGTGTTCTTGCCGCCACATTGCCCTTGTTGAGTCTTGTTTGGCTCGGCGGCGAACACCCAATGTTCGTGACAATTACCACAATCTCTTGCGTTGGCTGGCTGGTTAATACTCTTTCTGCGCCCGCTTATTACGCGTGTCTCGGTACCGGCGACATGAAGCCCGTCGTGCAGTCGCACTTGCTGAGGGCTCTATGCAATCTGACGATGGGCTATTGCCTCGGCAGATTCTGGGGCGGTTACGGAGTGGTCTGGGCAAGTGCAATTGCGTTGGCCATCGGTGGACTGGCGATGCAGGTTGCCTATTATGTGCGCAGCAGCATCGGGTTGAATGGGTTGGTGCCGCCGCGGGGGGTTCGACTCCTCGCATTTTGCGTTTTCGGATTGGTCGTTGGATACCTTGCAACCGCTTGCGCAAAAGCACTGCTGGCGCATGGATTCATATCCGCAGCAGCGGCACCAATGGCTTTCTTGATCGCGTTCATATTGCCTGCCATCGCACATCCCGTACGCGGTGACCTTGTCCGCTGGATCACCGCAAAACCAGCGACCCTCACGTGAGCCACCTAACGGGCCGTTCTGCGCCGCAGAGCAACTGGCGATGACGGGCATGCTCGCTGGACTGGCCGTTGTGGTGATCGTGGGTTTTCTGTTCCTGCCCCTCAAAGCCAAAGTGCTTCTGTCTTATCTTCTCATGATGCAATGTTTCAACTTGATTCCGAACCAGCCGTTCGGCCAGTACGTATGGGACTATGGCGCGATCTTGATGCTGGTTACCGGTGGCTTGGTTTTTTTTCAGCAGCCCAAATTTCCGACCTTCAACTCCGCATATCTCATTGGATTGCAAATTTTCCTGGCGTGGCTATTCATATGCTTTCTTTGGTCATTGGTGATTTACCAATATCCACTCCTTAACACAATCAAGGCCGCCAGATACATAGTCGTGGGTTATTCCATGACTCTCATACTCATTCGCGTATTTTCGATCCAACCAGGGATCCTTGAATATTTGATGAAATGGTTCTACTGGCTATCTTTTCTCATTATGCCGGTCTTCATACTTCAGTACGTGTTGCACCAAACATTGCTGTTCGTGAAGACCATAGAGTACGAAGGTGCACTGCGTTCAATTCCGATCTTTCTCCCGTTTTGCTTGCTGAACTTTTGGATCCTCCTGGTGAAGATCCTGTCCTCTCAGAAGCTGCGCGCCCATGAGTGGGTGTATGCGGCGCTGACTATCGCAGTGGTCGCAGTGACTTATACCCGCGGCATTTATTTCTGCGTGTTTATTACCTGGGGCGTGCTCATGTCGACCATGCTGCGTGATGGCACCCTGAAATCGGGTTCAGCGTTCAAAGTGTTCGGAGCCGTTGTGCTCCTGATCATCGTTCTGGCGCCTTTTGGTTACGGCTCCAGGGTGGTCGCACGGATCGTCAGCGGAGTGCATGCCATAGGCTCCGGCGATTCGGCGCATTCGGCCAAGAACGACGACACATTCACCGGTCGCTTGGGTCTGGCGGCGGAACGATTCTCCCTCTCTTGGGAGAGAAACCCGCTCTTGGGTTACGGCTTCATTCACGAAGATGAGGTTCCTGCGGATCTTAGGAACCGGCTGAGATATGGAACCCCGCTCGCCGGCACCGCCGCTGATCCGACACTGTTCTCCCGAACCGACTCCGATGGGCACTATACGCTCGGCTTTTATAGCGCCGACATTGGCTGGGCCGACATTGCGATTGCAACCGGCCCCGTGGGAGAGTTTCTTCTAGTGGCGCTTTTGACGACGTTTTTCGTTGGGCACTACCGGAGTCGTCGCAAGCATCCGATGGGATATGCCGTTCAGACCGGCCTCTTCCTTCAAATGGTGATGATGTCATTGTTGACGTTTGATAGCGATACCCTGGTTGGCACTGCCTACATTCCCGCTTTTCTGATCGCCGCGTACTCTTTGACCGGCGGAATGCGGCAAGAATCGACGCCCCACGTACTGCAAGTGCGGCCCCCGAATTTGCTTGCCTGATCGGATCGCGCAGAGCTGTCAATGAAGCCGACCCTCTCTTCGTTCTTCAACGTTTCTCGCGGCGCAGCGGCCGCGTTGGTACTGTTCGATCACGTGCGACATCTGTTGCTCGCGGATTTCAACAAGATAGAACACAAGACCGTTACCGATCGTCTTGTATATCTGCTCACGGGGTTCGGTCACGAAGCAGTCGTCTTGTTCTTTGTCATCAGCGGCTATTTGGTGGGTGGTCTGACCATCAGGCGATGGCGACAGCAGGGCCCCGACCTCGCACATTTTGCCGCGGCAAGGATCAGCAGGATCTATACGGTTCTGCTGCCTACCCTTGCAATCGGGTTTGCCCTCGACTTCTGCGGGCAACGCTGGCTGAATTCCAGCGGCATCTACACGGCCACTTTGGGGTCACAACTGAACTTGGGTTCATTTGTTGCGAACCTCTTCATGATGCAAGGCGTCCTGGCGAACCCTCTCGGCACAAACGGGCCGCTGTGGAGCCTTGCCTATGAGTGGTGGTATTACTGCGCCTTTGCGCTAGTTGCGCTCGCAATCACCGACAACCGGCCACGTCGCTTTGTGTATGTGTTGGGCACGGTGGCGCTCGGCGCGGCTCTGCCGCCAAAACTCGTGCTTTGGAGTTCCATATGGGGTTTTGGTGTTTTCGTTGCGTTGTGGGTGGACAGCAAACTCTGGCGACCCCGGCCGGTGGCTGGCTTATGTCTTTTTGGAGTCGCAATGATCTGCTCCAGGCTGAGCCACAATGTGGAGACAGGAACTTATACCGAGCCCTTATGGACGGAATTCAGTCGCGACGCGCTTCTCGCTCTGGCTTATAGCGCGTGCCTGTGCAGCGTGAGTGGTCTGCAAGTGCGTATTCCGATGGCGCGTTTCTTCGATTGGACCGCGAAATTTTCTTACACCACCTACCTTTGCCACTACCCGGCGCTCGTCGCACTCGTGGCGATCGCCCATAGAACACTGGCTCTCGATTTCGGACTCCAACCGTCAACCGCCAGCTTCGCCTATTTGGGTGGTTACGTGATCATTCTCTATCTATACGCCTACCTGATCTATTGGTTGACAGAACGGCACACTAATTCAATGAGAGATTGGTTGACGTTCTATTTTCCGCAATCCTTGGCGCGGGTTTGAATTGCCATGATTGTATGTTCTCAGGTTGCTGACAGAAAGGGATTGGCTATGCGCAGAGTATTGACGAGCACAATAAAGTCGACGCTTAAGCGATTTAACTTCGCAATTGCACGTTACGATCAACTGCAAATATTGGAAGAAAAGAGCCGGGTATTTGGCCGCCTGCCGAACGACATCAAATTGATATTGAGGCTTCCAGAGAATGACCGTCCGATTGCATTGGAGATTATCGGGGAATCTAAGGCTCAACTCCGGCAGGATATCTTCGCGCTATCAGAAGTCGCATTCAAGCGAAACGGATTCTTCGTCGAATTTGGCGCGACGAATGGTATCGACCTGAGTAATACCTACCTGCTGGAAAAGCGCTTCGGCTGGACAGGGATTCTGGCGGAGCCAGCGATTTATTGGCAGCAGGATCTGCTCAGGAATCGCACCAGTAAGATCGAGCCGCTGTGTGTCTGGAGTGCATCCAACGAAACTCTGAAGTTCAGCGAAACGGATTGGGCTGAGCTTTCCACTGTGAGTCAATTCAAGTCGAGCGATCATCTAGCCGCGGGCCGGGTCGGGGCGGCATCGTATGAGGTCCATACCATCTCATTGAATGATCTATTGTCCAAGCACGGTGCCCCGCCTGAGATCGACTATCTGTCGATCGATACCGAGGGAAGCGAATATGAAATCTTGAGAAACCTCGATTTTAGCAGGTATCGATTCAAGGTCATCACCTGCGAGCACAACTACACACCGGTGCGGGCTGAGATCCAGAAGCTTCTCAATGCCCACGGTTACAAACGGAAATTCGAAGACCTTTCGGAATTCGACGATTGGTACGTTCGGGCATAGCGGACTGGTTGACCTGTATTGCAAAATTCATGGCACGGGTTGAATCGCGATGATTGATCGACAGCGAAGGGCGGTTTTCGTTGGATGCGCACGTAACTGTCGGCCCCACCTTCGCGGGGTTTTGAAGAACGTCGAGCAATTCGCCGGCGCTTTTCGTGAAACGGCGTATGTATTCGTCGAGAACGATTCTGCGGACGGTACATCGGCGTTCTTGAAGCGCTGGCTATCCGCACGTCCACTCGCCACGCTCATAGAGCTCGACGGGTTGACGTCAAGACTGCCGAGCCGTACCGCGCGTATTGCATTCGCAAGAAACGCATATCTTGACCACATTGCGGCAAGCGAGATGCGAGATTTTGATTATGTCGTGGCCATCGATTTTGATGATGTGAACGCGGAGCCCATATCGCTTGGCGGCTTTCAGGACGCCGTTGAGCTTCTCGAGCGCGACCGCACCTACGTGGCGGCGTTCGCTTGCTCGGACCCCGTCTACTATGATGTATGGGCGTTGAGGCATTCGGAATGGTGTCCCCGCGACGTTTGGGACGAGGTGCGCGAGAATCGCGAACTTACCGAGGCGGCGGCGGTTCAACTCTATGTCCGCAGTCGCCAGATCTCGATTTCCGCGGATTCGCCGCCGATTGAGGTCCATTCCGCCTTCGGCGGCATCGGCGTCTACCGTCTGCCCGCCTCATTGGGGGCGAGATACCAGGGCCTTACATCCCTTGGAGCGGAGTGTTGCGAGCATGTGAGCTACAATCTTAAGGTGGGCCTGAGTGGCAAGCTGGTCATCGTGCCGACTCTGCGCAATCGCGCACCGCAGGAGCATCTGCCGCTGACATTGTCGACCTTTCCGTCGCGCGCAATGGGGCTGCTTCGAAAGCGGCTCATGAACGATATCTTGTCTTGAGCATCAACCGGAGGAATGTCACGAGTACTCCAACAAGGCGACCTGTTCAACCTCCTTTCCGGTAATCTTGCGGCTCTTCATGATCCACGTCAGCTGGGCGTAGCCTAGTACTTCTCGCCAGCGCCGCACCCAGACACGTAAACTGCGCCACGAAAGATTCCGGCGTAGCGGTATGAGCTCATACTCCTCGAAATCGAGCATCTGCATGAACAGGCCCAGCAATCCCATGGATTCCTTTGTGGCGAGCCATTTGATTCGTTTGCTGATACCGGCATGCGCAAACATGTTCAAGCGCAGGGCTTGTTTCAATACGACGGCCGGAATCTCAATTCTCATGTCGGAGGAGGCATATTCGCCTGGTGTCGCGCTTGCCACCCCGTTGGCATGCAGGTCTATCTTCCAATAATTGTCGCCGCTACCGTTGCGCGAATTGAAAAATACGGGCCGTCCCGCGAAACGCCGCCGCCAAAACCATGGTACGTGAGAGTGAACGCGACTGAAAAATCTTCGCAGATCGTCCTCGGATACGACCACATGGTCTTCTCGAGCGTATTGCGCACATAGAGTTTGCGCGTGTGCTTCGGCGTATTTCTCGATTTGCCGCTCGCGGTCGGAGAACCAGTGCGCTTCCGAGGCAAGCGCAAAGCCGGTGCGATCGTTCCATTTGGAGCCCGGTAACATGGTGACAAGATCGGTTGCCGTGCCGCTTGCGGCCTTGTAGCTGCTGAAATAGTCCCGTACGTCCTTGGGGGTCTGCTGCCATTTGTTGAATTGGCGCGTTTCGCGATGCAAGTGGCAATGATTGCTGGCAAAGGGAACCGCGTAACGCGGCTTGACGGCGCCCATAAAGTTGCAAAACGAGCGAAGATAGTCCTCCTTGTTGTCGACATCTCCATAGTTGCCTCCGGAGCCATCCAGGTACTCGTGGCACACACGCGTGTTGGCGCTGCTGTGGCTGCGCAATACGAAGTCGACAGTGGGAAACATTTTCTTGACGCGCCGTAGCGGAAAACCGCAGATTTTACAGTCATTGGCGTCGAGCAATACCGTACCGCCGGCCTGAATGGCAAGCATCGAATCGGTCAGCGGAAAGAATAGGAAGGGCGTTATCCGGAATTCGTCGCCGAGCTGGAATGGCTGTCCGTGCGGAAGTTCTCGAACGCGCTTGAATCCCATGGAACGAAGATCATCTCTCATGCGCGAGTATCGGTCTTCAGGAATGAGGACTTCCACTTCCTTGCCCAGCAAGCGCAGGGAGGGTCCGTGGAAGTGGTCCCAATGGATATGACTGAGATATATATAGTTTGCTCGAATCGCGCGAATTCGTGCCTCATCGACTGGAGGGTAATTCCACCACGAACGCCAGTAGGCGGTGCCCACCAGCCAAGGATCAACTATCAAAGTCCTTCCACCGTGCTCGACCCGTAACCCAGCGTGCGAGAGTATTTCAAATTCCATGCAGCCAATTTGACTCTTCTTTGTTGCAGGATTCTTACCGGCGGGTAAGCGCAGTTATGTCACTGACCACGCAGAATCGTAATGGGCGAACTTGTGTACAATCAACCGCATATGAGTTCGGAGAGTTCGTTGTGTCTATAGGTACCGCGGTTAGAGAGACCGTAAAAACTTTTCTTCATCGCAAGAATTATTTTATTTCCCGAGCAACAGAGTCTGGCGCATTGGCGAATTTCCTTCGCTCCGTGCGGCCGCTAGAGACGAACCACGATTTGATTCGGATTGGCGGCGAAACGGACGGGGGATATTTAGTACCAAATGATCTCGAGGGCATCGAGGCGTGCTTTTCACCGGGCGTATCCCGTTGCGCAGATTTCGAGTTGGACCTGGCGCGCAGAGGTGTACATTGCTTTTTGGCGGACTATTCGGTAGACGCTCCGCCCGTCAGCCATTCATTGATACATTTCGAAAAAACATTTCTGGGACAGATTGATGATTCCAGGCACACAACGTTGGAGAGTTGGGTTGCAAGAGAGGCTCCCGGTCGGCGCGAATTCATTTTGCAAATGGATATTGAAGGGGGCGAGTATGCAGTAATCGTTGATACCAGCTCTGAGACGCTGCGCAAGTTCCGCATTCTCGTAATTGAATTTCATGAAATGGAATCTCTGTACGATAAATACGGGTTCAACCTCATCAATCTGACTTTCAAAAAAATTTTAAAGGATTTCGAAGTCGTTCACATTCACCCGAATAACTACAGGAAACCTGTTGTGTACGGTAAGTATGAAATTCCCCCGTATATGGAATTTACATTTTTGAGGAAGGATAGAATTACGAGGCGCAATCCGGCAATGACATTTCCGCATCCATTGGACAGAAATAATGTTCCGGGAAACGACGCGTTCACCTTACCAACATGTTGGTTCGCGGATTAAAAGCCAGCGCTAGACTGGCGGCTCCAAATTTCGGACTGATCGCGCCGGCGATGGTTGGGAAATCTTTGGGTTCATTGGGCAGTGATGGCTTCGACCACGCGGCCGGCGAGACTGGCAGGGCTCAAATGGCTATCAAAGAATTTGCTGTTGGCCGACGCCAGGTCGGCCAACATGGCCGGCTGGCGAACCGTTTCTCTTACTGCTGCCACGATGTCACGGGGTTCCTCATACGCAAATTGTTGCCAGATCGCGTCGTGAGCTGAATAAAATTCCTGATTATTGCTCAACCGTTGCCCGACGATCGGCAGTCCCATCTCGAGATATGATCCCAGCTTGAAGGACAGGCACTGATGTACGCCCCGGCAATAAATGCTCAGTCTCGACCGGGACAGCATGCCCATATAATCCCTCATCCGGTATCGGTTGACCCGATATGGTTCGTACGGTGCTGGCAGCGGATGATGGCTGGCGAAGCCGGCCACGGCGTCGAGGCCGGATGACTCCCGAAGCCGGGCAATCAACTCGAGCCGAAATTCGTTGTCTTGCGAATTGTCGTAATAGTTGACGACAAAAAACGTGTCGAGTGATTTGTCGGCGGAGCGAAACCTAGACAACTTTCCCATCGAAATCAGATTGAACAAATCCTTCAACCTTCGGGCTGCAAAACCGCGGTGTTTCGTCAGCAGTGTGATCGGCAGTGGTCCCGGCAGGTAGTTCCAGTAGTCCGGAATGGGCGCCGGATATACCACTGGCAGCGGGCGTATCCTCGCCGCCAAGTTTCCCAAAATCGGCACGCCAACCAAAGCTTTTTTGTTGAAGTTGACTTTGAAATAAAGGCGGGCCTTTTCCAACAGCGGTATGTGGTAGCCATAGTAGACGCCGTCCGCCGTCTTGAAGCATTCCGCGTGATCACTCGCGTCAATGCAAAAGTAGAAGGCGTCGCCGCCGTTCAGATGGGCTTGAAACAGGCCCGTGCAATTGAGCGCGACCTCCTGGGCATCATCGAAACCGGTCTTTTCGATGAAGCTCCTGGAGACCTCGAACTGCGCCTCGCGCATGAAATCCGGCAGGGCCCTGCTCACGCGAAATTCGAAGCCGATCTGTCTGGACAGCTGCTTGAGGCCACTGACGAATGCGCTCATATATGGCAGCGTGCTCACGTCATAATAGGTAACTGTTTTGATCACATGAGCACCGTGCGCAAGGCTAGCATGCGAAAATGCATCTAGTCCGCAAAGTCGCGGCGAATGAATCGCGAAACGTCTTTGCAATACGTGTGCGCTATGACACCGGATAAATTGCCCTTGCTGGACATCGTGGTGGTTGGACCGTTCCCAGAGGACGAGTCCTTCATCCGTGGTGGCGTGCAGGCCTCGGTATATGGACTCTCGATGACATTGGCCCGGCGGAATGACGTGCGTTCGGTCACCGTGATGTCCACGCCGATTGACCGGAGAGCAGAGTCGAAAAGGATTACTGGCGCCCGTTTTACCGTTGTCCATCTTGATGTGCCGTGGAGGTTCATGTCGTCCAGCGTCCTTCACCTGCGTAGGATCGTTCGGGAGGCATCCGCACTTCAAAATCCGGTATTCCACATCCACGGGACAGGTCTCCTCTCGGCGGCGCTTTGCCTGACCCTATCGCTCAAGCGGCTTCCCTATGTGTTTACTCTGCACGGTCTCGCAGAGAAAGAGACATGGGATCAACTTTGCCGGCACAGATCCTTGAGAAATTTCGTTCATTACGCCTACTTCCGCTTTCTTGAGCGCCTGCTGCTGCGCATTGCACCGCGGGTCATTGTCGATACGGCATACGTTGCGCAAGCAGTGCGCCGAAAAAGAGGCGTGCATGTCGTTCCTCAAGGAATATTCGCGGACGAACTGTCGAAGGCACGAAGCCCTGGACCACGGCGCGATATGATCATGAGCGTTGGCGCTTTCTCCCCGCGCAAGGGACATGACCGCCTGCTCGAGGCGTTCAAGAGAGTCAGAGCCAGGCATTCGATGACAGAACTCGTCATCGTGGGGGCCATCCAAGACCAAGAATACTTCGAGAAACTGACCAAGCGCGTGGCTGACTTTGAATTCTCGGACGCGGTTAGTCTGCATCCCGATGCCGCGCGGGAGAAAATCGTCGCCTTACTGAATCAGGCGAATCTTTTTGCTCTTCATTCGCAAGAAGAATCCCAGGGCATCGCTCTTTGCGAGGCGCTTGCGGCCGGCCTGCCGATTGTTGCCACGGATGTCGGAGGCATTCCGTATGTGGTAACCCACGGCAAAGACGGCATCCTGGTTTCATTTGGCGATACGGTGGCATTTTCCGACGCGCTGAGTGCGTTGCTCACCGATGAATCCCGCCGTGCCGAAATGAGCGCAGAAGCCAGGCGCAATTGCATCCGGTTCGATTGGAACAATATCGTTGATGCGATAGTCGCCCTGTACCGCGATCTGTAGGGCTGTATCGCAATGTCGAGGCGTGATGTCGGCAATCGCACAGTCGCTCATCGGGGCTGCACCCCGAACGGGCGGGCCAGCGGTTCACCGATGAACAATCCCTGGCCCGGCATGGCGACGCTCTTCCAATACGCTTCGAGGAGAGTATCGCCGCGCAGATAATGGTCGAAAAAAATTCCCGGATTTGGAAACTTCTCGACCTGGGCGCAGGGTTCGGAGACCGATCCGTAGGAGGCGGTCGCACCCTGCCTCAGCCATTGCAATGCCGGCATTTGTCGTGAGCCGTCGAGCTTGCCGCCGGATGAGGTTAGATGATCTGCGGCGGCGCCCGGGCGAAAATCCAGCTGCGGCATTTCGGAGACCCAAACTGCGCCGGTGAAATATCCGAGGACATCAGTCAAGGGCCGCACTATCGGTGTCGTGAGTTCGCGCACCAACACTCGGCTCGACAGCAAACTCTCCGCCGCCGGATAGCCGGCCGCCCGCACGCTCCGCGCTGCGTCCTGGGTGTGGATGAGATACACGGTGCCGGGCGGCCGGGAACCATCCGCCTTGAGCCCGCGGTCGATGACGGCCTTCGCAAACTCCTCATCCTCGCTGGGCAGCAGCATGGCCGGCAACCATCCCACCGTATCGGCGGGCAGCCAGCCCTGCGTGTCGAACAAGGGGCTGCGCAAGGTGAGCGCACATCCCGGCTCGCAAAATCCCGGCTGGTATCCCGCCGCCATGGCCGTCGTCATCGACATGCATTCGACGGCGTACGGCCTCGACCACACCAGCAGCAGGGACTGCACGCTCGACGGCAGCTGCGCAAGCAAGCGGATCCGCAGCGCACCGAGTTCGTCGCGGTTGATCACGGCGCGAGCGGGGAGCGGCAGGCCCACGAGGTTCAGCGCTGGAATATGGCGCTGCCCCGCGTAGTAGTGCGCCACTCGGACACTGGCGTCGTCGTTGGTGCTGAATATCACGCCCAGACGATCGGGGGTGAGGCCCTCGGCTCCAACGTAGCCCACGGCAAAATACGCCAGCCCCAGCAGCAGGAGTCGGCGCGGCATGCGTGACGTCAGGGTGCGCCACTGTGCGGGTGCGCAGCCGGGGCCCGCTTGGCCGCCTCCGCGCTTGCGAGCGCGACTGCGGAGGTGCGGTCGCGCAGCACCTGGGCGACCAGATCGGCATCGATCGTAGTACGGCCGTCGGCATACGCGTACAGCATCGCGAAGTCGCACAATTGATTCATCAAGCGGGGCACGCCCTTGGTCCGAGCGTGCACGAACTCGATCGCGTCCGGCAAAAAAAGCGGGCTGCTACGCCCGGCGACTTCCAGCCGATGACGCACGTAGGCGTGGGTGTCGTCCCGATCGAGGGGCTTCAGGTGAAAATCCACCGACACGCGCTGCGCGAATTGCTGCATCTCGGGGCGAGCCAGTTTTCTGCGCAGTTCGGGCTGGCCCACCAGCAGAATTTGCAGGATCAAGTCGCGCTCCGAATTGACGTTCGACAGCAGCCGAAGCTCCTCCAACACCTCCAGCGACAAATTTTGCGCTTCGTCGATGATGAGCAGCGTGCGACGGCCCTTCGCGTATGCCCGCACGAAGGCATCGACAATCGCCTCATACTGGGCCACGTCCGAATCGTCCGCCGGCACGATGTTGAACGCCGACAGCACCCAGGTGTGAATCGACTTGAAACCGGCATGCGTGTGGCTGATGAGACCGGTGACGACTTGATCGCCCAATTGCCGCAAGAGGCGCTGCACCAGGGTGGTTTTGCCGGAGCCGATGTCTCCGGTCAGGAGCGAGAATGCGGCGCGCGATTCCATGCCGTATTCGAGCATGGTCATGGCCATCGAGTGCTGCCGCGATGGAAACAGGAACGCCGGGTCCGGCGTCAGTGAGAAGGGTTTGGTCCGCAGACCGAAGTGGCGTTCGTACATTGCGAGGATCTCAGTAGCCGGCCGGCGTGTCCGCGGCACGATTCAACACCGTGCCGACGAGCATGGTCTTGCCCAGGAGTTCGATCGTGCGCACGAGGTCCGTACGGCGCGTACGTCCTTCGGCGGCAACCACCAGACCGCATTCCACCAGGGGGGCAAACGCCAGCGCGTCATCGGCTGTGAGCACCGGCGGCAAATCGAAGATGATGATGCGATCAGGGTAGCGTGCGCGCATTTCGTTGACGATGCCGCGGCTGCGCGGCCCGGCGAGAATCTCCGAGGAATTGTCGAGCGTGCGCCGCGCCGGCATGAGGGTGAGCCGCTCGAACCCTGCCGGGTGATACAGACAGTCTCGGACCGTTGCCCGATTCGCGAGCGCGTCGTCGGCACCGAATTCCGGCGCAAACCCGAATCGCGCGGTAAATGTAGGTCGTTTGAAATCAAATTCCACGAGCAGCGCGGTATGCGACCGGTCGCTCGCCAAGGTCACCGCGAGATTGATTGCGGTCGTCGACTTGCCGTCGTTGGCCCCCGGGCTGAATATCGCCAGCGTGCGCCAGCCGTGCGCATCCATGCGCTGCAGCACTTGCGTTCGCAACATGCGAAAAGCGACGGCAGCCGGCTGGACGGAGCCCGGGGTGAAGATCCGATTGCGCTCCAAGATCCCGGCGGCGGGGGCAAATGTCCGCGTGCAAGTGTATTCAATCTCCCGCTGCGGACTGGTCGTCGCCGACGCCGTGGGCGACGGAGTCGTCGCCTCGTGCACTTTCGCTGCCGGTGCACTCGCTGCCGGTGCACTCGCCGCCGGCTCATTCGCGAGCAACTCCGCGATGAAATCATCCGCCGTGGCCGGCAAGGTCTCCTGCACCGGCGCGCGCGCCGTGAGCGGCGGATTGACGGCCTGCGCTCGCTCCAGGCGCGCCAGATCCAGTGCTTTGCGGATTCGATCCATGGCTTAAACCCCGAACCGCCGCAGCAAACTGATCCACACCACGTCGAGCGGCTCGACGAACACATGCACGCCGACAGCCGCCACGATGATCAGGGCCAGGCTTCCGCCCCAAGAAATCGCCCTGATCATCCGGCGTCGCGCACGATCCCGCGCGGTGACGATGATGGGAATCGAGGCGAGCGCCGGCACTTGCAGGAGCCTGCGCAGATCGGTGGGACCGCGCACCGACGCGTCAAAGGAATCCCGCGCGACCACGGCGCCGGCGCCCAAGGCGATCGACAGCAGCAATCCGACGATCAGAATGAGTTTCCGATTGGGGCTGATCGGTTTCTCCGGGGGCTGCGGCGGTTCGATCAGCGTGAAGCGCTCGCCCTTGCGCTCCGTCTCGAGGTTTTGCGACACCTGCGCTTCTGTTTGCTTCGAGAGAATCTCCTGGTATTTGAATTGCGCGCTGTCGAGATCGCGCGCCATCGTGCGAAATTGGCGCTCCACCTCCGGCGATTGGGCCATGCGTCTCTCGTATTGGTCGAATTTTGCGTGCAATTCATCGCGTTTTTGGATGGCGCTCACCCGATCCACCGCGAGCGCATCGAGCTGTCCCTTGACCTGAATATAGACGGGATTGTCCGCGTGATTGGTTTCGATTTGCTTCAAACCGGCGGCGCTCTCTTCGGCGGCGGCTTTCTCCAGGCGATCGACGGTATGCTGTAGTCGGATCACGTCCGGATGCTCCGCGGAATACTTCTCGTGCGCCGCCGCAAGCTGCGCTCTCGCTTCCGACAGTTGCCTGAGCCGGTCTCCCGTCTGATCCTGCGCCTGCACCTCTTTTTCCAGACCGTCCACCTCACGCTGCGTGCTGATGATGTCCGGATGTCCCGGGGCATAGCGCGCCTTGTAGGAAGCCAGTTGCGATTTCAGCGCCTTGAGCCGATCTTCGGCGCCGAACACCCGCTGGCCCGTGTCCGAATACACCTGCGTGTTCGGACTGATCTGCGCCAGCTGGGCCTCGAGCAGCACGCGCTGCGAATCCAGCGCCGCCACGCGATTTTCCGCATCGTGTAATTCCAGCTCAGTTCTCTCCAGGGTCTGCACGTTCAGCTGGGTCAGATCGGGCAATTCCTCGCGATGCTTTTCCTTGAATGCGGCGAGATTCTTGTCCAATTCCGCGATATGCGCGGCCTCACGCGCGGATTCTTCGACGAAGAACGCGGACGTCTGCTGCGAGAGCTGCGTGCGGGAGGTCAGATTCTCATTGAGGTAGAGCGTGGTGAGCTCATTGGCCACCTTCAAGGCCAGTTCCGGCGAGCGGTTCTGGTAGGAGACCGAGAAAGCGATCGTAGCCTGGGTTGGGTGGCCGCTGCGCGGATCGATGACATCGGCGCTGATCATGTGCATGCCGATGTCGTCCTTGAATTTCTGCATCAGAACTTCGCGGGGCTCCTTCTGGCGGATATCCGCATACAAATTGTAACGGTCTATGAGGGACAGCAGATTTTGCGTGGTCATCACACGCTGGCTGATCACTTGCACGCGTTGATCGGCGAACGACGTTATGACCGAGCGCACCATCTCCTGAGGAATCTCCTGCTGCTCGATCAGGATCGTACCCGTGGCGCGATAGGTGGGCGGCAACAGAACCGTGAGAAGCACAGTGAGCAGCGCCGCGGTGCTCATCACGCCATAAAAGGTGGCGCGCCTGCGCCAGTAGGACAGCAGCTTTTCGCGGGTATCGATGGCGGCCGTTTCAGACGCAAGGCTCATGGCACTGTTCATCGCAGTGACTTCCAATCGAACTGGCGCGACAGTTCGAGTCCGACCCCGGTCGATTCGATGCTGAAGCGCACCGAGTTGTAGTGGTCCATGACGCGCGAAGCGTTCATGGTAAGGGTCCAGTGTTCCGTCCATTGCCAGTTGGCGGTGAACTGCACAGACGTCACGTTCAGATCGGTGATGACGCCGGAATTGTTGGGTAATTGGTAATTGATCCGGTGAACGTCGCCGCTCAATACCCAGCGTGGGGATTCGTTGTACGTGGCTTTGATATCGTAGTTGTCCTGGCGGGAAAGATACTGAAACCCAGTAGGCGCCAACTGCCGGGACGATATGAACGAGACCAGCAGCAATTCCGTCTGGCGGCTCAGGTTCACCGAGTACACGCTGCTGTTTTGCCGGGACTTCAAGGCGACCGGAACGATCACGAGAATCGGGCCGTTTGGAGTGAATTCGATGAATTCCTGCCGCGTGTCGATTTCATCGTTGGCTCGCGAGTATCCGGCGGTTGCCGTCAGAGACCAGATTTCGGAGAGTTGCTTGACTAAGCCCAGCTGCAGATTGGCGCTGGTGCTCTTCGTCGTGCCGTCGAGCGAGTTGTATCGTCCGACATTGGCGCTCACCGTGAGCTTGCCTCGTTCGCTCTGCAACCAGTTCAGGGAGGGGGTGATGCTCGTGTACTTGTAGTCGACGAGAGTGCCGACGCCGGCGGAGGCCTGGCCGTAACGCAGCCGCGTCCAATTGACATCGGTGTCGAAGTCGAATCGCTCGGTCAAATGCCGATCCCAATTGACGTCGGCGCTCGTCGTGTCGCGCCGCACACCCGTCGAGCCGTTCAGCAGATAGTCGCGATACAGGCTCGAATCGCGCGCCACCGCGCCGGTCACGGTCACCACGCCGCGCTCGGTGTCGAATTCGTTGCCGACGGTCAGATGCTCGTAGTCCGAGTCCAGGGATGAATAACCCTCTGCGTTGCTCAGGCGAAAGCTCGGCAGCACCGACAGCTTGACGGCATCGCCGACATAGGTGGTGGGAGCATCGAGCAACAGCGCAGCGTGCGTCTCGGCCGTGTCCGGTTGATCGAGCAGCGCCGGATTCGAGGCATAGTCGGCGGCAATGCCGAGCAGCGGCTGGGTTCCCCACACACCTGCACTCGAGTGGCTGGCGACGGACATGGCTGTCGCCCACCCGCAGAGCCGCGCCGACCAGCGCCGAGTCATGGCACGACAACCGTGTCACCGTTTTGCAAGAGAATGTTCTGATCGAGTTTGCGTCCGCGGGCGATATCGCTGTAGCGAAAGCGGATGGAGGATTGGCGATCACCGTTCAGCCGCAGGATGCGAATGCCGTTGGTATCCGCAAAGGCGGTCGCACCGCCGGCCAAGCTCAATGCCTGCATCACGGTCATCGGCCCGACCAGCGGGAAGTCCCCCGGGCGGGTTACTTTTCCGACCACATAGATCCGGTTGCCACCGGCCGCCTTGACCGAGACGGTGACCACCGCATCGGGTATGAATTTGCGGATGCGGGCTTCCAGCAACGCCGTCAGCTCGGCGACGGTGTGGCCGGCTGCCTGCAGCTCTCCGGCCAAGGCGAATGTCATTCCGCCATCAGGCCGTATCAGGACCTCCCCCTGCAGGTCTGATTCCTTCCATACCGACACCAGCAGGGTATCGCCGGGACGTAACTGGTAGCCGGGGGGCAAAATGGCTGCCGTCGGCGCGGACGGCGAGCTGGTCGGCGCTGCGGCTGCCGGCGCGGGCTGATTTGCGGCGCCCGCCGCCCCACAGCACAGCATCAACGCCGTCCCCCAGTAATTCTTCCATCCCATCGACGCCATCACCCCGTTTCATGTGTCACCGGATCTCGAGCAGGGCGAAGTTTAGGGGTCACATGTGAGAGTTTCATTGCAACGGGCTACTTCGGGGTGACCAACGTCATTAAATTGTCAGCGCTTCGTCATTGGCGGGGGCGCTCAAATCGTCTTTTCGCCGCTGCCAGCCAAACAACACCCCGAGACCGGACAGCAGCAAAATCAGCGTGCCGGGCAACCCGACCGGGGTGGTGTTGGTGGCGCCCTCCACTTTCAGGCCGTACGCACCGAGGCCGTATTGTCCGTTGGCATCGCCGAACCAGTGCACGTAAATCATTCCGGGCTGCACGTTCATCGACTCGGTTCCGGGTCCGCTCATCGGCGTGCCCAACACACCACTCGCCGTCGTCACGAAGCAATTCAGATCGCTGATCGTGTCGAGCCAGGAAATCTGCGACAGCGACACGGTAAGGGTCTCGGCAGTCGGGATGTCAAAAGCCTCTACGAACGACTGTTGCCCCTGGATGAACCCCGCGCTGTCGTAAAGCACCGAGTCGGCCTGCGCGACGCGCAGGGGCAACAGCCACGCGGCGATGATGGTGATTGTCGTTGCCAGTAAAGCTCGATGTTTCACGGTTTATCCCCTCATCTGAAAGTGAATTGATGCAGGTGTTCTAGGCGGCGGGGGCGGCGCGCTGCACGCGCATGCCGGCGTCCTGCGATGCCGCTTCGTCATTGCCGTGTCGGCCGTACCCGAGGTTCTCGGTGCGGTGCTCCGAGCCGCGGTACACGTACTTGTCGTACAGATATCCTCGCAGCGAGCGCGCCCGCAGCGCCGGATCATCCCCGGAGGGCCCTCCGTCCTTCAGCCGCATCGCCAGGTACTCCTCGCGCAGCCCGCTCATCGCGAGCAGAGCGACGTCGTCGCGATCGACCTGGCGGCCCTCTTCCACTTGATCGTTGATGATGCTTTCGAGGCGAAAGGCGTCGAGTTCGAAGTAGCGGATGAGTTCGTCACCCGATTCGACCAGCACCGGCACCAGATTTCTGCCGCGAATCGCCGGGTCGCACATCGGCGAAATGCGGCTCAAGGTGGACTTGATCGCGAACCGGATGATGTCCGAGTCCCGCACTCCCAAGCGCTTCGCAACCCGCTTGATATTGCGGATGTCGCCCTCCCCCAGTCGTATCGATACCGCCTGCTTTCGTTGATCGACCACGTTGTCTCCCTGAAAAAGCCACTTGTAAGACCGAACGCGGTTGATGGTAGGGACTTAGTGTGTCGTCAGAATGGCACTTCTGTGACGAATGGCACAGTTTATGTAATTTTCTCAGTAACATAATGTATGCCCTCGAGCATGCAGATCAGCATGAAAGATCCGTGAGTTGGCTGATTTTGTTGGCGCACCATCGAGGAGTCGGGACAGCGCGGGCCGCGGATCCGCTGTCAAATCGGTGACGCAATCTAAGTTCTGCCCGAGCGGGAAAACGCGCGTCGCCGGGTCACGGCACCCCGTCAAATATTCGTCAACTGAGCCGACTAGACTATGTAGGCGCTTTGGTTACCGAGAGCGGAAGCACGGCGTGTTTACGCAGATCGACTGGCGCATCGGGTGCGTACCAATATTTAAGTCGCCGTGAAAAACGTGTGCGCCGATCACCGGATAATGATTTCTCAATGATCGAGCCGCCGCCAGTCGCAGAGCCGCCCATCCGAGGCGGCAATCCACAGCCGCAGCGCGACTCGCACCGGGTGTTGAACGGCCACGCGGCTAACCATCGCGCCGCCCAGCTGGTCAACGACCTACAGCAGATCCTCTTGTTCGCGGATCGCGAGTTCAATCGGCCGCCAAGCGCGGCAAGCGATGCCACCCTACCGGCGGCCGACCGCGAGCTCGAAAGGCCGCCCGCGGCCGCAGATGTTCGGCGGGACCCCGATACCGCCGCTCCGATGGCGCCGCCGCTTGCGCCGGAGCGCGACTTTGCGTCGCCCGTACCGGACCTCGACAGCACCCGGCGAGAGTCGGCGCCAACGCGAGGAATTCACTCGAGGACCGGCCGACGACTGGGGGGCTCGCGAGAGAGACTGGTGCGCAATGCACCGTGGTTGTTCTCCCAAACTTTCGTCGCATTGATTGCCGTGGAACTGGCGCGCGTCTCAGTGACGCTCATCGGCGGCAGCCAGCCTTTGGCGCCGTTGCCGTTGGCCGCATTGCACACGGGTGCGCACGAGCGTTCGGTCGTCGACGTGCACAGCATCGTCGCGGCGAAACTCTTCGGAGTCTTTGCGGCGGATCCGAGCTCACAGGATCCCGGCGGCGAGGCGCTGCCCGCCGCCAATCTGTTGCTTGCCGGCACGCTGGCCACCGAGAATCCGAAGACCGGACTTGCCATTATCAGCGACACAGGCCCTGCGGAGGTGTATCGGGTCGGAGCGAGCGTCGGCGGCGCCTCCCTGGACTCGGTGTACCGAGACCGCGTGATCCTCAATCGCAACGGCTATTTGGAGACCCTCGTCCTGCCCAAACCGGTGCCGAGAAGCGGAGCCGCCACGCCATCGGGGCCCGCGCCGCGAGCGGTAGCGCACGAGCGCCACGGTCAACGACGCGACATGGCCCTGAATTCGCCCGCAGACACCTCGCCCGCCGAGTGAGATCACCGCCCACGGGTATGGGCACCGCGCGCTGTGTTCGCCGGGTCTTCATCTACCAGCAACATTGGATCGCTACCCTCGACAGCCGTTTCTCTGACTTGGTTTGGCTCGTCGCGCCGCTGCCCCGGGACGCCTGGGAATGCGTACGGGGTGCCGGATGGCGACCATGAGTACACCACGATATCTGCTGTTTTTTGCCTGGGTCGGCGCTACCGGCTGCGGTTACGGGGTCAACTCCAGCACTCCCGCGCCGCCCCTGGCGGCGCCATCCATCGTCCAGCCGCCGTCGAATCAAAGCGTGCCGATGGGACTCACCGCCACGTATGCCGTGGTGGCTTCCGGGGAATTCATGCAATACCAGTGGACCAAGAACGGCGTCGATGTCCCGGGAGCAACCGGCAGCAGCTACATCACGCCGCCCACGACGTTTGCCGATACCGGCTCTATATTCTCTGTGACCGTCAGCAATAGCGCCGGCACGGCGACCAGCGGCGCCTCTTTGACGGTAACCGCGAGAGCACCCGCGGCGGGCGATCTTCGCTTCCAGCAGGTGGATGCCGCATCGACCGTCAATGGCTACGGCAGCGGCACTCAGATCACCGCCCTCATGCTGGCCAGCCGCAGCGCCGAAGGCTACGCCTCGAGCCTCGGCACGCCTTTGTGGGTCGGCGGCACCGGCAATTGCACGACGACGATTGTGCAGAACGAGCCGAGCTGCGCCTGGGATTTCGCGCCCATCGCATTGTCCGCGACGCAGGCCGCGCTGGGTTTGGTCGCGGGCTATGCGAGCGACGTGTACTCCAACGTGCAGTACGATCTGGCGGATCCCAACTGGCCGAACCTCGCGATCGGCTCGAGTCCGGCCGCGCCCGGCTCGGTCGCCACGTCGCTCGACCTCGAGCCCGCCAATCAACTCTTCGCGGTGTCGTGGATTCAAGCGCCAGCGGATGCGCTTTCGACATTCTCCTGGGTAAAGAATACGGTCGCGCCGGACGGCCTGCAGGCCGCCGCCTCGCTGGAAGGCGCCCACAGCCGGGTCATCACGGCCATCTCCAACGAAAACGGCGCGATCACCTATCTTTCCTACGGTTGGTCCGCCGACACGTCGACGGTGTATGAGCTCAAAGTGAGCACGGCGCCGCCGGCCGCGGCAGCGTCGGCCGCGGCAGCGCTGGCTGCCGAGGGCTATATCATCACGGCGACGGGACTGGCCGACAGCGCCGGCGACGTAGTCCTGGTGGGCACCCGGGTCCAAGGCGACAGCATGGGGCGGCCCTTCATTGCGGCGCAAGGGTCGAACGTCGACTTGATGATGCAGAACGGCTATGCCACGGTGGGAGTCATCGTCGACTCGAGTCAAAGCGATGCTGATACCTATCTGGGTGAGCGCTGATCCCCGGCGCCACCCTCGTCAGGACGCCGTTGCCGCCATCTTGTCAGCGTCAACGCGCCGAGCAGCCCGAGCCACGCCGGATCCATCGATCCGCCGCCATGGCCGCCCGAGGAAGCCGGCACCGCCTTCACTGTGACGGTGCTCTTGGCCGACCCGCCCGGACCGGTGCAAGTCAGAGTCAGGTTCAGGTCCGCGCTCACGACCACCGATGCCGTTCCGGACACGGGCTCGGTACCGCTCCAGCCGGTGGCGCCGGCCGCGGTGCAATTGGTGGCATTGGTCGAACTCCAGGTGAGGGACACCGACTGATAGGCGGTCACCGAAGCGGCGCCGGCCTTGAAAGTCACGACCGGTGGGGGTGCCGAGGCAATGTTGAGCGAGTATAGGCCGTAGCCCGTGGCACCCGGGGTTGCCACGAATGTCAGTCCGTAGGTCCCGGCGGTGAGCGTCTTGGCAAATGACCCGCTCTCGTTAATGCTTCCGAGAACCTTGCCACCCTGGGACAAGAGGACCGCCAGGCTGTCGAAACTGCCCGGAAATGCCAGATCGGACAAGGCAATTGAATAGCCGCCGTCCGCCGCAACGGTAACCGTCTGCGACGTGAAAGTACCGCCTACCGCCTGCGTTTGATCGAGCAACGCCGTTCCGGTCGGACTCGGCGTGACCGACACGTCAAAGACGCCGTCGCCGCTCACCGGCGGCGTCGCGGATACGACGACGATCGCGGCACCGGCCGCTGCCGAGAACACTCCGGTCGAGTTTTGGCTCAATACCGCTCCGTTCTGCGCAATGGAGGCGGACAGGGCCTGCAGCGTGGCCGGGAACTGGAAGTCAGTCACCGACAACTGATACGAACCAGCGGATGGCAAGGTGACCGCGAAAGCGTAGGTCCTCTGCGTCGACGATGACGCAGGATTGACGACCTGCGTGCTGGAGAACAGCGTTGCGGAACTGCCGCTGAGCACCGCACTGTAGGCACCCGGTTCGGAACCGGCTGCGGCATACGTCCACACGTCGAGCGATCCGGCCGGCGCATACAGCGATACGCTCCCCGCGGTCAGCAGCTCGCCGAGAGGTGCGGCACCCCCGGAGGTGACGGCCGTCGCGACGCTCGCCAGGGCGGCGGGGTACTGGAAATCGGTGAGTTTCAGCGTGAGCGCCTGGGCGTTCGAGTTCGACACGGTGGATGCGCTCGCCACGCCGCCGACGGGGAGCGTTCGCGCATAGACCACCGTACCATTCGGATCGGTGATCTGGACGCCGTACAAGCCGGCGCCCGGCGTCGCGGCCGCCGTGGCAGCCAGCAGCAACTGATACGAGGTGGAGGCGGCCAGGGTGATCTGGGTGGGCACACCCACCGGAATGATGTCCTGTGTGCCGTCGTTGGTGATGAGCGCCGACACGAGGCTCAAGGCCGCGGGAAAGGCATCGTCAGTCAGCGTCGCTGTATACGTCCCGGCGATCGTTGACGTGAAGTTCGTCGTCAGCGTCGACGTCACGCTGGTCGACGGCGGCAAGGGCGTCGTGAGATTCCCTGAAAACTGCGCGATCAGCGTCGCGGGCGTCGCCGTGGGCGCGACCGTGATGCCGAATGAGCCGATTCCCTGGACCGCATCCGGCGTCCCGATCACGTGCAGCGTGTAGTTGCCGATCGCCGCCGGCACGGCGAGCGTGGCGGTATGCGTCGTATCCACCGCACCGGACACGACCAACGTGTCCCCCAGAGTCACCGCAATCTGCAGCGAACCGAACGCGGCCGGCGTCTGGAAGTCGGTGAGAGTGACGGTGAGAGCCTGCGCAGTGGTGGTCGAGAATGAGTATTCCTGCGCCGGCGCCACCGTCGGGATGCTGACGATTTGGGCCGTGTCATACACAACAGCGGCGCGTGCACCCCCGGTGAGCAGCGCACATAGCGCGGACGCTGCCAGCAGCAGACCCACCGTTGAGCGTCGCATCGCAATCTCCCTCAAAAACAGACAAGATCAATCGGTGCAGGAATGCAGCTCGCGCAATTTCGCTCGCTCCAACGGACAACTGTAAAAAGAACAAATGACGCTGGCGTGACAACGCCCAGTCGCGAGTGGTCATGCCTGAGTTCAGATTATGGTTAATTGCCTCTGAGGCGGGAGCGCGCAGGGCGTGGTGGTCGCGACCGTCGAGCCGACGGGAGTATCGTTGGTTGCGAGCGCGAGTCCCGGCTGCACGCAGTCCGGTCAGACGATCAATTGCGTGGTTGGCGCTCTGGCCGAAGTCTGCCTCAGCTACGCGACGTCTACGGTGCGGCGGCCACGCCTAGGATGGGCTTGTCCAAGTTTGCGAGGGCACCCGGCAGCGCGCGGCGGCGGCCATCGAGGCCATAGCCCAAGAGGCCGTTGTCTGCTGCGATGAAGATGTCGTCGCGCGCCGTACAGGCGACACCGTGCGGATTGAGGATCACACCATCAAACACGTTCCCAATCGGCATGCCCGTCAAATCGAAGGCACGCGCACCGCCAGCGGCCACCCCGCGACTCGCCGCGCGGAAAAGCACCACGAGCGCGGCGGCCGGTGCTCCCTCTTTGTCGGCGCGGCAAACCGCCACGGCAAGCGGTTCCTGTCTGGCCTTTTTGAGGCGGGATTTCAGTTCCAGGAGTGTCGGTGCGCTGTCCGCCCGCGCTAGGAGGACGACATCATGGCGCCCCATCACGCCCCACACGCCGGTTTCGCCGGAGTCGAACGCAATTCCGGCGATCTGTCCAGCGGCTGCGGGCGTACGCCGCAAGTATTTGGCGGTGCGGTCGAAGACTAGAATCCCCAGACGTTCCGTTGCGATGTAGAACTCGCTCGCCGCCGGGTCAAAGGCCAGACCGGTGTAGTGTCCCGGATCGCCAACGTCCGTCGCCTTGAATGCCCCCTTGCGCACCATCAAGGGTTGGAGCGTCTTGGCGTCGAAGGCGGCGATAGCGGAACCCGGTGCGCCCACGGCAGGCCGTTCGTAGGTCAGATATACCGTACCCATTGCGAGGAGGGCGCCCCCGTTCAACACCGCGCGCTGCTGGTCGACAGGCATCTCTTGTAGCAGCCGCCCATCGGCGTCGTAAGAACGCAGGGTATTGATGGCATCAACGACAAGCAGAGCCGGAACGGGAGCCGTAGCCGAATCCAGCGCGGCGGCTGAAGATGGGGAGGAAGCTGAACCAGAGGACGCTTGGCGGGCGTCAACCAGACCAAACGAGCACAGAAGCGCTGCCACGCATGCCACAGAAAGTGTCAAGGCGGGGACTGGAAAAATTCGGCACATAAGCACTCGTCCTCCGACGGTAGGCATTGCGGGGCGGGAATCTTCCATGCTCTAGGTTACGCGGACTTGACACCGTCATTTGACACAAGGCACGACATGCACACGCGAATGGCGGCGCTACCTCGCTCCCGTGTCATGAGAATTTAGCATCCGCTCCGTACCCTGCTCTGTTCCGTATGTACCAGAATCTTTTCGGCCGACCCGCCTCGGACGCTGCGAAGCGCCGCCGGCTTGCTGTCATTTTCGTGGTTAGCTTTGTAGTCGCCTTCTGGGTGCTGCGGCAGCCAACCGCAACGAACGCAGGACCGCCGCTCGACGCCACAGCCGTGATGGGCTCCACGATCGTGGCGAATGGCGCGGCGCCACCCAATGGAGATTCCGGGCTCCCGCCCGCCCGCCTGCCACCGCCTCTCGATTCGGCGCCGACCACGGCGACGGCCGCCATCCCGCCGCCGGTCCCCGCCGGCGAGTCAGTCGAGGAAGCATTGCCTGTGGCGTTTTTCTTTCACGAGGCAACCACCGGTCACGCCGCGACCGCAAACCTGATGAACCAATCCAGTGAACGCCTCGAGATCACCGTCACGGCGGTGAGTGGCAAAACTCATATGCGCTCCGTCGTCGAGGTGAGCGCGCCGCCGCGTAGATACAAGAACTTGCTACTCGAGGGGTTGCAGGTGGAGGCCGGGGATCAGGTGACGCTGCACAGCCCGCCGTTCGCGGATCAGAGCCTGCTGGCGCAATGAGTGCCGCCCCGGAGTCCGACGCGTACAACGTGCAGGAGTTACTGCAGCGTGCAATCGCGAGTCAGCGGCAAGGTTCCGCCGAAGCCGCCGCGGCGCTTTATGAGCAGATACTGGCGCTCGAGCCGCGGCATGCTCCCGCCCTGCATCTCCTGGGATCACTGAGGTTGGAGCAGGGTCTAAGCGACCGCGCATGCGAACTGCTCGCTCGGTCGATCGAAGCCAACCCGACGGTCGCGATGGCGCACACCGACTACGGTAATGCCTTGTGTACGGCCGGCCGACCTGCGGAGGCTCTTGCGGAATTCGATAGCGCGATCAATTTGGCGCCCGGCTTTCTCGCGGCGCACTTCAACCGCGCCGTGATTCTTCAGGAGCTCGGGCGGCTACCCGAAGCGATTGACGGGTACGACCGCGCGATCAAACTACAGCCGAAATTGGGACCCGCCCTGTTCAACCGTGCCGCCCTGCTGGGCTCGCTGCGCCGGTGGGAGGAAGCGCTCCGCGCCTATGATTGCTGCATCCGCGAGTTTCCAGACCACGCCGAGGCATTGTGCAATCGTGGCGCGGCGTTGCTCGAATTGCAGCGGCCGGGCGACGCCTTGGTGAGCCTTGATAAAGCATTGCAGCTCTCGCCGCGATCAGCAAAGGCGTTGAACAACCGCGGCAACGCAATGCGCAGCTTGCAACGCTACGCGGAAGCGGTCGACTGCTTTGATCGGGCGATTGCCGAGGAGCCGCAGTTCGCGGAGGCTTGGCGCAACCGAGGCGACGCCTTACGGCAGATGGGCCTGGCTGAGCGCGCCCTGGACAGTCTCGACACGGCATTACGGTATCGCCCGGGCCACCCGGGAACTTTGCTCGATCGCGCCGAGATCTTGATCGATCTCAAGCGTTACCCCGACGCGCTCGCATCGTTGACCACGGCACTGGGTACCGCACCGGAAACCGCATATCTCCTAGGCCTGCGGCTCCACGTTCAGTCGTTAACCTGCGACTGGGAGGAGTACCACCAACGCGCAGAGGAGCTGGTGTTGGCGAACGATCGCGGTCTGGCCGCCGATTACCCCTTTCCATTCCTGTCGGTAACGGATTCAGCGGCCGCCCAGCTGCGCTGTGCGCGCACGTTCGCCGACGACAAATTTCCGCCGAAGCCGCTCCGCCTGCGCAAGCACGGCCGCTACCAACATGCCAAGATCCGGCTCGCGTACCTGTCGGGCGATTTTCGTTCGCACCCGCTGTCCGCGCTGATGGTCGGCGTGTTCGAAACGCACGACCGCACGCGTTTCGACGTGACCGCCGTGTCGTTCAGACCGCCCCAATCGAGTCCACTCGGCAGTCGGGTGAAGGCGGCCTTTGACACCTTCATCGACGCGAGTTCGATGGCTGATGCCGACATCGCCCTGTTGCTTAAGGATCGGGAAACCGACATCGCCGTTGATCTCATGGGATTCACGCATGGTTCGCGCCCGCAGATCTTGGCGGCGCGGCCCGCACCGGTCCAGGTGAACTATCTGGGATTCCCCGGTACCATGGGCGGCGCTGGTATCGATTACCTCATCGGCGACCCCTTCGTAATCCCGGAGACTCAGCGGTCGCATTACGCCGAACAGGTCGTGTGGCTGCCCCATTGCTTTCAGGCTAACGACGATCGGCGATCCCGCCCGTCGGCACCTCCCGCGCGCGCTGCGCTGGGGCTTCCCGACTTCGGATTCGTCTTCTGCTGCTTCAACAACAGCTACAAGATCAAGCCGGCGTTCTTTGATGCCTGGATGCGGATCCTCATCGCCTTGCCAGCAGCCGTTCTCTGGCTGCTGGCGGACACTTCCGGAGTAGAAGCCAATATGCGCGGGGAAGCCGGTCGTCGCGGCGTGGATCCCTCTCGCCTGATATTTGCCGGGCGCGTGGGCTACGAAGAGCATCTCTCGCGCCTGGGGTGTGCCGATCTGTTCCTGGATACGCTACCGTTCAATGCCGGGACCACCGCGAGCGACGCCCTGTGGGCGGGGCTCCCCGTGCTGACGTGTTCCGGCGATGCCTTCGCAGCGCGCATGGCGGGCAGTCTCCTGATGACGCTCGGCCTGCCCGAACTCGTGAAGACATCGCTGGCCGACTACGAGGCCATGGCGCTCCAACTCGCGACCTCCCCCACGCTGCTGGCCGCTCTTCGCGAGCGACTCGCAGGCAACCGCCAATCGATGCCATTATTCGACACCGCGCTCTTTTGCCGCCATCTCGAATCGGCCTACGTCACCATGTGGGAGCGCGCACAACAGGGAAAACGGCCGGCTCGCATCGAGATTACACCTTGAATCCGATCGAACTCGGCAGCGACGTCACGCTTGTCACCGCGGCGCACGGCAACGCGGACGTGACTCGTATTTGCCTCGAATCGATCCTACGCAGCGCTGCGGGGGAATTCGAATTGCAGCTGGTCGATGACTGCTCGCCGAATTCCGCTGAAATCCAAGCGATCTTCCAAGGCGCACGGAAGCCGCACCAAAATACGCGGATCTTCCGCACCGGCGTCCGGCCCTGTGTCCACTACATCGCTACTGCGTCTCGCATTCGATACCGAGACAGAACATCTTCACGGTGATGAAGCTCGGTGTGAGGCTCTCGGTCAAATTTTGATAGTTGGCCGCGCCGCCGAGATTCTCGCTCAGCTGGTCGACCGCATTCTTGCTCGCGTCACCCAGCGAGTTCGCGCCGGACAGCGCGCCGGCGAACGCACCGGCCTCGGACACCGGCACGCCCGTCGCGGTGCCCACAACAGTGATGTTGCCCGCGCCGATCACCTGCACGGCGGCAATATTGAGGTTGCCCGCGACGCGGATGCCGGCGTCCCCGGCGTTCACATCGCCCTTCGGTGCGATGAGGTTCACGAGGCCGGCGGTCTCGCCGGGACCCGAGAGCAACTGACCGATGCCGCTGCCGACGACGTCGTTGCTGACGTTCAGGCTGAAGACGTTGGTCCTGGAGTTATACTCCACGACCGGGGGGGGTGCAGCCGAGACGCTCTTGGCGCCCTTGCCGGCATCGATGTTGCCGTTCGACGCCCACAGGATGATGTTGCCGCCCTCCAGGGTGAGCATTCTCGAGGTGTTCACATCGAAGTCCTGATTTGCGAAGCCTTGAATTGCCCCGCTGCCGAGAACCAACACGCCTAGGAAGGCTGCCGGCGGAGCTGTGCCGACGGGGACCTTCACCTGGGAGAGCGACGCCGGCGGATTCGGTACACCCACCACCACGGAGCCGCCGGGTACCAGAAGATTGACGTCCCCACCCTCTTCGGTCTTGATCTCACTGAAGAACATGTCCAGATTGCCGTTGTACGCGAGCACATTGCCCTTGGCATCGGTCGTCGGGAACAGTGCATTGATCGCATCGTAGCCGCGCTGATAGCTCGCGCCCTGCAGCGTGTGCGCGAGGCCGGTCGCGCTCAACTCATCGTTCAGCACCTGCGCGATCAGCGGCAGCTGCTGTGCCGTGGTCAGCCCTTCGAAGTCCTTGAGCGCGTCGGAGGCGCTAAGATTCGAGTACAGCGTGGGATTCAGCCCCTGAAGATAAGTCTTCAGGCTGCCGGCATAAATGCTTGCGGCCCCCTTGCTACTGGGGGCGAGATACGTGTCGATGAAGTTTTGATAGGCTGGTTGACGCAGGCTTCCGTCCGCGTTGTTGCCGAGGCCGGCACCCACGACCACCCCTGCGCCGGTCGACGCCAGGCGGAAATCGTTGAGGCTGCCGGTTGTTTGGATGCCGTTGGAGTCTCCGAGGTCTACGGAGTTGCCGGCGAGTACCACGAGGTTTCCTGGACCGGCCAGAGTGATTCCCGCATCGTTCGTCACGAGCGCATTGGTGACCGGCACCGTCGGCGTGGAATAACTCACATTGCCGCCCGCTTCGATCAAGGTCACGTCCGAGAGATTCAAGTTCTTGCCGGAGTACGTGAGATCGTAGATGTTGCCCCCGGCAACTACGTTCGCCGCTTTCGGGAAGCTCATATTGCTCGCGGAGATGCTGCCCGTGAGCGCCACGACGTCGATCGGTTGCGGATCATCCTGGTGCAGCGGCACCGCCGGCAGGGCGGCTTGCGCGCTGACCGTGCTGTCGCCCGCCCCGGGGACGATCGCACCGAATGACGGCAGCGAGGGATTGGGCCACAGTGACGGCAGCGTCTCATTGACGATGAGTTCCAGTTGGTTGGTCAAATCGAACGCCAGCGGCTGGTTCGTCGTGTTCGTAAGGTAACCGTCGGCCAGCACCTTGAGGTTGCCGGTCGCCGACGGGAACAGGCTGAGCCCGAATCCCGCGATGTCGATGTTGCCGGACGGGGCCGCCAGCGTAACGGTGGCCGGAAATGCGGGCGCATCCGACGATTGGGTCGCGATGTATGCGGGATTGTCCTGATTGAGCGGAGTGTTCTGCTCCGTATTTTGCAGCGTCACGTCGCCGCCGGAGCTCGAAATGATCAGGCTGTCGGCGGGCGTGTAGGTGTAAACATATGCGTTATTGCCTGGGCGGTTGGCTGCGGACGGTGGCACAGCAGTGCCGTTCGCCACCAGACTGATCGTCGCGCTGCCGCGCGCACTCACGGCGAAGTTGCCGTCCCCCACGAACAGCGCCGGATAGACGGCCAGCGCCTGGTCAGCGGGCTGAACTGCAGGGAGTCCGGCGGCACTCAGCTCGTGGGCGAGTGTCGTGCCCGTGGTTAAACTACCGCCGGCACTGATGGACGCATTCCCCCAGTCGTCCTCGAACACGCCGCTGGCGATATCGCCGCCCGCTCTCACAGCGAGCGCACCGCCGCCGGTGACCAAGAGGTTACCGTTGCTTGGAATATCCCCGGTTGCAGCTAGCAGTCGGCCGGTCGTCGGGATCACCGCCGACGCATTGACGATATTGCCGCCAGCGGTGAGATTCACATTCCCCCCGCCGAGTGCGCCGAAACCTTGCGTGAAGTTGGGGAATTCGACGCCCCAGGAGGTGTTGAACAGCGGTCCCTTGATGGTCATTACACCGGTTGATGGGTCCTGCGCCAACGATCCGCGTCGATACAGCCAGGCAGTGGGAACTTCGGCACTCGGGGCGCTTTGCACGTCCACAGTCGCGCTGACATTCAGGTTTCCACCACCATAGCCGAAAGACGCGGTATACGCGCTTGGACCGTTGTTGTTCGGCGACAATTGGAATAGCGCGTTTTGCGACGCGTTGAGCACCGACGGCACTCCCGCGGTGTAGATGGCCGAGGTCAAAGGCGCAGTCGCCGCCGGAATGGAGAGATTCCCGAAATTATCGTATGTATAAGTTGGCCCCCCGGGCTGCGGATTGGCCGACGCATTGAGGCCGAGCAGCACGTCGCCGCCTGCCGCGATATCGATATTGCCGTCACCCGTGCGGATAATGCTTCCCGGTGTCACGATGAGGTTGCCCGTGTGCGGCGCAATGAGGTAACCCCCGGACTGCGCCGCTGCGTTGGCCGCTCCGGGCGATGCAACCGACTGGGCAACGACAGCCAAGGGATTGGCCGACGAGAGATCTGCGCCGGCCGTGAGCCGGTAGCTGCCGGTGACGTCATAGACTGTGGAGTCGCCGGCGGCCCCGCCGCCCCCGAACGTCCACCCCGAGACGCCCGTCGTGCCTCCCGACGCGAACCCATCGGAGAGCGAGGCATTGAAAATGAGATTGCCGGCCGCGCGCAGCGTCACGCTGACCGGCGCACCGAGTCCCTGGTTCCAGCTGTCCAGATTCCAAACGGTGGTGTTGGCATCGCCCACGATGAGATCGCCGTTGCTGCCGCTCGTCAGCGGGGCGTCCACCTCGATCCCGGGGCGGACTTGAATCTGGACGGGATTCGAAGTGCCCAGATCGTTCGAGAAGCCGGGCTTCAATGCCGCAGCCAGCGCAGCGCCATTGCCGTTGCCCACGAAGATCAGGGCATCGCCATACGGCGTGCCCGGATTGCCGTCCTGGGTGATGTCGAGCGACCCCACGGACGGATCGCCGAGCACGGAGGCGCTATAGGTCTGAACGCCTTCGACCACGATGGGCTTGTGCGTGTCGACCTCCACGGTTGCGCCGGGGGCAGGTAGCTCTATGTCCACGCCGAGTTGGTCTGCCGTTCGCGGCGCCCGCAGCGTCAAAGTCCCGTCGCTCGCGGCGCCGCCGTTGCCGAGCATGCTGATCTTGCCGCCATTCAGGATCAAATTGCCGGCCGCCGATCCCAGGGTCACATCGCCACCCTGCGCCGGCAACTGGGACCCGTTGATACCCACCGGGCCAGGCGCGCCCGCATTGGCGAGCAATCGTGCCCCGGCATCCAGGATGAGATTGCCGCCCGCCCACAGCGAGATGGCACCACCGCCGGTGTTGAGCGGTCCGCCGCCGCTGGTATTGATTGAGCCAGACACTTCGATGGAACCCTGGTCCACCGTCAAGCTGAAGCTCGACGCGGAAACACCGGCTGGATTCGCGGCCGTGTTCGAGAGCGTAACGTCGCCGTCGTTGCGGCTGCGCAGTGAGACCGCGCCCGTCAGACCAGAGGCCTGCAAGGCATCCGTGAGCACGCCCAGGCCGGTCCCGGCGAGACCGGTGGATTCATCAAGGGAGAAATTGCCTGGCGACAGACTTGCAGGCGCCCCGCCGTTCAATGATGCTCCGGCGAACGCGAAGGTGCCTTCGGGCGCCGATACGCTCAGCGTACCCGCAGCGCCGCCCGGTGAGGTAGCGGACGCCGCGGCGCCGGAGATGTCGACGACGGCACCGGTCGCAAGGCTCACATTGCCGTGATCGGCAGCCAGGGTGATCGTTCCGGCCGGAACCGCGAAGTCGGTGACGGCAAAGCTCTTGTCCACGCCGGCCGCACTGGTGACCGATGCCGCACCCAGCGACACATCGCCGCCGGTCGCATGCAAAGCGATGATGCCCGCAGGCAGCAGCAGCGTGCCGTTCTGCGCAATGGCCGCTGCCTCGATGTTCAATTCACCTCCCAGAGGAGCCGCCGGCATCGGTGACTTTCCTGCAGCGGCCTGGGCGATCGTGACGTTGCCGGTGGCGGTAATCGTCTGGTCCGAGCCGCTCGCGACGGTAAGCGCGACTGCGGTAAGGCCCAGGTTGACAGGTGCACCGCTGGCGTTGGCGACGCTGAGCGATGAACCGGTTCCCTGGCCCTCGATGAATCCGGCGGCGTTGAGGTCCACGCTGCCGAATCCGCCTATGCTCTTCGATCCGGCCCCCAGAGTGATCTCACCGGAACCTGCCACGCTCTGCGCCACGGCATTCACGGTCAGGACGCCCGACCCGGTACCGGAAGCGGCCGCGGACGTCGCCCCGTTCGTGTTCTCGAGCGTCACCGCGCCCGCCGTCAAAGTGACAGCCCCCGGCGAAGATCCATCGAACCCGTTGATGACAGGTGTATTGAGCGTCAGAGCGTGAAGCGCGAAGCCCGAGCCGCCGGTTGCTCCGATGCTTACCGGTCCATAGAAGTCGATGCTCGAACTGCTGCCGATGATCAGCTCGGTCGCGGTCTTGAATGTCCCCAAGAGCTGCGATGACAGATTGAGGCCCGTAGGCGTCGCACTGCCCGTAGGCACATCGCCCAGAGAAACGTGGCTGGAATAAAGCCCGAGCGCGAGAGCCGAGATGACCGAATCCGATTGCGCCGTGGTGTTGCCGGTGCTGTAGAGGAGCAAGCTGCCAGCCGGCGCGGTGTCGCCGCCCGAAGTTTGCGTCGCCCCGACCTCGGCCTGATGGCCGACAGAGAGCGTGCCGACCGGCGGCGCGGCTTGGCCGGCCAAAGTCGTGATCACCGGCAGAATCCCGCTGGTTGAGGCGCTCAAGATCACCCCCGCGCCGTTCAGCACGTAGTCGCTGGGCGCTTGATTGAGCGTGCCGCCCGCCAGAACCTTGGCGTTATCGTCAATGGTCACGCTGTTCTGCGCCGCGAGGATGACTTCGGGCGCGGACAGCGCCACCTTGGTGTTCGAGGCTTCGATGCTCTGGGTCACGGCGACGTTGAGCTGCTCACCTGCGGTGGTGTTCAGGGCGGCGGCGCCCAAGATCAAACTCTGCGCCCCCAAGCTGTCGAGCGACTGCGCATTTAATTGAAGAGCCCCACCCGCCGTACCCGTATTCGTTGTGCCAGGGTCGACGATCTGGATGCTGGGCGCCTGGATGGAGACGACGCCGCCGGCTCCCTGGTGGGTGATGGCCGCTCCCGTGGCCGACGTGCCGGCCGTGAAACTTCCCGGTGCGAAGTCGATTTTGCCGTTGAGCGCGAGGCTCGCCGTGGCGGCGAGTTCGAGTTCGCCGGCGTCGGCCGGCAGCGCCGGAGTCGCCGTCTTGGCAGCGGTCGCCGCGCTGCTGAAGAAGCTGTTCGCGAGCGAGTCGGTGAACTGCGATTGGGTGTTGACCACGCTGTTCGGGGCAACGATGACGGTGGAGGTGCGGCTCGCAATCACGTCGGTACCGGCGACGGCGAGCCGGCCCGCCACCAGGTAGGACCCGTTGGGCTGTGTCACCGACGAACCCATCGGCAGGTCGCTGTTGGTCTTGACGATATCGACCGCGAAGGCGCCCGGCAGCAGCGCGTAACGCGCCGGCAGCAGGGCGTAGTAACCGGCGGCGAGGCCGGGCACGCCCGACAGATAAATGTCCTGGGCCGTAGCGTTCGGGGTGCTGACGAAGTTTTTCGAGAGCGTTCCTTGCTGCCATTGGTACTGGGCGTCGATCGGCGCAAATTTCGAGCCCAAGCCCGGCACGATGGCGTATTGATAGACGCCCGACGCCGGATTGAGCACGTCCTGCGATCCGCCGGGGCCGGCGATCCATTCGTAGGCCAGCAAATCGCCGCCGCCGGAGAGATCGACCGCTGCGTTGCTGACCGAACTGTTCGCTCCGCCGATTGACACGTTGGAGCCGCTCAACGAAATTGTCTTCGCTGGCGGCAGTGTCACCACGTCCGTGACGGCGGAAGAAGGCGAATAGGTCCACTGCTGACCGTTGACCGTGGAGCCGTACGGGACCACCGTGCCGTTCGCCGAAACCGACGTGAGGCTCCCGGGCGACAGCGTCACGCTTCCTGGCGTGGTCGCGCCCGTGGCGCTTACGGTATCGATGCCCTGCAGCGTGATCTGCCCCGTCGGTGCCCGCAACACGCCTTCCTGCAAGATTTCGGGCGCGGCGATGGTTAGGGAACCGCCGGCGGACAGCGGCGTCACCGACAGACCCGTCGCCGGCGCGATGGTTACCGATGTGCCCGATGTGAGCGCGAACGCCGTGGCCGTGGTCGGGTAGGTCTGTGCCGCCGCAAGAGTGAGAGCGCCGGAAGTGTTCAATTCCCCGCTGAAGTCCGGCAGATTGGACGGCGTGAGGTAGTAGTTCGCGGGCGACGTCAGGCGGATATCGCCGCTGCTGGTGAGATTCTCATTGGAGAAACCGGCGAACCCGCTCTTGCCGCGGATGTCGATGAGCTGCGCCGTCACTGACAGAGTCGCGCCGCAGGGTCCCGCGACGGCGCAGCCGAGCGCCGTCACCGTGGCGGCCGTCGGATTGCCGTTGGTGAAGTAGTCGACGTCGTTGAAATAGTTGCCGAGTGCGACGTAGGCCGATCGGAGCTGCGCCGTCGACCCAGGCAGGCCCTGCAGTAGCGGCGCATCGAGGATCAGGCTCGCCTTCGGAGCGAGTTCGATCGCTCCCTGGAACGCGATCACGTCCGCGCTCTTCAAGGCAATGTTGTCGAAACCGCCCGCACTCAAGGTCTGCGTGCTGATGAGCGCCGTGCCGCTGGCGAGCGCGGGCTCGCCCGTCATGCCATACAGCGCGGCCGGCGCTTGGTCGCTCAGCGTGAGTGTGCGTGGGTTCAAAGGCAGGGGCGTAGCGACCGACCCCAAGAAGTTGGCCGTCTGTGTATCGGTATAATTCGACAGATCCACACCGATGGACAAGGTTCCACCGGCCGCTCCGGGCACATTTGCTGCATGACCTTGGAGCGCACCCTGAAGTACCAGTCCTTCGCGGGCATCGATCGCTATGGTGCCAGCCGCCCCTGCGACCGGGGTCGGCACGTACCCGCCGGTACCCGCGATGTCCACGGTTTCGGAAACGCCCGACACGTTGAGCGTGGACGTGGAATCCGTGACGATGAATCCCTTATACGCCTGCAGCGAAATGGTTCCGCCCGGGAGCACGCTGCCTTCGCGGTTGCCGAGCGCGTTGAAAGTGTTGACTTCGGGATAGCTCGACGCGTCGAGCACAGCACCGGGACCGACATAGATCTGCTGATTGGGTAGGTACCCTGCGCCGGCGGGATTGGAAGTGTATCCAGAACTTTCCAATTGCACGGAGATGTTGCCGGCGGGAGCGAAGATCCTCCCGAGCAGGTCGATGTTGGCTGAATCCCCGCCCGCCGCGAGCGTGACGGACGCGCCGGGATCCGCGACGATGGCGGCGTTGGCGCCCAGCACGAGATTTCCCGAATCCGGCGCTCCCGGTGCCGTCAGCGCAGCGTTTGTCGTGAAACTGATGTTGGCGGGTGCACGCTGCCAGACCGGGAAGATCTCCGGCTTCGTAAAGTCGGCAAGCCGCGCGCCGGTGGGCTGATCCAGTGCGTTGCCGGTGAAAGCCAAGGATTCTTGCACCGGAGCCACGGTCACGGTGCCATTCTGCAGGGCGCCGCCTATGGTAATAGTGTTTTCGCCATCGATGGAGTAGCTCGCGAATCCCTTGTTGGCGAAGAAATCGGGAGCCAGCAACAACTCGCCCGGCGTGCGCAATGGTGCGGTACCGATGGTGACCGAGCCCGATGCGAGCGACAAGGATCCGCCGCCGCCGCCGAGCAGACTGTTGCCTTCGAGCTGCACTGCCGGGCCTAAGGAGAGGGCACCCTCGTACGGCAGCGTAGCCTTGTCCGGCTGGAAATTGGACAGCAGCGAGATCGCACCGGCCTTACCGGCCGTGATCACGTTAGAGGCGTTCACCCAGCCGCCGCCCGACACATCGAGCACGCTATCGGCGCCTACGCTGAGACTGCCATAGGCGTTCACCGTGATGGTGCCGCCGGCGGTCGCGATCGGGGCCGTGCCCGGCCCGCCGTTGAGAAGGGGCGAGTCGTTGATCCAATTGCCGCTGACGTCGATGACCGCCCCCTGCCCGATCACGATGTTGTGTGAGAGGGGATCATCGCCGACGATGATGGGCTTCGTTTCGATGTCAACTTTGGCGCCGGCGCCCTGAATGTTACCGGCAACGGCGATCGAGGTGGCGGTGTCGATGGTCAAGGAGCCATCGGCGGGCAGCTTTATGGACGAGCCCTCCGGCAGTATCACGGCGCCGTTGCTGTAGATTGACACGCGGCTGAAGCCGCCCCCGCTGAGCAGGGTCGGCGCTACGAGGAGGGTCGAGGGCAGGGTTACGTCCGGATTGAGATAATTGAACGCGCTGCCGAGAGTGTCGGTCAAACCGTCCGCCAACGTCACCGCGGGCGCATGATAATCGCTGTCATTTCCCACGGAGCACGACGCGCAGCCGATGATGAAGGCGCCTCCGGTGGGCACTAGTGTCGCGCTCGACAACGGGCTGGTGGGCACAGCGCCGCTGATGGTTCTTTGCAAAGCTCCGGCGACGGTATCCGCCTTCAAGGATCCCGCGAGATAGATCTGCGGCCCCTGGATCGCGACGCTGCCGGCGCTGTTGCCCTGAAGATAGCCCGGGTAGTAGGTCAGCGGTTTGACTGTCACGTTCACGCCCCAGGTCGGATCCGTGTAGCTGTAGGTGTTGGCGAGGCCCACATACTGCACGTTGTTCGGCGCGGTGGCGATGCTGTACACCTTGCCGTTCGCGGCCTGCAATTCCGTGGTGCTTGGAGCGAAGCCTGCTTGGAAGGCGACGCTGCCGCCGGAGACGTTCATCGTCGATCCCGCGCGCGTGACCACAGCGCCGTCCGAGTCGAGATGGATATTGCCCGCAGCCGTCAACACTTCGTCGATGCCGATGCCGATGTTGCCGACGTAGGGGGCGACGTTGAACAGGGTCGAGCCGAGGTTGGCGTTGATCGTGACCGCCTGGCCGTGCAGGAAACCGGTCCGCAGCAGCGGATCGTCTTGCAAGTCGTTGGTCTCGAGGGTCACCGAAATGACGTTTCGGGTGGCAGCAACCGACACGTTGGATTCGCCGGACACATCGATGGTGCTTCTGGAGTCGAGATAGATCATTCCACCGTCGGGCGTAACGTTCGTCGGCGCGGTGAACTGGGCGCTCGGATCCCCCGCCGCATTGATTGCGACGTTGCCGCCGGGGGCATGCACCAGCGCATTTCCCTGCAGAGCGACGGTTTGTCCCACCAGGTTGACCTGCGAGGGAATGAAGGAACCGCTGGTCAGGTTCGCCTCGCTGATCGTGGATTTATCTCCGGGATTGTCCGACGTGCTGGAAAGCACTTCGGTGACGCTGCCCGGTTTGAGAGTGAGGGTGCCGCCCTTGTTGGGCAGCAACGCACCGAAGCCGGTCTCAGCGGCGTCGTAGTAAGGCAGCGCCCCCCCCGCGGGATTCGGGGCCGAAACATCCCCAGCCACCAGGTAGATTGATCCGTTCTCGCTCACCGACGTGGTGGCCGTGACGCGGCCCGCCTGGTTGACGATGAGTCCGGCGAGCGTGATGTTCCCGGTATCCGCCCGGATGGTGCTGCCGGCAGCATTCGTCACGGTTCCGACGGTGGATGTTTGCAGAGTCACGGGGTCGGTGACCGTGGGCCCGAGCCCGCTCGCGTTGATCTCGATGAGCAGGCCGCGCAGCTTCGCATCGCTGCTGGCCGCGAGATACACTTGGTTTCCGGCGCCGAGGATGGTTTGTCCGTTCGGAGTGGAGATCGATCCGGAATTGATAACGGCCGATCCCAACAACATGATGCGGCCACCCGATTCGGCGCTGAGCGTGGCACCCGGATTCACGGTGACGACGCCGGCATAAGGCGCACTTCCCGGCCCCGCCGCGGCTTGGAACGCGGGCGTCCCTTCGGGGTTGCCGCCGACCTGGTTGGACAGGATGCCAGTTTCGAACAGGCTATCCGGATCCGCTTGGCCGGCGACCGGCGAGAAATTTAGCGTCGAAGCGGTCAAGCTTCCGACATTGATCTGCGCGCCCTTGTCGAAAATGATGCCGTTCTGATTGTAGAGGTAGATCTGTCCGTTCGCGGAGAGCGCCCCGGCGATTACGCTCGGATCGGCACTCCAGATGTTGTTCAGCAGCTGCGCACCGGCGGAGGGCTGAACCACGTTGACCCTGTAGCCGTTGGCAATGTTGAAGCTGGCCCAATTGAGGATGGCATTGGCGCTCGACTGGTTCACCGTCATGGTGTTGCCCACGGTGGATTCGCCGGCTTGGCCGTAGCTCAGAAAGGTTCGGGACTGCGGGGAGTTCGCGCAGTTTCCAGATAAGCAAGGCACCGGCAGCGGCGGCGGCGGCTTTGCCAGCGCAGTGCCGATACAACAAACGGCGACGGCGGCAAAGGCATTCGCGAGCGTTCGGTCGAGTCGCGCCGGCGTCACGCGCGGTTCTCATATCGCAGGCCGGGGTGGCGGAACATCTGAAGTAATAGGGTCATGAATGCAGTCGTGAAAAACGATATCCGAACGGACCAGCCAAGCGTGTCGGTTTCGGGAGGAGCTGATCGTATAAACTTCACATTGCATCAGTATGAATCGCGTCGATGAGCCTCCTGTTGATGCGAAAGGTCATTGGCGCTGGCGGCGCGGCTTCCGGGGGGGCGGCGTCGCTGTACAGGACTTAAGATTCGATGACACCAAACTTTCAGCGGACCGTGAATCTTTACCGCAATGGGCAGTTCGAGGCCGCAGAAAGTGTGCTGCGCTCGCTGCTTGAAGCCGAACCGCGGCATGCAGACGCGCTGCAACTCGCCGGGCTGCTCGCCATGCAGGGCGGCCGGGCGGCTGAAGCGCTGGGGTTTTGGCGGCGCTCGCTTATCGTCAATCCGCGGCAGCCGGCGGTGTACTTGAATATGAGCAGCGCGGAATTGAAATTGGGCCGCCCCCAGGCGGCGCTAGAGTGCTGCGAGGCTGCACTTAACTTGCGGCCGGGCTATGCAGACGCGTTGACCAATCGGGGGCGGGCGCTTCAACAACTAGGGCGCTCTGATGCTGCCCTCGCGAGTTTTGACGAGGCAGTCCGGCTGCGGCCGGATGAAGCGTCAGCTAGCACCGCGCGTGCCAATCTGCTCATGGAAATGCTACGGCCGCTCGAGGCGCTCGAAGACTATGAGCGCGTGTGTCAGGCATCGCCGCACGATTGGCTGGCGGCGTTCAACCGGGGATTAGCACTCGAGATGGCGCGGCGCTTCGACGCGGCGGTCGCAGCGTTCGATGCCGCCCTTGAACGGGCGCCGGGATTTGCGGAGGCGCACCAGCATCGCGGCAACTCGCTGCGCGCGCTGGGTCGCCATGCGGAGGCCTTGGAGAGCCATTTGCGGGCGATCGCCACGCACGGCGGCGCCTATGTGGACGCCCTCTGCGGAGCCGGCGACGCGCTGCGGGAACTGGGACGCTTGCAAGAGGCGCTGGTGCATTATGAGCGCGCGCTGGCGCTCGACCCGCAGCACCTCGACGGCTTGACCAACTGTGGCCGTGCGTTGCTGGCGTTGCGCAGGCCGGCTGAGGCGGTTGAGCGCCTGGAGCGCGCGTTCCAGGCGGCACCAGCGGTAGCGCGACGCCACAACTATGCGCTCGGCCATTTATTGCACGCACGGCTGTGTTGCTGCGACTGGCGCGACTACGACGCCACGGTTGCACGCGTCGCGGAGGCGGTGCTTGAGGGCGAGAGGGTGACGCTTCCCTCATTGTGCCTCGTGTCGAGCGGCGCGAGCCGCGTTCAACTCGCCTGCGCGCGCCGGTTCGCCGCTGACAATTGGCGCGCGCTCGAGACCCTTCCGCCCTCGCCGTCGTCCGGGGGCGGCGCGAAACACAAGGTCCGGATTGCGTATGTTTCCGCCGATTTCCGCCAGCACCCGGTCGCCAGCCTGCTGGTGAGCCTGATCGAAACGCACGATCGCGAGCGTTTTGAGATTTTCGGCGTGTCGCTCCGCCCGCCCGACTCCAGCCCGCTCGGCGAACGTATCCGGGCGGCCTTTGATCGATGCATCGATGTGGCGGGCATGTCCGATAGGGCCGCCGTCGAGATGCTGCGCGGGCTCAAAGTCGACGTTGGGGTGGATCTCAATGGCTACACGGACGGCTTCCGCGCCGGCCTGTTCGCGCGCCGCTTCGCACCAGTCCAAGTAAATTTCTTGGGCTACACGGGCACGCTGGGTGCACCCTATATCGACTATGTGATAGCCGACGACATGGTGATCCCAGAAGGCCAACCGGACTGCTTCGTGGAGAAAGTCGTCCGCCTGTCCGGCTGTTACCTGCCGGGGGATGCGAGCCGCCCGCCGGTGTCGCCCATGCAGCGGCTCGCCGCCGGTCTCCCCGAGCACGGCTTCGTCTTCTGCTGCTTCAACAACCACTACAAGCTCAACCCGCGAATGTTCAACGCCTGGATGCGGATGCTCGACGCGGTCGAGGGGAGCGTTCTCTGGCTGGCCGGAGCCGGCGAGCCGATCGTCGGCAACCTACGGGGCGAAGCGGCCCGCCGCGGCGTCGCGCCCGAGCGCCTGCTGTTTGCACCGCGGCTGCCCGATCATGGCGCGCATCTCGCCCGGATCGCGGCCGCCGATTTGTTCCTCGATACCCTGCCGTTCAACGCGCACACGACGGCGGCGGAAGCGCTGTGGGCGGGACTACCCGTGCTGACGTGCCTCGGTAGCTCATTTGCCGGGAGGGTCGGCGGCAGCCTCGTGACGGCGGCGGGTTTGCCGGAGATGGTCACCGAGAACGTCGAGGCTTACGAGGCGCTGGGCATTTATCTGGCGCGGACTCCAGAAGTGTTGATATCGATTCGGAACAAAATGTTGACCGTCCGCTCGAGTGCACCGCTCTATGATGATATCGGGTATCGGCGCAACCTCGAGACCGCTTTTGAAATCATGGCCGATCGGGCCCGACGCGGCCTCGCACCGCAGGGATTCAGCGTGTAGCCTCTGCCCCGACAACCACGCGGAGGTGTCCGTCGCCGAGTACGAAGAAATGGGCCCCGTGTTGCCACGGGGCCCGAGATCTTCCGTTCTTCGTTGCGGAAAGCAGCTGACCTAGAGAGGATCAGAGCCGTACGTGATCGTTCCGCCAATGCTCGCGGCGTCGAACGTGGACTGGATTGGAGCCGTCGAGTTCTTTTGGCGCGACCAGAGAACCACACCGCCACTTTGTACGCCGCCTGCGTTGTACGGATCGACCAAGAGACCCGTCACCGCAGTCGGGAATCCAGCGCCGGCGTGGGCGCCCGAGATCGATTCCTTTTGCAACTGGGTCTTGATCAAGTTAGCCCATTTGGCACCGTTCGTCCCACCGGTAAGGAAACCGGTACGCGTGTTGAACGAGTTCTGGTAGGCGAAATCATACGCGCCCGTGATCACGTTCGTGTACTTGGTTGCCGTCGTGCCGTTGATGTTGTCAGAAGGGCCACCCGTATCGATCCCGATACCGTCGATCTTGGCGAACGAATACTGGTTCGCGCTGCTGGACTGGTTGTAGGCGGGCGCAAATTCAGCCGCCAGGATGGCGACCGCATACTTGCCTGCCGCGTTCGCAGCCTGCAGATCGGTCACGATCGCCGCGTTGCTTTTTTCCTCGACGTCCTGGTACCCGCCGCTAAGATTGAGTGCCGTGTCCGTGTAGCCGGCGTTGACTCCCGCAGCGGTCACGCTGCCCGGATCTTCCGCACCGCCCGCGCCATGAGCGCCCGGGTTGTTCAGGAAGTATTGGTTGCCGGCGGCCTTTGAGCCCGATCCCGAGCCACGGTCCAAAAGAAACACAGGCCCGGCGGGGAGTACCGTGCCATCGTCGGCATACAATTGGCTCCAATCCTGGATAGCCTGAGTGAGGATACCCTGGACTTCCGACTTCGTGAAGCTGGTCTTCGGGTGCGTGGCGTTGTAGAGCGCATTCGTTACGGCGACGCCGAACACGTCGAGGTAAATACCGTCCTGCTGGATGCTCGTAACCTGCGAGTTGGTCAACGGAGCGATGCCATTCAGATTATCCGCGGTGTTGAACAGCGTAACTTCCTCATCCGAGAGGCCCCAGTCCGGCGCTACCGAGCTGGTCGTCCCGGAAGTAATCTGATATGTGGGGGTCGCTGGAACATCGTTTCCGACAAGGCTGGCGTTGGCCACGATGGGGCTCGCGCCCGTGATGGCCGAAGGGGCCGGGACGGTCACATTTGGGCTTGCCGTGCCGGTATAGAACGGTTGAATGCCGTTCGGGAAGCTGCCGCCGCCAAAGCGATAGGTGAAAATGGCGTTGCCGGCTGCGAGGCTGGCGGTCGCCGTGGAGTTCAGCGTGCCCGTGACTATCAGGTAGGTACCGTCGGCGACGCCCCCGCTGGCAGTCGTATAAACATCTATGGTTCCGGCAGTGAGCAGATTCTTCGCGGCGACGAAAGCGGCGTTTTCCTGAGCGGAACCGCCCGCAGCGGTAAACGTGTAGGTGTATGTGGCAGTGGGGGGGAGGGCGTGAGCCGCGCCCGTGCCCAAGACCGTGGCGATGGCCGCCGCGAGAAGATTCTTGCTAGAAGACTTCATGAATGACTCCTGAAAGTTTGGAAAATAATCCTAGACGGCGGCCGATGAGCGGCGACGGGCGACGACGCCCATCAGACCGAGACCGGACAAGAGCAACACGACTGGCGCCGGCAGCGGGACCGCCGAGGGGGTGCCGTAGGTCAGCACGCCGCTCGACAGGTTCCACTGGCTGGCCAACTGGGTGACGACGGCGCCACTGAGGGTGCCATGCGCATTGGTGGTCGTGAGTGCATAGAAATTCTCGGCCGTACCGACCGTCTGCAGGTCGACGCCGCCGATGTTGCCGGTAAAGGTGACATCTTCAACCGCCCACGAAGTTGCGGGATTTGCGGTCAGCGAGGCGGACGACTGAAACGTCGCACCGCCGTTTGGATTGCCGACAGCTGCGAGGAACTGTGACAAATTGGTCGCAGCAGCCGGTGGTTTGTTGCCGGCAACTATGGTGGGCGTGGAGAGCGACGTTGTGTCAACCACGTTGCCGGTCGTGTAACCGACGACGCCATACTCCAGGACGTCCGTCGAAGCGTAACCGTTCGAAGCACTTGTGAACTGCTGGTAAGCCGAGTTGCTGTTCAGATCAAAGGACTGGACACCGGGATCGCTGGTCGACGTCGGCAACGAAGTGTCGAACACGAAGGCATTACCGGTCGTAGTGTCGATGATGTTCAAAATGATGGTTTGGGTTGTGGCGGCGTTCGCGCCCACCGATACGGCGAGTGCGACACCGCCCGCAAGAACTGTAAGGCCTTTATTAATCAACATAAAATGCTCCCGTAGGGGTGGTATAAAAATTAATCGGCAATCGTCGTGTGGTGATTCGAAACCGGTCTGGGGAAATGTTGGCAGGGCAATGCAACCGGTGAATGTCGGTTCTGTGACGAAGTCGCGACAACGAGTGGGTTTTTCTTACGGCCTTAGACTTGATCTTCTGTTGATTGCATGCTAAGCAATTGAACGGAAGTTCGTTCGATGGACTTTATTTCGACACTTTTTGGCTGTCGAACTTCAGCTGATATTCCTGCACCACGTTCTCGATCTGGACTTCTTTCAGGCCGAACACGGGCTCCTTTTGCGACAGCGAATCCCACACACCCTTCTTTTTATACTTGTCGAGCACCGCTTCGGCGTAGCCGTACAATGCGACGTTCTTCGTTTCGCAGGCCGCGGTCGCGGTCTCGCTCTGCGCCAGCGACTGCTTCACTTGAGCAAGTTGGGCGTCGCGCGCGGCCAGCTGCTGGGTGGCTTCGCCGAGCTTCATGTTGGTGGCGGTCAACCGGTCGGTCGCCTCGCGAAGCTTTTGCGCAAGTTCCGCTTGCGCCGTCGCGGCCGACTTGAGCTTGGCGTTCATGGATGCCTGCATCGACTTGTCGTGCTTGGCAGCATCGAGCTCTTTCGCGGTGGCTTGCAGCTTTTGTTCCGCATCGGTCTTGGCGCGTTGCAGGTCCGCATTATCGGACTGCGCTTGGCGCAGCGCCTCCTGAGTCCGGCGCAGCATTTCCTTCGCGCGGGCAACCGCCGGATCGTCGGCGGCCACGGCGCGCGGCGCTGAAAGGACCGCCAGCAGCAAAAAACTCAGACATCCGGCCGGTAGTTTGCGCATCGAGGGCCGCCTCAAAACGCCGCCGTGATGTCGACTTGCAGGACGTCGATCGCGAGCGGCAAACCGCTGAGCACGCTATCGGTGCCGGCGAGTTGCACGCCGTCGATCTGTTTGGCGCTAAACCAGCGAAAATTGATCGCAGTGTTCTTCTCAAACGCGAAGGCGCCGCCCAGGTAATACCCTTTGGCATCGGTTCCGCCCAAGTGAAAATCTTGATCCGTGAAGGCATCGACGGTGGAATCGCGCTGCGCGTAGCGGTAGCCCAGCCACGCCTGCCAACTCCATTTTTGCGCCATGCTGGGGTATCCCACCATCACGCGCGTTTGCCATCCCTTGACCTGACGGGCTACCGCAAACCCCGTGCGCTGCTCGATCTCGTTCTCGTCGAAACCGAAATTCCTCACCCAGTCGGCATCGACGATCACGTGCGACGGACCAATGAACCCGAGGTCCACCGATGTCGAGAGATTTGCCTCATGAAATTTCGACGCGAGGCCATACAGTAAATTCGCCTCGGTCCCCTGATAGGTATCGAGCAAGCCATTGATGTCGAACACCGTATTGCCGGTTTGTCGGAACGGTGCCGCGGTGGCGCTGTAGGCCGTCGACACGATGGTGGGATTCGGAATACCTTCGATGTGGCGGTAATCATAGAGCGCCGCCGCCAA